>Ga0214543_1003280_pt1 | contig 31512 bp, 16 predicted proteins | sample CNSS2metaG_FD_160094 | JGI IMG/M metagenome (GOLD analysis project Ga0214543, IMG submission 160094) | Root nodule microbial communities from cowpea collected in UCLA plant growth center, Los Angeles, California, USA - CNSS2 | ecosystem: Host-associated > Plants > Roots > Nodule | place: USA... | reverse complement strand
TAATTTAATAATTAGTTCTCTAAGGTATTTTTCATTTTATCATACCTTAATTATACATTTGATTTCCTTTGTGCGATTTCTTTCGATAGTCTCTCAAATTATTTCTAAAACACACATTTGTTAGTTTTTTAATATTTTTATTTATTATTTATTTTCATCATGTAGAATAATATTTCGATATATTCTATCTAACTATTTGTTATCTTATAACTCACTATTAATCATACTGTAATTTTTTTCACTTTAATTGTATAAATAACTTTTATTTACTACAATATAAAAATTTAATGTGATTGCTATGAATATTTTTTTGTCACTATCCAACATATATTGAAGTTCAAAAGATACAAAATCTATGTCAAAATTTTATTATTATGTTTATTATTTGTTCTTTGTGTCATTTTGATGAAGTGATGTATTATAACTTTTATTAGTGTATAAAAAAGAGATTTATTATAATTTAAAAAATTGAAGTAAACAAACATTTAAAATATATTTTAATTTGAATATTTGTTTTCCTTTTATTATTATGTTTATTATTTGTTTTTTGTGTCATTTTGATCAAGTGATATATTATAACTTTTATTAGTGTATAAAAAAAAGATTCATTAGAATTTAAAAAATTGAAGTAAACAAACATTTAAAATATATTTTAATTTGAATATTTGTTTTCCTTTTATATTTTTTTGAAATATTTTTTAATTTTATCAACTAAGTTCATCAATGTTGTAGTTTGCAAATTTAATAAATGTTTTGGTTCACATGAAATTTTATTTGGTATTCTAATATAAAATTTAAACAATTATAATTTATTTTATGGTATTTGGCATCGAAGAAAATCCTCCTAATATTGAATATTTCATAATATTATGTTTTCTTTACCGTAATTTTTTTCTTTTATAAAAATTAATATTGAAGTAGTTAGAACACGGGTACGGGTATAGGTACGAGATTATACCCATTACCCGGTGGAGATGGGGATGGGAAAAAAATTTGATACCCGTTGGATTTGGGTATGGGGATGGGGATGAATTTTTTATGCGGGGATGGGTATGGGATAACGAAACCCGTCCCCGCCCCGCCCCGTTGCCATCCCTATCCGGATCTCGCTATAAATGTGACACTCGTGTTGGAATATCCGTTCTACCAGAACGCAAAACGGAGACTGTTTTTGATTTGCAATCTCCGAATCCGTCGTGACTGACGGCATGGCTGCTTCCAGTGGCTTCGTCGACGGCGCAGCCACTCCCACTCCTTCGGAATCGGCGTTGATCTTTCTCGGCACCAGTTGTTCCAGCATGGTTCCCAATCTCATGTGCCTCCTTCAACCTTCCAACCCTCCCTGCTCGTTTGCTTCCAGTCATTGTCCATCCCTCCCGAACGAAACCCTAATTACAGGTCCTTCACTTTCTCCTCCTCTTCCCTTTTTCCATTTCAAGAAACGGCTTCAAGATCTCGATTTGCAGGTGCAACACGTCTCTCCTGATTGACTACTGCGGCGACGCGAACGATCGCATGTATATATTGATCGATGTTGGAAAGACCTTCACGGAAACAGTGCTTAGGTGGTTCGTTTCCCGTCGGATTCCCAGAGTTGATTCCGTGAGTTCACTTTTCTCATGACGCCTTCTTAATTTAGAGATGGTTCCCTGCGCGTAAGCTAGTGGATTGTAGAATGCAACGTGTCTTTATGCCTCTTAATAATTGATTGGAAGTTCGATGAGGATAGCATAAATTGCTAATGAAAAAGAGATTCGTTGTTTCTTCTGATGTTGCATTTTGTACCTAGGTAGGCAGGATCTCCTTCATGTCTTGGCGCAATGTGTTAGTTGTTGAAAATGAGTTAAGGGTGTCTAGTTGATAATAGAAAAAAAGATAAGAGATGAGGAGATAGATAGAGAGATATGTGAAAATAGGTGAGATACAGAGCAACGAGCTTCACCATTTTTTTAAAATGATTTCCACCTTATTTAACTTCTTTCAAATCAAACACACCCCAAATGAAGTACTCGTCTCATCATAACTGAAGCAAAGCTGAATGGAGTGGCTTGCTTCCTCTTTCTTCGTCCACGGGGAAAAATTGGCTCCTAATTGCCGTTGTTGTTTTGATATTATGATGCGATTTCTCTCTTATCTCTGATTTACTGGACTATGGGCGATCTTGTGAAAGTTTATCAATTGAATGAGAAAATTTGTTAAGTGGTACCCAGCTTTTTTATATTCCTGAGATTGTAAAAGTCTGTTGGATTCTCTACTAGCAAAAGATTTATATTTTCTGTAGACAAACTCTCTCGAGCTCTTCTAGCTTGTATCCAACTAGACCCTAAACCATTTGAATACATGCTTGGATTTTGGTCTATTCACAATGTCCTTTCTTGAAAGATGTCAAGGATATTTTGAAGAGTGTTCTCTTTTGGTGTTTCTCTAAAAAATCTGACTTAGAAGATGCCCAACCTGGGAATGCAAACATGAAATACTAGTCTGAGTACCGGGATCTCTGTGGTTCCTTTAGCTTCCTCTATTTTGTAATTTCCTTAACGGAGATCTTAAATGTTATCTCGAAATATAATTAATGTTACTTTTACTTCAGATTCACAATATTATTTGGAGACTCAGTTTGTCAGATGAGTGCAGAGAGTCATAAGATGAAGGCTTATTTCCATCCTATTTAAAAATCAGGGTCATATTGACCTAAGTATAACTGTAAAAGTGTAATTATTCTTATTATAATTAGGATAATGATATTTCAACAAAAGTTTTTGACAAGTATTTGACAAAGGTGATGTGACAGCGGTTTTTTTTAAATTTTAATTACGAAATGGTTAGTTCACACGTGCAGCGGAAAGAGAAACCAAAATGAAATTAAATGTCAGTTAGAGAGAGAAAGTGAAGAGAGAAAAGGGGGAAAGTGAGCCCGCCGGAGTTTGTGGTTCAGTGAAAGTGAGATTCCGGCAACCATTTCGCCGGGGGTGGAGGATAGTTATCCGTGAAAGCGAGAAAGATAGAGAGCAAGAGGGATAAAGCGAGAACGAGAATGAGGGAGTGATCGGAGTTAAGCATTGTAGATTAGTGGTGGATAATTGCAGTCATTGACGCCGTTTGGGTGGGTTACCGGAGGCAGGTCGTAGAAGAAGTCATCGACGACAAGGAATTCATCATCCCGAGCGTATATGTGCACACAACTGTATAAACAGCTGACGCCGATGTGGGTAGTAAGGACGCTGTATGTGGGGAGTTGAAGCAAAGTTTTTTGAACAAAACTGTAGGACAAACCAATAAACCTAATTAAAATGTGGTAAATACGTTATTCTTATTTTACTTAAGAAAAATATTCGTATGCATAACCCAATTCCATTTCAAATAATTAAGTGGGAGTAGTAGCCTCACAGGACCCCAAGTATAAACCTGATAGAAAAGCGGGGAGTAACTCGCAACTATGTGGGGAGTACACATGAACTTTTGCAATACTGCTTCAACATTGAATAAACACTAATCTTAAGTTGCCTTTTTCGACCATTGACCATCAAGTAACTCAATCACGAGGTCTAATGGACCAATTAAAATTGAATTAACGGAAGTATGTTGATTTAATATGTGCACACAACTGTATAAACAGCTGACGCCGATGTGGGGAGTAAGGACGCTGTATGTGGGGAGTTGGAGCAAAGTTTTTTGAACAAAATTGTAGGACAAACCAATAAACCTAATTAAAATGTGGTAAATACGTTATTCTTATTTCATGACTTAAGAAAAATATTCGTATGCATAACCCAATTCTAATTCAATTAATTTAGTGGGAGTGTACCCTCACAGAACCCCAACTATAAACGTGATAGAAAAGCGGGGAGTAACTCGCAACTATGTGGAGAGTACACATGAACTTTTGCAATACTGCTTCAACATTGAACTAACACTATTTTTAAGTTGCCTTTTTCGAGCATTGACCATCAAGTAACTCAATCACGAAGTCTAATGGACCAATTGAATTTGAATTAAGTGAAGTATGTGGATTTAATATGTGCACACAATTTTATAAACAGCTGACGCAGATGTGGGTAGTAAGGACGTTGTTTGTGGGGAGTTGCACCGAAGTTTTTTGAACAAAGCTGCAAGACAAACCAATAAACTTATTTAAAATTTGGTAAATACGTTATTCGTATTTCATTCGTTAAGAAACATATTCGTTTGTATAACCCAATTCCAATTCAATTAATTTAGTGGGAGTGTAGCCTCAGAGGACCCCAAGTAAAAACCTGTTACAAAAAAGGGGAGTTACTCGCCCTTATGTGGGGAGTACAGTTGGACTTTTTGTGCTTTTTCAACTACACAAACCAGTAAAAAATATTTGACGCAGATATGGGGACTTATGCATACATATGTGGGGAGTAAAGGCAAACTTTTTTAACAAAACTGCAGAAAAAGCGAACACAATTAATATAATATGTAAACACATCATTTGTGTTTGATTTAGCCCAACAAATATTCCTTTCCATTATCCAATCCCAATTCAAGTAATTTGGTGGGAGTGTAGACTTACTAGAGGCCAAATTCAAACCTGTAATGGTAAGTGGGGAGTTAAGTGCAACTACTTGGGGAGTGGAGTTCAACTTAATCAGTATTGTTTGCATATTGTACACAACTTTATTTAAATCTCCTTATTGGAGCATAAACAATTATGCAAATTATTGACGAAGTCCAGACCTCCAATTAACACTGCTTTCACTGAATTTTGTGCTTTTTAAACTCCACAATCATGTGTAAAACATGTCATGCAGATGTGGGGAGTTATGCATATATGTTTGGGGAGTTTGGGCAAACTTTACTAAGAAAGCTGAAAAAAAAACCCAATACAATGATTTTAAATTTAGTAAATACATCAATAATATTCGATTCAGTCAGACATATATTGCTTACAATTATCCAAATCCAACCCAATTAATTTTTCAGTAATGTAGGCAAACAAGAACCAAAATAAAAACCTCAAACCAATATGTGGGGAGTTAGGACAAAATATGTGGGGAGTAGAGTTAATGATTATGATTACTACATATGGATAGTCGAGACTTTCTATAGATTTCCTTTTACGATCAATGATGATTCATTCAATAAGTGACAGAGGCATTTCCCTCATCAAACCTGCACCAATTTTCGGGGAGTTAGGACAAAATATGTGGGGAGTAGAGTTAATGATTATGATTACTGCATATGGATAGTCGAGACTTTCTATAGATTTCCTTTTACGATCAATGATGATTCATTCAATAAGTGACAGAGGCATTTCCCTCATCAAACATGCATTCATTTAACTGCTTCGTTTGTTCATAGCTTCGATTGTACGCTCGGGATGACGAATTCCTTGTCGTCGACGACTTCTTCTACGACCTGCCTCTGGTAATCCACCCAAACGGCGTCAATGACTGCAATTATCCACCACTAATCTGCAATGCTTAACTCCGATCACTCTCTCGTTCTCGTTCTCGCTTTATCCCTCTTGCTCTCTATCTTTCTCGCTTTCACGAATAACTATCCTCCACCCCCGGCGAAATGGTTGCCGGAATCTCACTTTCACTGAACCACAAACTTCGGCGGGCTCACTTTCCCCCTTTTCTCTCTTCACTTTCTCACTTCGCAACCTCCCGACCTCACTTTCCCCCTTTTCTCTCTTCACTTTCTCTCTCTAACTGATATTTAATTTCATTTTGGTTTCTCTTTCCGTTGCACGTGTGAAGTAACCATTTCGTAATTAAAATTTTAAAAAAATCGCTGCCACGTCACCTTTGTCAAATACTTGTCAAAAACTTTTGTTGAAATATCATTATCCTTATAGTTATTATCATAAAATTTATATTTATTATTCATCACCTATGATAGAGAGACTTTAGAAGAGTTTGGCTATCTCAGTGCAATTTAATGGGTATTACATTTCAGATATATGCTGGTAAAGATATCTGTTTAGGCCATGAGTAGAGAGGACAGGTCCATGATGAAGCCATCAAAATATTTCGTAGGTAAGGAAGAAATCAGTAATGTTGTCATTCTGTGAATCACTGTAGCTAATATAACTGGTAAGGAAGGTGAGCAGACAAAGCAATGAAGTTTTCTAGTTTACTTAGTGTGAGAAAATTAGCAGCTTAAGCAAAGCCTCTTAAGATTTATAGTTGCCAATTACCACTCATTCCCTGCGAAATCTGAATATATGGAACCATTCTGCAAAGACAAAACTATTCACAGCAGCAATCCTGAGGTTCGGTGAAAATTTTGCATACTGTCAGCAAGGAAAATCGTTTTGGTAAAAATATACATATATGATTCATAAGCCATGAAACTTTGTAATATTTGATATGAAACTGTAGAATATTTATTGATACAATTCTGTGCTTACCATAGTTTTACGAACTTTTACCTGTATTATTTCCTTGCAGCTTGGGTTGACCTGAATATCACTTTATCTGAAAAACAAATTTAATTGTGCTTGAATTGAAGATTATTTTAACTCATGAGCATGCTGATGCTGTCCTTGGATTGGATGATATACGTGCTGTGCAGATCATTTTTTTTTTTTGAATTATTAAATTAATATTTAAGACAATAAAAAGACGGATATAAAATTTACATATCAATTCAATAAAAAAGATAAATATAATCTTTTACTAATATATGATAATCAAAAACACGTATCTACCTGATTGTCATCCAATCTGTTTTTGAAATCCTTCTCTTAGCAATACTCTCTCTCATTGCTTAATATATAAATTTAAAAAGATACAAGAATTAATAAAATTCTTCTTTCTGAACATGCATTTCTTTGTTTTTAATATTTAGTTAGCTAATAATTACTAAATATATATGATTTGGTTTTAATTTAATACAAATTTTGAACCAAAATAATGTTTTGTGATTCAATTTGGATTAATCATTTTATTATAAAATTGCTTGATGATTTTTAGAAAAAAATTTGTAAAGTCCACTTCTACTTTAGCAAACTCAAAACTCAAAAAACATATAAACTGCATGCATATACAATTTAAGTAAATTAAAACTTAAATGTAATTTAAATTTTATTATGAGATATGAATTATTTAAATTTTATTATGAGATATGAGATATGAATTATAAGGTATGAATTATTTAAATTTAAATTTAAATTTTAAATAAACACACCAATTTTATTTATTTTTTAAATACTCAATTGTGTTAATTCTTCCATATCAATGATATTTAATTTTTCCAAATCAATTTAGGAATTTCATTTTTAATTCTTTTCTATCTACTTAAGGGCATTTTCTAAAAAACAAAATCCTAGAGGAAGTCTTAAAAAAAGATAAGCTAAAAAAATAGAAAAAATAAAAAAATATATAAAAACTAGAAACTTTATGAAAAATAAATAGCCAAAATAAATTTATAAAAATATAATTATTAAAAAAATTAAAATGAGAAAATAATTTGTTTGCAATAAATATATTATATTCTTAATAAAACAATTTTAATTTTATTAATTTTATTTAAAATCAATTAATAGCTAATATAACTGAGTGTTTCTAGTTTTTAATAAATATTATGTGTATTTAGTAGAAGAAAATTAGTTATATATTAATTTAATTTATTATTATTAAATATATGTTATATAGATATTTAATTATATTAATAATTAAGGATAAAGCCAATGTAATTAAATTATTATATTAAAATAATATTATATTTATTGTATTAAAAATAAGATATATTAATTCTTATTATATTAAACTAAAATATTTAGTATTTAGAATTGTAATTTTTTGTTTTACAAAAAATGTATTTGAAGCATATTGTACTCTTCTAGCCTGTTGCATTCCTCTAAAATGAGAATCATTAGGATTATGATGGGCTCCATAAATGTCCAAAGATAAGCAAATGAAATGTCCCAGCCAGCCACAGTGACACATGCTTGAACCAGACCCTGTCGCTTGTTTGTGGGTCCAAGTTGAGATCAACCCTATCCACCTTTCCAATGCCATGAGAATATGATAGGATAGGACTGGGATTAGTGTAATGTAACAGGAAAATACTAATTAATAATAATTAAAAATAATGGTGTCATCCAGGACTGACAAACTCCATTTAAGAACCATGGAAATGCCCCTAGACAAAAGGTAAACACCATTTTAAAAATGGCTAACTTTAGTGCAAGTTACACTACTTCTGGTTTCATTTGTTACGGCCTTATACTTCCCCTTCTTCTATTATCGCTCTTCTTCTTTCAAATTGCATGGTCTGGCTCCACGGTTAAGTTCCTTCCTGGATTCGAAGGACCACTTCCTTTTGTCCTTGAAACCGGGTAAGTTAAACTCACCCCACAACAAAACATTACAGTACTTCTAATCATGGGATTAGAATCAGTTGCTTGAACGAAAGCCATAGACATATAATGTTACATTATATTTGTTGAATAGATATGTGGGAGTGGGTGAATCAGAGGATGTTCAGGCATTCTACTACTTCATTGAGTCGGAGAACAATCCAAAGGAGGATCCTCTCATTCTTTGGCTCCCTGGTGGTCCTGGTTGCTCAGGCTTCTCTGCCCTTGTCTTAGAGATAGGTAATATCCATATAGATATATGGCGATTTCATAATTGCAAATCTCACTTTGGTTTTATGAATTAGGTTTAAGTTTAAATTTCACTTTTTAACCATATTTACTTTCTTTCCCGATTTGTACTTTACTTTATTTTAACGTTGCAGGTCCTCTTGGTTTTAAGCACGAGGAATACGATGGAACCATCCCCAATTTGTTCTACAGGAAACATTCGTGGACTAAGGTGTCCATTATGTTTCTTCCTTTTTCTTGGTTCAAACTGATGTTTGAGCTTTTATTGTATTTATTTTATCACATCCGTTTCTCATTATGTTATGCTTATTTATTGGTCTCTTATATTTGTCATAACTATTTTTGGTAGGTTAGTAGCATAATATTTGTAGACTTGCCAGTTTTCTCTGGATTCACTTATTCCACAACAGAGTCTACTGCTCAAAGAAGTGACTGGATAATTGTTCACCTGGCCCATCAATTTCTAAGGAAGGTGTTCATCCTTTTCTTTCGTTTCTTTATTTCACAATCATCAAATTGTTTTTTTGTTTTTCTATTTTTTTTTGCTTTGTTTGTAGACAAAAGTATTAGTTGTTACAGTGATTATTAACTGTTTGCAGTGGCTGATTGATCATCCAACTTTTTTGTCAAACGAAGTTTACATCGGTGGCGATTCGTACTCTGGCTTTCTTGTTCCAGTGATTGTTCAAGAAATTTCACAAGGTAAAAAAAAAGCTATTTGCGCTACAAATTTGATCCACAAACCATAGGTAGACGCTGATTAATTTGTATATCATAGCGCCATTGGGTTAATAGTTTGGTTGAAAGTTTAGTGATTGCCAAATTCTCTTGTTTTCAGCAAATGAAAAAGGGGTTCAACCATGGATAAATCTCCAGGTTAGCATCTTAAAATCTCTTTGATGTTGGGTATACATTTTTCCACAATTATTACTACAATGTTTGCGTGAGAGGAATCAAAGTATTACCAAAAATAGAAGTTTAGAGGAGTGAATTTCTTATATGCATTAATTTGTTTTGTAACAATGATTGATTGCATTAAAAAGCTTTGAAAATTCGGATGTAACATCTCCTGCAAATACTAAAACTGCTCACTGCTTGATCATATATTCCAAGTAGTTAGTTAATATTAAACACAACTTTTTCAAATTTAAGTGAGATTTGAGTAGTTGGGTATGATACCTTGTAGCATATATCAATTGTCAAAGGTGTGCATTGATACAAAATAAAATGTTCGTCATTGTTTTTTCTTTTTCTGAAAAACTAGAAAAAGAAAAAGAGGCTTTATTTTAAGTGGCATGACTCCGTAAAAATGATTTCAGAAAAGTGGAATTGTTTGCCAACTTTGATTATATTATCATCTTTGTTTAACTTATATATCCTTTTAGAAAAATAATATTCTTACTATACGTTAATATATTTGATAATTTTAATATAGTAATACAGATATCCGAGTCAACAAAAACCAACAAAAAATATTATACATGTGCCATAAAGAGCTTTCAAATTGGAAATCTCAATCTCAGTATTCTTTATCAAAAAACCAAGGAAAACGTTGCTAGGTTTAATGGACAATTTTGTCCCTCTAATTAAAAAACCTTCCTGCTTGAGAATGAAAGAGTAAATTAGAATAGTCCTAGGTCTTTTACAGATTGCACGCATTATCTTTAAACAAACAATCTCACAGGGTACATATTAAAATATTTTTCAAACAATTAAAGAGGTGTTGTCAAAATAATTAAAAATATATTTCTGTATGACTCTAGAAGCATAGAATGTGTGTCGAAATTTGAAAAAAAAAAAGATAGACACTTGTAATGTACTCATCATAAAATGTTTTTTTTTCTTTAGGGATACCTGTTAGGGAATGCTGCTACTACTGCAAGAGAAAATAATTATCAAATTCCTTTTTCTCATGGAATGGGACTTATTTCCGATGAATTATATGAGGTAATTTCATTGTAATTCATCAACAACTATGTTGAAGAAAATCAAATGCTAACTAAACTCTCTTGTTACAATGAAAAGTCACTACAAAAAAATTGCAGAGGAGAGTACATAAAAGTAGACGTCAAAAATGTATTATGCTCTAGAGATATCGAGTCATTCAACGAGGTACGCTTATTTGATCTTTGCTTGCAAGATTTTCATTTGCAGAATCTCTAATAATAAACAATCACAAAGTCAATAATTGGTTCATTGTTATAGGCTTTATCAGGAGTTAGTACTGTCAATATTTTGGACCCATTATGTGAGTGGATGGATACCGAAACATCTTGGAGGAGATCACTAATTAAGAAATATTCCAGCACGAATTTCCTAAACACTCGTCTCAAATTGCCATCCTTAAACTGTCGAGTAATCTTCATGCCTTATTCAATCACAATTTTTTTTTCATATTTGTGCAATGATATATTTGCTATAACATGCATTGGTTGTTTAACATACCTTTTGTGAACTACCATCCAGAGTTATGTATACTTCCTCTGCGGTTTTTGGGCCAATGATGATAATGTTCGCACTGCATTACATGTTCGTCAGGTGTAGTAATTGATATAAATGACAGTAAATTTCTTACATACAATTGCATATACAAGTTCATATATAACATAAATCTTGGTATCTTGGTTGCATGTGCAGGGAAGTATAGGAAAATGGCGTCGTTGTACGTACGATATACCTTACAAGAAAGATATCCCAAGCAGTTTTGAGTATCACGTAAATCTGAGTCGAATGGGCTATCGTTCGCTCATATACAGGTCAATATTCTTTCTCCATATATTGAATAAGGTTTGAACTATAGTTTGAATTTCACATACCAGATAACTTTTCTATATTGCTGACAGTGGCGATCATGACTTTTTGGTTCCTTTCTTGGCAACTCAAGCATGGGTCAAATCTTTAAACTACTCCATTGTAGATGATTGGAGGCAATGGCGTACAAATGGTCAAGTTGCAGGGTATTCCACTAACTGTAGTTGTATAATCAACAGGCTTAATTCATCCAAAATACTAATTAATTTATGTATTTGATTTTTGTTTTCCTGCAAATAGATACACCAGGACTTACTCCAATGGAATGACATTTGCAACTGTGAAGGCAAGTTTTTTTGTTCTCCTTGTTGCTCTTGTGGCTCAAATATAGATTCCATTTAATAAGTATATTCTAGATTCCATCTAAAAAGTGTAATGATAATAAAGTATATGTAGCATATTTGGTAATTCTTGATTCCATTGGTTGTACTGTTATATTTTCAGGGTGGAGGTCACACAGCTCCAGAATACAAACCTGAAGAATGTCTTGACATGTTCAGTAGATGGCTATCTAAGAGGCCTTTGTAGGAACAGATAATAAGATCATTTGCTCTAGCAAGGACTAAACTTAGGATCTTGTTCATAACAAAATCCGATGGTAGATTTTGTTCACCAATAAAGTTTAAGTTCATTCTTGCAATATGTATCTTACCATTAATACTATATTGAAGCCAATAAATATAACAGTTTTGTTTTGTTTCAAAATAAATCAATGAGGAAGAAGGTTTTAGGACCTTATGACTGGCATTGTTTAGAAAGTACTTTTCAACTAATGAGATTAAATATTGCTAAAAGAAAAAACCGATCATATATCTGTTAGCTTTAAATATTGAATCTCATTCATAGTTGTTAACAACATTTAAGATTGTATTCTATGGAGATGTGAGAAAGACAGGTTCATGCAGAACTCAAATCAGAGACGTAAATTGGAAAAACTTTGTATTACTGTCTCTAAGAATACATTATTATATGAAAGTTCATTAATTATTTGTTATTATATGAAAAATTATTAAAATAAAAAATAAAATAAAAGAATATAAAATTGGAAATATACCAAATTTATGATAAAAATATATGATTTCTTTAGACTCTGATATCAATTGTTAGGATCGAGCGTCTATCACTAGGTCAAAAACAATAATCATTAGTGAGAGTGTAACTCTTTTTACTTAAAGAGTGTAATGATTCGATTGTGACTCGACTGACGTGGTCTCTGCCACAAAACAATTGATGCCACCCACAACAATTTCTCCCTCAGCAATTGTCCTACTAAGAATCTCACCTTTGGATTGTGACTTGGTCCACCCGGTCTTTGTTACGGGGCAATTGTGTAACCCGCAACAACCCCCCCTTAACAATTGTCCACCGGGAACCGAACTTGTGATCTTGGTTCTGATACCAACTGTTAGGATTGAGCGCTTACCACTAGGCCAAAAACATCCCGATTCGATTGTGACTCGGTCCACTTGACTTTCATCACGGGACAATTGATGCCAACTCGTGACCTTGGCTCTAATACCAATTGTTAGGATCAAACGCTTACCACTAAGCCCAAAGCTATAAACATTATTCAGGGTGCAACTTTTTTTACTTAAGAATGTAACAGTTCAAGCGCCACGATTTGATTGTGACCCAATCCACTTGACCTTGCTGTAGGACAATTGACACCATTTGCAATAAAGAGAAACATGAGAAACATTAAATCACATATCTTTATAACAATGCAAACAGGACCACGTCTCCAACAAAATCGATGGTTGATCGGATACTATAAAAGATTCACTCTCCAACAAAAGCTTATGAAACCTCCCTCCAAACATGCTCTATATAGAAGACTCTCATAAATTCACTATAACTAGAATACTATATCCCTAAAAAAAACTGAAAAACTACCTATAAATATATATTCATTCATCGTATATTTGAGTATTAAATTATATAATCACATATATTAATTTTATATACATCTCAGTAAATTGATTCATATATATATATCACTATGAAAACATGTGTTAGTAATTAAAAAAGGGGAAATGGTACTTTAACAAATTTTTTTTTTAACAAACTTTAACAAACTACCAATTTGAGTAAAAAAAGTACAACTTTATTACATCATTTTTTATTAAAAAGTAAAAGGTTTATTTATTTTAATTTTATTTATGGAAACTTTGCTTAAGAAAGTGTTGTTTGAGTAAGATAGTACGGTTAGAAACTAGGAGAAGATTTTAGTTAGGTTGTGGACTTACTTGTTGTTTGAGTAATGTCTTATATAGCTTAAAAGTTTATGTCGTTTAAATGATAACAAATTCAAAGAAAATAAACTTAATTTAATTTTTTATTAGTTGAGAAATTAAACCTTTCAATGGAAAAATAATTAACATTAACTATCGTATTAATATTGATTCTCACACTAAAATGTGAACAATTGCTTTAAGCGATGTGATTTGTTTCATTAACCCATCAAGTAAGAATTAGTTCAACCTTTATTTTGTTTAAACCTCAAGCCATTGAAAGAGAAATATTGTTGTTTGAGATGGTGAGAAACTTTAGTGAAGGTATTTAGGACAAATAATAATAATTACCGCTTAAGTGACCAACTCAATACTAAAACAACATGCAAAATCTAAAAAACTTCATATAAGTTGCACAATTAGAAAATCCTAATTATAATATTTTTAATAAATTTTAGTAATAAAAAACCATTTGTATTCAAAATTATAAAAATGTTAATCAACCCGATTATTATCAATTTACACTAAAAATATGTCCAAATTAGTATAAATCAATTAATTCCCACCATCGATACATTTAGTATTTCAATCTTGTAGACACGCTAATTCAAGTCTATAATGCTTGCAAGAAAAACAACTCAAGTACTAAGAAAATTCCAAGTGTTAGATAATAGATTTTCAAAATTCAACCTAAATCAATCTACACCTATAGTTGTTCAAATTATTAAAAAACATTTATATTCCTCTACATCTGAATATAGCGGATAAACCTTTTTAAGCATGGTAAAACTAATCGTACTAATTAAGATTAATATAATTACAACATCTGAATACATTTTCCCACAAATAAATACGACATCTCAATTTTAATACTCATTCAAATCATCCGCTCGTAATTAGTTGTATCAAACTAAATAAAATCAACCCATTACTATCATATTCTTCAATTATAATAATAATTAAAAAAAACTTGGGTTTGAGTGTCGAAGTCTCACACTAAATATCACCTAAGAAAATTGAGAATTAAAAATAATATTAAAATTAAAAAGTGTAAAGATGCTTTTGGCGGGTCTGGATCTCGCTATAAATTTGACACTCGTGTTGGAATATCCGTTCACCAGAACGCAAAACATACATCACGAACGGAGTCTCTGTTTTTGATTTGCAATCTCCGAATCCGTCGTGACTGAAGGCATGGCTGCTTCCAATGGCTTCGTCGACGGCGCAGCCACTCCCACTCCTTCGGAATCGGCGTTGATCTTTCTCGGCACCGGTTGTTCCAGCATGGTTCCCAATCTCATGTGCCTCCTTCAACCTTCCAACCCTCCCTGCTCCGTTTGCTTCCAGTCATTGTCCATCCCTCCCGAGCGAAACCCTAATTACAGGTCCTTCACTTTCTCCTCCTCTTCCCTTTTTCCATTTCAAGAAACGGCTTCAAGATCTCGATTTGCAGGTGCAACACGTCTCTCCTGATTGACTACTGCGGCGACGCGAACGATCGCAAGTACATATTGATCGATGTTGGAAAGACCTTCAGGGAAACAGTGCTTAGGTGGTTCGTTTCCCATCGGATTCCCAGAGTTGATTCCGTGAGTTCACTTTTCTCATGACGCCTTCTTAATTTAGAGATGGTTCCCTGCGCGTAAGCTAGTGGATTGTAGAATGCAACGTGTGTTTATGCCTCTTAATAACCGATTGGAAGTTCGATGAGGATAGCATAAATTGCTAATGTAAAAGAAATTCGTTGTTTCTTCTGATGTTGCATTTCGTACCTAGGTAGGCAGGATGTCCTTCATGTCTTGGCGCAATGTGTTAGTTGTTGAAAATGAGTTAAGGGTCGTTGTTGTTTTGATAATATGATGCGATTTCTCTCTTATCTCTGATTTACTGGACTATGGGCGATCTTGTGAAAGTTTATCAATTGAATGAGAAAATTTGTTAAGTGGTATCCAGCTTTTTTATATTCCTGAGGTTGTAAAAGTCTGTTGGATTCTCTACTAGCAATATAACTGGTAAGGAAGGTGAGCAGGCAAAGCAATGAAGTTTTCTAGTTTACTTATTGTGAGAAAATTAGCAGCTTAAGCAAAGCCTCTTAAGATTTATAGTTGCCAATTACCACTGATTCACTGCGAAATCTGAATATATGGAACCATTCTGCAAAGACAAAATTATTCACAGCAGCAATCCTGAGGTTTGGTGAAAATTTTGCATACTGCCAGGAAAGAAAGTCATTTTGGAAAAAATAAAGATATAAATGATTCATAAGACATGAAATATTGTAATATTTGATATGAATCTGCAGACTATTTATTGATACAATTCTGTGCTTACCATAGTTTTACTAACTTTTACCTGTATTATTTCCTTGCAGTTTGGGTTGACCTGAATTTCATTTTATCTGAAAAACAAATTTAAATGTGCTTGAATTACAGATTATTTTAACTCATGAACATGCTGATGCTGTCCTTGGATTGGATGATATACGTGCTGTGCAGCATTTTAGTCCAATAAATGATATTGATCCCACACCCTTATATCTAAGTCAACATTCAATGGATAGGTAACTCTATTAGGGATTTATTGTTTTTTTATAGAATATAGTAATATTAACTTACATACTTGATTTAACCAATATAATATGAAACTTTCATGCAAGCCTTTGAGACAACATGAGTGCTTTGGGTGCACTTATCAACCATTGTATTTGATCGCCAGTATATCTGTAAAACGGTCTTCTCTTGATTCTTTATCACAATGTAACCCCTGCTGCTGAATTATGCCCCTTTCGTTTGATTTCATGTTTGTCTTATAGTCTTGAGTAGTTGAATCCATGTTTTAAATCTTTGCAACAGCATAGCAGAGAAGTTTCCCTATTTGGTTCGGAAAAAGCTTAAGGAAGGAGAAGAAATACGAAGGGTGGCTCAAATTGACTGGAACATTATTGCTGATGACTGCAACCAACCTTTTTCTGCATCAGGATTAAAATTTACTCCTTTACCAGTTAATTTCTAGGTCTTTGTCTTTAATGGTGATGATGCGGCACCCTTTATTATAAGGATCTAACTGTTCCTCTATGAATGTAGGTTATGCATGGGGAGGATTATATATGTTTAGGCTTTCTTTTTGGTGAGAAAAGCAGGGTGGCTTACATATCTGATGTTTCACGGTTTCCTGCTAGTACAGAGTATGGTATGTTTTAAATTAATTTCTTCTTGCTTGGACATATACATCTACTATGTATATCTTTTCTATGATATAAATAGTCTATACTCTATCTGTTGTATCATATACTCTGACTCTCTTATCTCTTCCATGGGAAAAGGACATATCGGTCATTGATTGCTCATTTTGGCTGTTTGGCGCATGCTGTCATTCTGTAGTTTGGACAGCATGTGTAGCTTTTTAGATTGCAATAACACCATCACCCATAAGACAAGTTTCATGTTTGAAGCATGCATAAGAAAGTTATCAAATGAATTACGAATTTCAATATCTTATATCTAGCAATAAATTTCTTCTTACAGTCATCTCAAAAAGCGGGGCTGGACAGTTGGATCTTCTTATATTGGATTCATTGTATAGGGTCAGTAGTTCCATCTTCAACTCTTTTGGGTTTAAATTATAAATATGATGTTCATGCTGTGTTCCAGGTATATAATCAGTTATGTTCTGCCACTGAATTTGTTCCCATAATGTACATAATATATCAATAAAGAATCACATGGAAAAGTGTCTTATTATGAATTTTTAAGGATTTTTTTTTTAATTTCTTGTCACTTGACATGCTTGATTTATTTTCTGTTGCATCATCCCTGTATGATTTAAAGTGCTTTTTTAACTGTTTCTTATGGCTTGCTTTGATTCAATTTTTTGTTAATTTGTTTTACGGAATATTAGTGTCTCTTCACAGGATTTTTTTTTTCAAGTTTATTTATTTTTCTTATAAATGACGGACACCTCTTATTTGGTGTAAGTTTAATAATTTTATCAAAAAGTATGATAAAATATAATTACTCGATGCATGTGTGCTAGACAATCGTTTTAAAAGTTTCTTGCACTTCACATATCTGCAACATTAAAATAATGAATCCTCGTGTCCTTTAATTGCTTAAAAAACATAAATATCAAGTTTCATTCTTGATAATTTTGGAAGTGAGAATTTTTCAGATTCATGTAATTTTATTCTGTGTTTTACCTTTTGTATTGCTTTACTTGTTAATTCACGTTTTCTTGTTTGTTCTTTGTGTTATCACAGACTGGGTCACATAATGTTCACCTTTGTTTTCCACAGGTTTGTTTTCCATTTTACCCAAAAAAGGGTTATGTTTACACTTCATTTGTCCCTGACGTTGATGTTGCCGTGTTATTAATTGGTAATTTTGCAGACTCTAGAAACTCTGAAGAGATTGTGTCCTAAGCAGGCACTACTTATTGGTATGACTCACGAGTTTGATCACCACAAAGACAACGAGTTTTTGAAGGAGTGGTCTAAAAGGTACGTCTTATTATTTTTTGAAGAAGTCAAAATCGTTGCAAGTACATATAGTAATAACTGACACGATGATCTAATAGTAACATGGGAACCCAGAATACTAAACCCTTATATGTGTGTGTGCTTTACTCTATTTATATGTTGTAGATTTTAGAAAAAGATAGTAATGACTCTTCTATTATTGTATTATTTAGGGAAGGTATTCCAGTGCAGCTTGCTCATGATGGTCTGAGAGTCCCCATAAACTTATAGTATGGAAAGGTAATGATACTTCATTTTTTCAAAAGTGTTTGATGAGTGGTGTGTCAATTTGTGTCTGATTTAAGGAAAAGGATAGGGAGTGGGTGTGGGATGGCAAAATAATTGACTCATTTGCTTGGGTAGTAGTAAAAACTGAGAATTTACTCCCATAATATAGAAGTAGATAAGTTCAGTGGAGTGTATATGAAGTAGAGAAGTTTTGTCTCCGAAAACAAGCACAGCCTTCTTTGTACCTTAGCCATTGACATTTTGGAATTGATTACGTATTTTAATACCACACATATTATTTACCATTTTTCACCCTGTGTATTCCTTTATAAGTTGCCAAGTTGACTTTCGATGAATATCGATGTTCTTAAATCTTAATATGTGCTGTATCATGTTATTGCAGGTTAAAGCATGTGATGTGACAATGTATCCCACACACTGTGATGTTAATTAGACTGTATTGGAGCATTAATATTCTTTACAGGATCCTCATTTTTTGTAGTATTAAAAAGCCACATTTTTGCTTAAGGTGGCATTCCTGTATAACAATGATAATTTATTTTGATGGAAATCCCGATTCTTCAAATTAAACTCGCGAAAGCTGTGTATTAAAATAATTCTATAATAGACTCCTTAATCCGAGAAAATGAATTCAGTAGCAATGAGTTTTAAGAGCTTAAAGGATTCACGTAGCAATTTTTATTTGACCCGTAAGTTTTTAACCCATTCCACTCAATTATTTTAGGCCAATTTTAAAACATGCAACTTAATAAATTTTTTTAACACAATATGATAGAAACGAGAGTAAATCTCACGTTTGTGTTTAGATTGTTACTTATAATGTAACGGATTCTTTATTCTAAGAAATGGGGTAAAATATGTCGAGTGTATGTATGTATTATATAATATATTTCAACGAGTTCATAAATTAGTTTTTTTTTTAAATTTATAAATTTCTTTATAAATTATTTTTTATTTTCTAAAAACAATATCTCGCATACTGTCATATATATTCATGTTACAGTAGCATCAATTACATAAACCTAAGTCTTGACCTCATAGTTAGTACCCTGTGACTTTTACAATCTATTAACATTTGCATTTCATTAAAATGAAATTACAATCCATGTTGAATTAAAATGAAATTTCTGAGCCTTGTTTCATTTTTTTTTACATCAAATGATATTATTGAAATATGTTATGTTTTTACAAAAATAAAAGTATACCATAAATTCTTAAACAACTTTATTTATGTTCTGCATGTCTAATATTATATTTATCCTCTCATTTATTTTATGCTTTCTGAAATTGTAATAAAAAATATATACAGAGCAACAACGTTCTACCATAAATGTCTTAGACATTAGACGTTTTTTTGTTCATGTCACAAAACATGTGAACGTGTTGAACTAGTCAATGCACGTGATATCTTTTTGGTTTCCATTTGCAAGACTTGGTCGTTTACAAGAAACACAACAGAAGACCATGCAGAAGGAAACAACCAATTGAGTTCCTCAAACCAATTAGGAACTTTTCTAGAAAGCAGCTTCAAATTGATGGAAGCTTCGGGTATGCGTGTTTTATGGTTTGTTTTTCGTATTTGAAGATTCTCAGAGACAAATACATATATTGGTAATTTAGAGCCAGTGAAGGAGCTTAAAAGCAAGGCTAAGATATACACAGTACAAACGTAAGAGATGGCATGTTCTGTGCCTTTTAACAAGAAGAATTTGGACATAAGTTTCTTCGTTTTCAAGCCAACTATTGTGATCATAGATGACCTAGTTCATGGACTCAAACACTTCTCCTTAACTACTGAGAGCCTTGGTTGTGTTCAGAGCTCTATATTTAGAAGCATCCATGGAAATATGGTAAGTTTTTTCTTTAATTTCTCAGTTTTTTAATTCCAGTTCATTTTAAATCATTTCTCCTAAACTTAATTATCTCGGTTTTGAATTGTATGCTCTAAATTTCTGTGTCTAGTGGATTCAATTGGTTTGAAACTTTGCCGATTATAGTCTATGAAAACCCGTTTTGTATCCTTGAATGATACCAATAATTGGCTTGGAAGACAATAACTGACAGTTTGCATCCTAAATTGATTATATTTATCATTCTTATTTTCAGATTTGTTTTCCACGTGGGATTTTGGACCCACGAGTTCATGTTCATCAACAACTTCTATCTTTCAATGAATGACAACTTCAGATGCCATTGCTTCATGGTAGTTTACCATCTGTAATGGTTTAATCTGTCATCTATTTACAGATATATCAGTTTAACATAAGTGATTTTGCTTGTGTTCAATTATCTAGTTGTTTTTACCATGTGGCTTCTCAGCGATAATCAATTTCCTGAATTAGAAGCAGAAAATCCTAAATTTCGACAATAATTACCCCTGTTTCATAGATTAAAATTATTTTTTGGACCCAACAAAATTCTAAACTTCTACTGTACTTACACCGGTTTCATTCCATCTATCCCACAAATGATGTTTTGTTCTGTTTTTTGTCAATCGTAATCTCTTTGGGTTGATCTTCTTCTGATTGTGCATATCACACACCATTGTTCTTTATCTTTCTTGATTTATTTGTTAACTTTGTGATTTTTATGCTGTGTAATCAGATCATATGGTATGGAGCATGGCCGAGACATTCAAGTAAGGAAAAAGAGGAGCTGATCTCAACCCTTGTAAGTTGGATTCTTTCTTGAATCATCAAAATAGGAAAAGTCACCAATTCCTAATAAAATGCATTTGCAAAAAATGACGTTCGCTTCAACCAAATCAACTGCCAGCCCACACAGGTGGAACAATTGATATCATTTTGAGAACTGGTAGCTTAGAATTTGTTTATGATTTTAAGTTTAATTCAACTTTGTAAAATTTGTAAGATGTGATTTATACCTTATTTATATATTATGAAATACTCAGACATTTTAACTATTATGGAATGCATAAGAGACGGAACATGTAAACTCTTTACGGAATTGTCACCTTATTAGGTTATAAACTAGACAGAACATGTAAACTCTTATTCTTTCGCTATCTTTCACTTTAATCAACATACATCGATAACCTTTTCCTTTTATTCGTAGTTTTCTGTGTATTTATTTATGCTATTGTTGGCACTCTACAGAAAACAATGTTAACCAACAGCATATCAACCATGGGTGTATTAATTGATCACAGTTTCCTTGAAGCTTACGGTGGAGAGTCAAGAGATGGGTCTTCAACAGCAAAATTCTCCACTGGGGACATACTATCCTTGAACTCAGCAGCGACCACTACCAATGACCTTAACGATCTCTGCTACGCTGTTCTTGCAATTTTAAGGTCTCGTTTTGCCAAAATGGAAGGAACAACCTCTGGGCTTTGCTTGAAGGGACAAAGCAAACCCAGAATGGTGTGCATGCATGTGTGGAAGTCTCTCCATTTTTGTTACTCATGGATTCTGAACTCCGACCAAAGAAAATGGATGATGCCATATCTTGAACGTTTCTCCATTGAGATGAAGTATGACATTTTCCGAGTAGTGTATGTTAGTGGCGACAATGTGGTTGATTTCAACTGTATTTCTACTCATCAGATGTTAGAAAATGGGAAGGAGAGTAGCAGGCAAGGGCAGGTTATGCAGAACTGAGACAGCTGCAAAGGGTTTCAAGTTTACGACTTTTTTAATCTCCCTCTTATGTTGTAAATATTGCAAATCACTTTCTTAAATTCAGGTTACAGTTTAGAACTCAAAATCCTATGTTACTTAGGTTTTGGTTTTGGTTTCGGACTGCAAAGTCTTAATCAGTGAAAGTGTGAATCATAGTTATCAAAGCAATACAGTGTACGGTCTTGGCTTGGACGTCTTAATGTTCAGAAAAAGTATGAATCAAAGGACAAGATAGCTCTAGAGATTGAGCAATGCTGGATGGTTAAACAGTTTTAACTTTTACAGGAACAATAATCTGATAAGGCATCTTTTAAATATGCATGGTTCGAATAAAAATGTATGATTCATCTAAAATGCAACTGCATAGAAGTTGTCCCAGCCTAGGTACGCAACACCAAACCCTTCCGCCAACCCGTACCTTAGCGAAGCCCCCCTGCGTTCAGGAGACACCCAACAAGGCTGGCTACCGCCCACATCACATTCCGCTATGAAAGGTCACAACCCCTGGTGCACGGCTCCCAGCAAGTCTCGAGGACCGCTTACTCAACCCAGATCACACCAACCGCATGCGCTACACCAAACGCCCTCCCGGAAGCACGACCCTCAACAGGGCCGAGGACCGCTTATTCAACCCAGATCACACCAACCGCATGCGCCACACCAAACGCCCCCCCGGAGCGCAACCCTCCACAAGGCCGAAGACCACATACTCACAGAAGGCAACCTTACAAACCATGCGGCCCTCGGCAACTACCCAGATGCCCGCCTACCCCGCGTTACAAGCCGCATACCTCATATTACAAGTATCTTTCCACAAAATAGCCCAGATCCGCGACACAACCACTCTAGCCGACATGAAACCCCCAGAGACCCTCATAGCCGAGTACCGAATACCGTCAACCCCCGAAGAATCCTTTGGTATTTTCCCCCTAAACTCTGGATCCAAGAATAGCCAACAGGGGAATGGTCGGGCCAGAAAGCCCATTCCAGGTAGGACTCATAAGTAAAATAATATAAATAGCACACTGTTCCATGCATTGATTACGCATTAAATTATTCTGATACTCTGACATCACCTGACTTAAGCATCGGAGTGTCTTTTGCAGGTTCCTGCTCCCCCTGAAATTCCTTTGAAACAGCAGAAGAACAGCCGAGATCAGCCATCCAAAATCCTCAAGTGATTTGTGAATTATAATCTTTCGTCCCGTAAGAACAAGTGTTAACCCAAAGTGGACTCGTTAGTTGGGTTCGATTTCAGAAATAATCTGAAATCTCCTGAATCATTTTTGTTTTCAAACCCTCCCTCCAGAATTGACAAGAAAAGATCAAACCAGTAGTGTGTTCTTTATTTATTTTTTAACTAAAAATGAAGGAAATGTTATTTTAACCGGCTATGCTTCTAAAACTAATTTATAGAAAATTATAAAATCATAAAAGATGGTTTTTAATATTATTTTTTGTTAATAGTTAAGCATATATTAAAAAAATGTACTTTTTATCAATAAAAGAAAACGTACTATAAAATATTTCGGTAATATTTCTTTTATTTCAAATATTTCTGTCAATAATTGAAGTTTGATAAAATGAGAAAAAGAAAATAATGTGGAAAAGTAAATACATAATTCCTCCATAATAAATAAAGTTTTTCTATTATCTAATTTGAGTACTTTATTCTTTTTAAGTGTCTACAAATTGTTTAATTATTTTAATTCTTCAAATATATTGTAGTATTTAAAATTTATTAAAAATAAGGTGCCAAACTCACCTTAACACCCTGTATATCATAATGTCTGTTAACAAAGCTTCTTAAAGACTAAAAAGAAAAATACACACAAAATGCATTCTCATGATTAAAATAATTGAAATATTTTTGTAAAAATTTAAAGATAAAAATTATACAGTCTAAGTAGCTATTAAAAATGTACCAAAAAAAATAGCTATTTAAAATTTCCCATCTTCACTACATATGTTTCAAAATTATTGTTCTTTCATTTCCCTTCTTCAAATTGCCGATTCCATTTTCATGAATTTCTTACAGTCACTTCTTCCATCTTCAGTCCGAGAGAAAGGTATGTGTTGATTCTCACATTTTCCTTTTCTTCCTCATCTCTCACAAACCTCGATACCTTTAATTGTAGTTAATCAATTCCCAAACATTTCATTGATGTCACTTCAGAGGTTCAATTATTATCTACTGGCAAAACTTTTACCTTCCAATTTTCGTGATAACCATTTCCCCTCTATTGCTTTGACCCTTTTTTCTGCAACAAATTCTGTTCTTTCCGCTTCTTATTCAACCGCTGGTCTCAGATATCAAAGTGAGGGCAAACGCAGTGACTTTAGGAATTCCAGCGGTGATTTGGGGAAAGCGGGTTCTGATTTTCAGGAAAGCTTAAGTTTTGTTGCGAGTGTTTGTGATGGGGCAGAAGAAGAAGAGAGTGAAGAAGATAATGAAGAAGGAGAGGGGTCTAGTGATGATGATAGTCTTGAGTTTATTACTTCCTTTCGTGGTAGCAACCACCAACAGAGAGAAACTATTGCAATAGTTGAAATTGGTGAGGTTGAATTTAGGCACCCCTTGGTGAGGGAAGTTTGTAGGTTAATCACACTTAGGTCTGCTTGGAACCCTGATTTGGAAGGACATTTGAGGCACTTGTTGAGAAGCCTCAAGCCACCACTTGTGTGTGCTGTTTTGCGCTCTCAGACCGATGAACGTGTTGCTTTGAATTATTTTTATTGGGCTGATAGGCAGTGGCGCTACAGACATGACACTGTTGTGTACTATACAATGCTGTATGTTCTTAGCAAGACCAAATTGTGCCAAGGTGCAAGGAGGGTTCTTCGGCTAATGACTCGCCGCGGAATTGAATGCTCACCCGAAGCATTTGGCTATGTGATGGTGTCTTATAGTCGTGCAGGCAAGTTGAGGAATGCATTGCGAGTTTTGACATTGATGCAGAAAGCTGGGGTTGAACCTGATTTATCTATATGTAACACTACTATCTATGTTCTGGTGAAGGGCAATAAATTGGAGAAGGCGCTGAGGTTCTTGGAACGAATGCAGATGACTGGAATCAAACCCAATGTTGTAACTTACAACAGCTTAATCAAGGGTTACTGTGATATAAATCGGATTGAAGATGCATTGGAGCTTATTGCAGAAATGCCATCCAAGGGTTGTCGTCCGGATAAAGTTAGTTATTATACTGTGATGGTTTTTCTCTGTAAGGAGCGAAAAATTGATCAAGTGAAGCATTTAATGGAGAAGATGGTTCAAGATAGTAACTTGATACCAGATCAGGTTACATATAATACGCTTATCCACGTGCTTTCAAAGCATGGGCATGCAGATGATGCTCTTGCTTTCTTAAAGGAAGCAGAAGAGAAGGGTTTCCACGTGGATAAGATTGGGTATAGTGCAATAGTTCACTCGTTCTGTCAAAAGGGAAGGATGGCTGAGGCAAAAAGTTTAGTGATTGATATGCATTCAAGAGGATGTAATCCGGATGTAGTGACATATACTGCAATTATTAATGGATTTTGTCGCTTGGGAAGGATAGATGAAGCAAAAAAAATGCTGCAGCAGATGAACAAACATGGGTGCAAACCAAATACGGTATCATATACAGCTTTGTTGAATGGCCTCTGTCATAGTGGAAAATCATTAGAGGCAAGAGAGATGATAAGTGTAAGTGAGGAGCATTGGTGGACCCCAAATGCCATCACTTATGGTGCCGTGATGCATGGGCTTCGTAGGGAGGGAAAATTGTCCGAGGCCTGTGATTTGACCAGGGAAATGGTTGAAAAAGGGTTTTTCCCTACTCCAGTTGAAATTAACCTGTTAATACAGTCACTCTGCCGAAATCAGGAAGTAGTAGAAGCTAAAAAATATTTAGAGGAATGTCTGAATAAGGGATGTGCCATTAATGTCGTGAACTTCACTACTGTAATTCATGGTTTTTGTCAGATCGGTGACATGGAAGGTGCACTATCTATGCTAGATGACATGTACTTAAGTAACAAACATCCTGATGCCATCACATATACGACATTGTTTGATGCATTGGGGAAGAAAGGTAGACTGGATGAGGCAGCTGAGTTGATTGTAAAGATGCTCAGCAAAGGTTTGGATCCAACTCCTGTAACATACAGATCAGTTATACACCGTTATTGTCAATGGGGTAGAGTAGATGATATGTTGAACTTACTGGAAAAAATGCTCGTTAGGCAGCCATTTCAAACCGTATACAATCAGGTTATTGAAAAGCTTTGTGATTTTGGGAACCTTGAGGAGGCTGAGAAACTACTGGGGAAGGTATTGAGAACAGCATCAAAACTTGATGCTAATACATGCCATGTTCTGATGGAAAGCTATCTAAAGAAAGGGTTTGCTCTATCAGCTTATAAAGTGGCTTCTCAAATGTTTAGACGTAATTTGATTCCTGATTTAAAATTGTGCCAGAAAGTGAGGAAGAAGCTGGTGTTAGATGGTAAGTTGGCGGAGGCTGATAACCTTATGTTACGATTTGTTGAGCGTGGAATACAACAAAAATGAGATGCATTTGTGAGGTTAGCAGCTATTTAAAGCTAAGTCTCATAGCAATGGTTTTGTTTTAAATTTCCTTTATCATTTCCATTTGTTGGTATTCCATCTTGTAGCCTTCCATGTGGCTAGGCAATTTTGACGCAACAATGATTTTGTTTTGAGAATGTATTTCACCCATATAACTATCATTATGTGATTTAGATGATTTTATAAATTTTTTAGTTCAGCCACATCGCTTTACATTCTCTGGTGATAATGATAAGCATTGAATACCACTCACAAGAGCACACTTCCAGTTTTATCCTATGGTTACAGAAATTCATAGGTTAAGGGTCTTCGTGGATTTCTACCCCTGTTGGTTCAGTTAGTCACCACGTAGCTCTACATGTCAGTGCCTTTAACGCCTATATAGGATGGATGCACACGCAATAACACTAACTTAACTCACAAATTCATTGTCGATGGCTCAATTTCCAGTTGAAAATACCAAAGGAAAAAGTTGTTCAAAGATTTGTAGCTCAAGACGAGGAGAGAGGTATTACAAGGTTTCTTTATCACTCCCTTTATATAAGAACTTAGATCAAAATTGTATAAAAAATAAAAATCAAGAAACTGAAACACAGTAATTGTTGAACCATATATGTCTACATCTTTTCTAATGTGATGTTATGTTAAAATTTGCAGATATAATAGCATGAGGCAATCAAAATTCGAGCACGGAAAAGACATCTACAGGTAAAATTCGACGTAGAAATGAGAAGAATTGAGGTACTTGGCTTAGTACATATTCATTGGAAAGGAATTTCTTACATAGTTTAAGAAAATGTTAAGATTAATGTCTGCTTGAATATATTGCATGAAATTTTTTGCTTGAGGTAAATTGGAAACTTTGTTTATCTGCAAACGTACATGGATAGTTTATCTTCGTCTTTATGAACATATGTGGGAAACTTGAGGAGTTGAGTATTATTTGATCAAATAATAATTTTCGTTTCGAAAGTTGTTTAACAGCATCAAAGCATTACTCTTAGATCAACACTGAAATTCATGATGGTCTTAGAAATATGTGAAGAAAGTCTCTACCGCATATCATTGTTTACACATTTAAGGCAAATTTGAATAAATGAAGGGCCAGTCTCAAACAAAGATGGTAAAAGAAATTTATTTGACGAGATAAAGGCTAAAAGAAAAACACGCAGAAGTTGAAGTTAGAAGAAAACAAACAATTAATAATGTCAATTCACATTCACAATTCATCTAAATTTTGGCAACGGTTTAATAACGTCAATTCACATTAACTATTCTTTTACTTTTGTTTTGGTCTCTCCCACCTCATTGTGTTTGTTCAGTAACAAAACAGATGAATGTATTTGGCACAAGGGTGTCGTTCTTCTAGGAAACAAAGTACACAGATTCGATATCTTGTATGAATGCGAAGTTATTAAATATTTATTTATTATAAAAAAAGGTTTAACTTTAAAAAAGCTGAATGTTTTTGTTTATATATTTATATTTATATACTTTTCTCCTCTAAGAAAAAGAGAATACTCATGAAGAGTATATAAGCAACATATGAGAAATAGGGTATGTTAATGAAATATATGGGAAGAGATTGAATTTGTGAAGTTCGTTAGTCTTCCTACTAATAAAACCATATATAAAATAAATCCTTTCAATGATGAAGAAAAAATAATAGGATTAAATGTGATATTATAGTGATATTTAAATCATATAGCTTTTTTTCTTTAATTTAGATATTGTAATCTTTCATTGATATATTTTGATGATACATCTTACGATGTAAATTGTTATTTATGTTTAAGTGTTCATAAAATTTAATCATATTTATAATTTATAATAAACTATATTCAATATATATTTTAAAAAATCATAACGCATCAGTTTCCAATTTTTGTTGTAAATTCAATTTTTTTACAAAATACATATAATATTTGAAATGTCAGCCATCTTATGTACGTTCACCTAATCTCTACCTTATAGGAGTTTAGGGATTATAAATAAAAATATTTGGTATTTTATTTTAAATTTTATACAAATATTATTTGGCACTACAGAAATAAGTAATTTTAACATTAAATTTTTATACTATCATGTTTCCTTTAGTTTAATTTTCATAATCATGTAATAAATAATTTGACGAGAACATACGCATTCCATGTAGTATGAGCACACAATAGACTTGTTACCATCTTTACTCCCAACTTTTTTATTTGGTTAAGTCGTCAAAGATTTCATAGACCTAAACTGAAAATTAAAAATTCAAGTCCAATGAAAATAATAAAATTTAAAATTTAATAAATTCACAAAATTTAAGGTTAAGTGATAAGATTCGATAAAGAAGTAAAAATCTAATAATAAAATATGCAATTAAGCCAAATTAATCATTCCACAACTTGGATCTCTAACTTCAATGCTTTTACTGGAAAAAAGTTGAACAAATTTCTTGCAAATTTCAAAATCAAAGGTAAGTTTTGTTACGATTAAAGTACCCATACTTTTACCAAGACATCTCGATTAAATACTTATAACCAATATATAACTCTATTCACATTTGTATCAAACTTTCATTTGGGAAAAAAAAATACAGGAGGGCTTCCATTTAAAAAAATAATCTTATATTAAAGATAAGATGATTGATAAACTAGTAAGTAATCGACCTCTACCCACATTTTTAATGAATGAGCCAAGAGGGGCCATTCTCTAATCAAAATTATTTTTTATCAGCTATCTGCATTGAAAAAATTACATTAGAAACCTAATAGTTAGAATAAAAGTCTTATTTTCCCTCATGAACGTGAAATATATATATTAGCAGGCTTGTAGCCTGACTGAAAACAAAGTAAAAATAAAACAGACAATAAATTCATACATATAGTTTGCATAGCAAAAAATATTCCACTAGACATAATTAAAGTTTCATTTTCCAAAACAACTTCAAACAATAAGTCCTAGCAACGTTCTAAATATAAAAGACAAACTCACAAAATAAGCTTCAACAACAGAGAAATAAACTTCAGAGAAAAATCAAAGAAAATCTTCTCCTTAATCTCTCAGTCACTTCTTACAGGTCTTGAACACTCAAACCTGAAAATCATCAACAGCAATATAAGTTGCAGGGCAATATGATAAAAAAACATAAGCGCCCCCCAAAAGATACATACAAGCATATATACATTGCTCATAATTAACCATTTCAAACTTTAGTTGCTCAAAAAAATGCATGTTCCCTCAACCAAATACTACGGAATTCTTTATGGATATAACACAACTGGCATTGTGTCAAAGCCGGATACTCCACACATACAATCATAAACTACAAATTCCATTACTAACCTGGAGGAAGTGATTGCTTCAATTTATCAGCTTTCTCTGGATCAAACACACAGAGTGTGTAGAGGTACTTGGAGCATCTAACCTTGAACTTAACCACATCTCTGCTCCTCTTAATCTTCACCGACCTCGCATCCTTTCTTCTGGCGGTGAGAAGAAAGTCCTTAATCTCATGAATTTGCTTAGGCTGCATAGGAAGTACCACACAAGCATTAACAGCAATTTCAAAGTATGAACAGGTAATCCTAAATGAATTGATCCCCAAACCACCAGTAAACCGAAAAACATTTACAGAACCATTAGCCCCGTTAACTCACATCCAAACATACAGATTCCAAAGCATAATCAAGTACCAACGTTGAAAACAGAGAGAGGAAAAAACTCTTTGAAAACCGAAAATCCAGAAGGAGAGTATAATTAACAATTACTAATCCTAATTACATCCGCAGACCAACAAATCGATAACGCTACACTATCACTACCCCCACCTACCTAGCTTCTTTGCACCTAATCTTTCGACACGGAAATAGGTTTTCCAACATTCTTTCAGAAAAACCCGATTCCACAACTGAAACTAAAGAACCAAAGAAAAGAGAGATAATTGAGAATAGGGGATGAGTAATCACCATGGTTGCGATAGACACAGCAGCGGTGGCAGAGAACAGAGGCGCAACCAAATGAGCTGTAAAATGTAAAACTAATGCAAGGGCACCTCATAAACCCTAACCCTAGCGTCTCTCCCAGTCCTCTCAAAGCCCAAACTATTTTTCGGCCCATTGGCCTGCTTCGCTTCTTTTCAAGCCCATAAAAAGGAAAACAAGAAAATCTGGAATTGATCTTGAAATTATTTTTTGAGTTTAGTTACATTCCGGGATTTTAGAGTTTGAATTATGTTTAGTTTCCAGCTTTTAATACATTTAGTCAATTAAATATTTCAAATCTTGGTAACTTTGACTTTCATTCTTTTTTTACTTAATATTTTTTAACTATTATTTTTTTGCTCTATATATTTAAAAAATTAATGGATTAAATTGCATCAAATGTTTTTTACTATAAACTTAACAATGAAAACATTAACTTTTAGCAAATAAAGAAAATTAAATTTCTCATCTTTAAACTATAAATTTTCATCATCAAACTTCTTTTAAAATTTCAAAACTATGATATACCTCAAATTCATTATAAACTCTGGAACGTTTCGATAATCATGAGAACTCAAAGACTTTAAAAGTATAAAAATTTTGATAGATGAGTCAAATCTGTGTGATTTAAAAAAAAAAAAAAAAGAAGAATAAAATATCAATAAACTAGAATAATGATTTCTTCATTACTATACTTTAAATTTTTTTTCGACCAAGATTTCTTTTGCAGAGCTCAATTTTTCCTTAGAACTGTGGCCCAAGAACCCAAACAGCTTATTAGGCTAATTGGGCCTTATATAATTGGATTAATTATTACACTTGATTTTACATCTCTACAATTGATTCTTGCATTTTTCCAAAATGACGATAATTATTATATATATATATATATATATATATATATATATATATATATATATATATATTTTTTAATATATAAAAAAT
>Ga0214543_1003279_pt1 | contig 31520 bp, 15 predicted proteins | sample CNSS2metaG_FD_160094 | JGI IMG/M metagenome (GOLD analysis project Ga0214543, IMG submission 160094) | Root nodule microbial communities from cowpea collected in UCLA plant growth center, Los Angeles, California, USA - CNSS2 | ecosystem: Host-associated > Plants > Roots > Nodule | place: USA... | reverse complement strand
TATTTATAAATATATATATTTTTATATAATATAAAAAATTTATTTATTTTTAATTATTATTATTTTTTAAATATAAAAAAAAAAAAACAGATTGACGAGTTAAACAGGTCGAACCACAACGGATTGACGGGTTAAAAATTTCAAACTAACCTGCCCTTTTCTTGATGGACTGGCGAAACAACCTGACCCACTTTAACATCCCTTACTTATTATCTTATTTGGCTTTTTTTTTTAATTCATTATGTAGCAAGTATACATGCTTTATGTGATGATGTGAATTTGTTCTAACGTAAGACTTCGGTAAAAAAAATAAAACATCTAACAATTTTCAAACTTTTAGAATTTAAAAATAAATATTTACTGTCAAGTTTAAATTTTATGTCATATTAGTGTATTTTAAAACATATTTTGTTTATATTTCATAATTTTAAATATGTGAGACCAATATCTTTTAATAAAGTGTTTTACAAAACTTATGTATTAACATTATAACTTTTATTCTAATTTTTATATTTAAAATATTCATATATATATATATATATATATATATATAATACAAAATAATGGATACAAAAGCAATTACATGTCACAAAAATCTTCCCAAAAATATAATCATTTAATTACTCATTTAAGTAAGGAATACATGCTCTCATATAATTACAATATGTAATGTAATGGAATATAATTTGTGTCTGGCTTTTTAAATCCTGTTTTTATTTTTTGTTTAAATCAGTTTTCTTTTTTTGTTAAATTCTCAGTCACATTGTAACAAATATTAAAGAATCGGATCTTGAAAATTGAGACATTAATTTAAATAAAAATGGTGAAAGCATACTTGAAATACGACAAGATCATTTAATTTCAAATAGTAAATCGTCTTTACTATTATTAGTTCAATTAGTTTATCCTAAATTTGTGTTAAATATGATGTGTTCTGGATTTTTTATGATAAATTAATTCTACATCTAACAATTGAATGTAAACAGCATGTTAACGACTTCATGTTTTATTTCATAAATGGGAAAGAAATTACTTATTTAAGTTTTAGACACAAGTTGTCAATCATACGAGAACTAAAAAATTTAAGTTGAGTGGTTTATACTAAAATTTTTTAATGAAATAAATTTTGTAGTCAAAATGTCTTTGTAATAACACAAGATTACAAATTAATGGGTTAGAAAAAAACATGACATCTATTAATGTGATTAGAAGAAAAAACATTGATCAAAAGATACTTATACCAATGATAAATTTAGTACGTTATAATTTTTTATTGTCTTTTAAAATTGAAAGAAAATAATTTCTAATATCACTTTATTTTGTAATTTACAATCAATAATAGTGAAAGCAATGTCTTATGAGAGTTGGATTTTATCAATACTTTTATGTGTTTTTTATCTAATAGTGTGTGCTTGAATTGTAGTTAGGAATACAATGATTTTGAACGTTATAATTTCCAATAACGGTCACATGTCTCCTTTACTATTATGCTTAGTTCGTCTTCGGTAGAAACTTTTTATGTTGTCGCATGTCAACAAACTAATAAAAAATTTCGTGAAACAAGGAATTTTCTGAATGGTTGATGACTGTTTCCATGATTCTATAAACAATTGTTCTGTTGCTAGTTGGATTAATATATTTCAGAAGAAAAACAATATCAATTTTATTTTTTAAAAAGCAATATTTTCCTTGAATTAGCGGCAATCTCAACATTGGATCATACGAACTAGTTGGGTAACAAAATATCTATTCGTAAATGGATCATGCTATTTATAACATCTTTTCTCTTTCCACACCCTCATCATGGTTCTATACATGATGATAACTAAATTTAAATATATCTGAAGTGTGTATTCCAGAACTCAAAATAAAAAGAGGATAAAATTTAAATTTTAAAATATATGAAGGTGGTAGAAGAAACTACGAAGGTGCAGGAAGAAACGTCCACAACGTTATAGCATACGAGAAACGAGGTTGTCTAATAATAGGGGCCCAAAATATATGAATACACATACAAGGGCCCAACAGGGCTAAAACTGATTTTGAGTTGGATTTTTTTTTAACGAAACGGAAGAAAAATAATGAGATGAGTGTGTATGAGTGGTAAATAAGTAAGAGGAAGGAGTGCTGATAATGAGTGAAAGAAACCTTGACTTGGAGTTCAAAGCTATATGCACTGCCCAAGAATTTATGTTATGTTAGGACGAGAAATAGATTACATGTAAATAAATAAATGGAAATAAGTTTTAATAAACTTCAAGTTAAAAAGTTTAAAGTTTTGGATATAGTGGAATAGAAAAAAATATTTTGAAAATTATTTGTTTTTATTCAATAAGAATTAAATACTTGATTTTGAAGTTTGTTCACCACAATCAAGTAACCAAGTATTGCTCAAGTGAGGAACTTATTTATTTGAAATATAGATGATAGTGAGAGATATACAATACCAATTGTCTCTCATATGTTCTTCCTAACATAATGTTTCATTTGCTTATATATATATATATATATATATATATATTTTGTAAAACAAGTTGTGTAGTAAATATTTAGACGAGTACAAACACAAATATGAATATATTATGGGAATATAAAATATTTTTTATACCATCAATTATTAAAGATAAACATGAGTTGAACTTTTACTTTAAAAGTAAGAATAAATATAATTAAACTTATCACGATGGATACCTCTCCTACAATCAGTAATATTTACTAAAACATTAGTAAAATAGTAAAAAAATGTTTATATAAAAAATTAATTTAAAAAAAAACAACTTTTTTATGTTTACATTCAAATTTTTATTGTATTATTACTTTTAATTATTATATAAATATATATTTATAATAATTTATTTAATATAATTTTATTTATTATATGAAAATAATATGATTAAATGTATTGTTTATTTTACACCGTTTATAAATTATGATGTAATAAAAAGTTTGTGTTGAAAGGGGAAGCTTCCCCAATGAAGATGATTTTGATGATGTCCAAAGCTATACAAACATCTACATCAGTGATTTAGGCTTAGTCCTGATTTTCTATCTTTTGCATTTGGTGTTGTAGATCTAGAATTACATGTAAAACAAACTTGCATTGAATTGTATCAGCTATCAAACTCTTGAATATGACCAAAAGGCAAAACTCGTAAATAAATTAGCTACTTAACTAATAAATTAGCTGAGAGCACTGCACTGATGCAATGAAAATACACTCACGATACTCTATTAGGTGAATTCCTAATCTATTAATAACTGCAGCAGAACTCTGTATGAAATCAGTTTCTGAAATCAGTTTTGAAACAGAGAGAAAAATAACTGAATTATTGATAAACGAATTGAGAGACTTATGTTCTGAGATCAAGATTCACAAAGTTCTTGTGCTTGCCTGGGAGATCATTCAATTGGACATTCAAGAAGATTGATGGTGGATTCAACCTTGATAGTCAAGCTTGCATCTAGGATCAAGTGACAAATCTGCACATCCACTAGGTGTATTCGTTGCTTGTTTATTTTCTTATTGTATTTATGTTTACAATTGATTCACTGTGTGAAGTGAAGGACTAGGTGCAATTGTTTGGATGCATTGTATCTAGGGGGAGTTCTTGATTTGTAGATCAAACTCCTTAGTCTTTAGGGTCTTGAATTATATAGATGCTCTTGTAATTCTTGTATCTCTATTGATCTAGTGGAATCCTCCTACGTGGGTTGCTTAGGAAAAGACTGGACGTAGATTCATCTTGAATCGAACCCGTATAAATTGTTTGTTTCTCTCTTCTTTTACATATTTTCTTAATTGTTTTACACAATCCATTAACACATAACTGTAAAACTGGTCAATTGGGTCATAAAGGTTAAAGAAACTTTCAATATTCATTTAAAATCAGTAAAAGATTCAACAATCAGTTCATACCCCTTTCTTGATTAGACTATATTAGACAGATCTGATTCAACAATTTGACAATAAAGAATCAACTATTTTAACATCTCACACTTCAATTCTGTGTATAACATCGACGGTTAGTTACTTTTTTAAATGCATGCGGGTCATCTTGTATTATCTGTTAGTTACTTTTCTATCTGTTTTTTTATTCACTGTATTTTAATTTCTTTTTCCGTTTTTTACATAAGGTTTTTTTCTTTTTTTACATAGGTGTCCTTCATGGTGAGTTTTATACTGTAAAAAATATAGTGTATAACTAAATAAAATAATCTTATTAAAATAGACGGCTGATAAATTAGGAACACTATTTAAGATATTCTTCTCACACATTACTTTTAATTAATTAAAATTTATTAAAAACAATAAAATGAAGAGATAACTCACACAGCTGCATTTTCTTAGTAAATTAATCAATACAAGTTGGTATTTAAAAAAAGAATGTGTGTTTTTTTTCTTAATTGAAACATAGGTGGAAACCATCAACTAACTCCTTCATTAAGATGTTAAGATCATAGAAGAAATCGATCTTTCTCAACAAATGTTTTTCTCACACATACAAATTTGAGTTGTGACGTGAAATCTTGAACCACATGATATTGTAAAATATAAGATTGTTTCTCCAACGTGTTATTATTTGATTATAGTTGCAAAGAGTATATGAAAAGAGTTTGTTGTTAATAATTTTGTAAAAAAAAGTTGATGAATTTAAAAAGAAAAAGAAAAAAAAAATGACATCACGGGCAAACGGTGTGTGCTTTGAAGAGAGGAAAAGAGAAAGAAGAATTGTGAAAAGTGGATGTCATGCAATGGTTTATCAGACATGCACACTCAGATCTCTTACTGCTATTGGCTTCCGTTTGGGACCAATTTCTTATCACATAAATTTGCTCAAAAATACTGAACAACAAAACAGTAAAATATAAATTTTATATTCCCCAAGTTCAGATTTTAGACTATTTATAAATTACTATTTTGGAGGATTTATTTGAGATGATTTATGAGAGTAATAAATATTTAATTTATGTTATTTAGGATGATTAGTAGACAAATTTTGAAAAGTTAAAATATAATATGAAATGAAGAGAAAACGTGGAATTACGTGAAATTGTTAGGTTAATTACCTATTTAGCCCTGTATGCGGTGTGTAATTACCAAACCAACACTTATCCGTGAAGTGCCAAAAAAAAAAACTGACCTGACCCGTGAAAGCTAGTGGTGCCAAAGTCCCTCACGAAGCTCAATGTCATTTACTCTAAAGAGTAAACTTTTAATATATATATCTATTGAGCTTACCTTTAATAGTTATTATTGTGTAGTAATGAATAATATTTTTGTAATAATATTTTAAAAATATTAAATAAATATATTTTTAGTCTTTAAATTTGGACAAAAAATTAAAATTTATCTATGGTCGAAATTTAATACATTTTGATCTCCAATTTTAAAAAATGAATAATATGGTTCTCTTAACTCAAATGTGTTAACCTTTTTTTAACGGTAATCCAAAATTTCGCTTAACACATTAATAAAATTTAATGTAATTGGGTTAGACGGACTATATCTACTCGTTTTTTAAGTTTAAAGATCAAATTGTATAAATGTTTTAGACAAATTCAAATTTCATTTTAAAATTTAGAAACTGAAAATTTATTTCATCCTTTAAAAAGTTCCTTTTTAGCTTTTGAATATTCAAATAATACGTAGCTTTAACTGATATATGAAAATTCTTAAAAATAATTATACACCACTTAAACAGATATATGAACAAATATTAGCAAAATTAATATAAAGTTATTCAATATCTTTTACCAATCCTTCCTTAGGACGTATTCTTTTGAGCTGATTTATTGTAGGACTGTGATAGAGAGCAATGATCGTAGAGAATAATCATGTTTGTTTTCAATGAATGCAAAGGAATGAAAAATGCTGATTTACGAGATACACCAACATTTTGCATCTTGTTGTTTTGAAATATTTGAGAGAGGTTTTTATCATTTTACCAATTTGTCCCTTGTAATCCATAACACTTCTCTAGCTTTCCACAATTGTTAATGGTCATTCAGAGAGATAGTAGCAGTGACAAAGTGAATCTACAAGTTTGTTATAGAAGAAGTAATGGAACTAGATACATTACAGTTGGATCCGATTCCAACTTCAAAAGCTTTATCTCATTTGTCCGGTTCCAATATTCTTGTATCCAATTCCAAAATAATGAGTTATCTTGGTTCATTTATATATTTTTTCAAATCAAATATATTATAATATTTATTTTTCTAAATTAATAAATGTTAATAATTTTATTTATCACACAAAAATTTAAAAATCAATTACAACTTATCTAATTATTATTTTAAATTATTTTTAACACTAGGAACAATTTGGTAATCAAACTTTTTTCATCAATTACATATTATTTTTTATTAGTCACATCAATCAAATCATCCACAAAATTTATTTTCAAATCTACTCAACTACATAAATTACACTCTCAAATCCATTCAAATCAATCATCTCCGTCTCTCTCAGATCATTCCTCAATAAAGAACATACCATTAATGTGGGAAAAACAAAGATAGTTAATGGTTAAACACAATTTGCCCTAATGCAATACTTAATTTGAAATTTAAATGCCATTTTCAAAGGAAAAAAAGAGAAAAGAAAAAAAATCTATACCACTGTGTATATCGTTTTCATTAGAAATTAATGTGTCACTTTGGTTTGACGAACACAATGTTTTCACATATGTTAACCTTAGGAATATATTCCATATATTATTAGCACTTTGAAAAACATGGTGAAGGAAATCTCAGTTGAAAATCACAATAAACATATTATTCTTTGCTTTTCTTTGATAAAAGAGAAACATGAAAATAATGAGGGTAGATTTGCCTCATATGCACTAGCTTTCATCATTCAAATTGGATGGGAATTTACCTAAAGTATGGTCAATTTGAAATTAGAAATCTAACCATTCAATGCACTTAAACTATCTATGCTTTACAAGCAACGAAGGCATTGATGCTAAAAGAAAAGCAAGATTTCCCACTAGTAAAAAGTTACAAAGACATTTTTTAATATATTTTATTATAAATCAAAATCATGAAAATATAAGTCAGATTTGTTAATTAAAAAGTATAATATAAATAATTGCATCCACCAAGTTTTGTCTAATTGATTGAAAGTTGAGTCTGTTAAACTTGTTAAGGCTTCAATTGATGTTTGTAAAAATAAATCCTTCGTTATAAGATTTTATAATTGTCTTTTATTATGAAATAACGTTTGTTGTTGGTGGAGTTTATTCTTAATATAAAAACATGCTACTCCCTGTGTCGTGACTCGTGTCTAATAAATTAACTATTAATAAAAATTTTTATCTTTTTAAAATTTTATGACTTTGTTCATATGCATATAATTATAAATTTATACTTAGACAATTTTAATTTTTTGGAGGTAGGGGAAGCCACTTAAACAAGTTTAAAAGCAGAGAAAAGTGGAATCCATTATCTTTATACATATCATTTTCATCTTTTCTTCTTCTCACCTACTTTCTTTCTTGAAAATATTTTGATACTTCTTGTTTCAAAATATCTATGACATTTAAAGTTTTAAGTTTCAACATTTTAAATTAAGCAAATTGCTTTTTTCTCTGAAAACATTCTCTAGCTTTATTTGGATAAAAAAAATAGTAAATAGTTGTCATCTTATATAATGTGATATAATTAACAGTGTACATGTTTAGTTATTTATACTTTATACTTATAAATTTAGTAATATATTTTTTGTTAGAAGTATGTCATTTAACAACTAAAAGAATTATGTGTAGCTTTTATCAATTCTCATATCGAATGTCATCAAATTTATTAAACATTAACACCATTAATAATAATGCGAAATTAATTGATTCAGAATATAAGAGTCTTTGCATCATTAACATATTTTTTTACATTTGCTAAAGTACAATATTTTATTTTAACATTGTGTCCTCCAATCAATCATCCATCCTCAAATAAACAAATTCTTCAATTTGACACACATTTGATAAATCTAACAATTCATCAATGGTTTATAATTTTAAAGAAAGTCATAACAAAATGTGTTCATTAATTTCTATAATATGTAGTATTATCAAATATAAATGATTATAGTAAGGAGACTTAATCTTCACTCCATCATCACTATCATTAGCATTATATTGGATAAATTGCATTATGTCAGACTTGATGAGGATATCTCAATCTTGAAGACAAAGTATGTCTTGATAAACAATAAAAAAATAATACAACATCTTGCAAGACAATTTGATTCCATACAAGAACAATGACATAAGGTAAACTAATTAAATTTAATTATATTTAAGTTTGCTTGATTTTAAATAAGATAAAATAAAAATATTTCTCATATCTACAACAAGTAAAATAAGAGAATATTATTATAGAAGAACATATTTTGAACCTAAAACATTAATATCTTTAATTATTGTACAAAGTATTAAATGTAAGTCATTTAAGTAACTAGATATTTTCCTTTATACCATATAAGAAAGAAAATGAAAAACCAATTAATAAGACTTTGAGAGGTGATATCGAAATTTAGATTCTCAACTGAATTTTTTATATCATTCTTTCTGTCATCAAAATCGATTGATACTTTAGAAGAACACTTTCAAAAAGTCAGTAAAAATAATCTAAACTTGTGATGTTGTAAGTTGAAGGTGAAGAAGATGCAAGAAGTTGAAAAATTCATTTAAGGAGACTTTGAATAAATTTTCACACACACTTTATATATACTATTTTACCTTTCAATTTTTATTTTTTTACAAATATAAAGGTTAATTTTTTACTAAAATACCCTTGAGCTGTAATTACGTTGTAATGTAAAAAAAAAAACATTTTCCTTGGTTTAATTAGACAACAATTAGAGTGTTTGTTGCTTGGTTATGGAACATGAATAACCCAGCTGTCTATGATCTGTATTATTGTTTTGTGGGTACACAACAGCAATGCTAAGTCCTATTTGTAGTTAAGACCCTGAATCCTTGGTACCATCACATAACTAAGACTGGGTCCACACCTTTTCTCTATCTCCAAATCAAATCAACATTATCACTCCTTTACTTCACCTAAATTATTAGCACTTCTTTCATGCACACACAAATTTTCTACTCAACTTTATCTACAAAAATTCATGTCCTTAGCTTCAAATTGTACTTCAATTTCCATCACTGGTACTCCCATCTCTGAACTCAAAACATCATCTTCATTCTCTCTTCTCAACATTATCAAATAATGCCACACCAAACAACCTCATCACTTCACTTATGATTTATCAATGGGGTTACCTACCATCAAATTTACCCCCTATGTACCACCGACACATATTCGGGATATCAAAACAATGCGACAAACTAATAAAATATTTCATTATAGTTATAGTTGTGCTTCTTAAAATTGAGTTATCGAACATCTAAAATCGTGTATTCAAGTATTAATACTGTATCATAGTCATATCTGTCCTATGTTGTCGTATCTAACATTAGTGTCGTGTTGAATTGAATCCATACAAATCCCATGTATGTGTCTCAGCTTTACCATTAAACTGTTATTTATATTTTCATGTCTTTTCAAATATAAAAACAACGTCCTTTCCCCACGTGAGAGTCTCACATGCACATCCATATATCCATTCTTCAATTTGCTGCATCAGAAAACAGTGCCCAGATTTCCAAAGGGCATATATATAGGTTGCAGAAGGAGATAGTGTTGGAGATTACATATTTCATATATAAGAAAGTGATATATGAGGAAATCGTGTTCAGCTCTTACAAAGAAGGGAAAAACAAAGGAAATTGGAGATTCCAAACAGTGGATGAATGTGATTCCCTACATGTACATAGGACTTGAAAATTCTACTTTAGCAAACAATAATCTCGGTAACCGCGCACACAAATACTAAGAATGAAATAGATGTTACTGTATATGATTTCTTAAATATATAATTTTGTTTTTGCTGCATATTTTCACAACTCATAACAGTTGTTTCATGACAGAACCAATGTCATCCACAGCCTAGAGTTTTGACCACAAGAAGTTTTCATATTCTACGAAATTTTTTCTGTAAAAGTTTAAAATAAAAAGAAAATATGAATTTTGATAGAAAATTCTTCAGAAAAATATAAAAAAAAAAATTGTATCTCCGATTGGTAGCACTCAAAACATTAGTATAATTTGAGCAGAGATTCTGACCCATGTGAGTAAGAAGAGAGTATATGAAGTGTTGTATGGAATTGATTATGTATATTATGATGTGAAAGGCACTTGATGAATTGTCAAGTAAGATTGAAAGTAACATTTACTTTGACATTATATAATTGAAAAATGAGATACGAATTCTTATATCAACTAAGTAGGATGGTCCACCCACTAAAGCTTATTTGGCGGGTGTGATTGAGATAATCTATGATCATGAAACATGTGGTGTCCCCTCACATAATTTTGAAATAATGTTTCTTAGTTGTTTTCCTTTTCGCAAGGGCATACATTTTGCATTTCAAGGATAAGAATATGTACGTAAGTGAGAAAACAAAATTTCTGAGTGCACTGTTCTGATGGGAACAAGAGAAGGAAGAGGAACCAATACAACAATTTTATATAATAACTCTCATAATATTGTGTGGAAGGCAAGAACACAGTCTAAGATCCTAGTACCGGATTTTGTCATCAACAATTAAAAAAATAATCCCAGACAAAAAATTCCCTCTCCTTATGGAATATTTAATTGCCCCACTTGTCCTGCCAAAACAAAACCATTTGCTCAATTAAACCAAGATGAACTGTAATACATGCAAAGAGGAGAGAGTAAAAACACCATAAGCAAGTTGAGAAAGACATGAAATATGACAACTATGATTTCAAACTAGTTCACTCATTTCAACCTAACTGTTTTAACAATATATACAATAATTACCGTTTCATTAATTTTTTTTCATTAAAAATGATCCGATAATGATCCAATATACCGGGATATGTTTAACAAATAATAAATCTTTAAATAATAATTGGTATAATAAATCAAACAAATAACAAATTTTATTAATATCAATGAAATTTATATGATGTTTTAACTTAATTTTATTCTATATAAGATGTAAAATTTTCAATAAATATTTTATCTTATTTTTAGTTTATTACTAAAAATTCTTATATTACATGAGATTTATTTTTGCAAATTTGTTAAAAAAATTTATAAATTTTTTTTTCTATCATTTTTTATAAGAATTTTAATTGACAGATAATTTTTTCGTGGATAATCATTTCTTACAAAATTATTAAATTTGTAAGTATTTTCTACAAAATTTGTTACGAAAAGTATTTTATACAAAATATTTTATAAAAAAATTGGTAACAATTTCTTGCAAATTTTTTTTCATAACAAAATTTATAAATATTTTAAAAAAAAATCAAAACAAAATTAATACGAAATATAAGTTTTTTTAACAAAATTTTGGTAGTAAATATATTTTCAAGTGTAGGGTTTTAACCGGAATATCAACAGAGGGGATGGCGATTGAAATAACAGTGAGTAAGGTGATGATGAATATAAATCTGTAACAGTAACAGTACGTGCTCATAGGAAGATAATTCAATCAACATGTGGTTTGTTAGTTTGACCTTTTCTGTTTCCTTTTTAATAAGAAAGAAATCAAATTGCCGAGGATGGTTGAATTTTTAATAAGTTAATTTTTTTTCAGAAAATTATTGCAGTAAAATGTTGTTTACAATATAATTTTCTTAAAATTAAATTATTGTTTTTATAAATGAAAGAGAAGAATATATAATAATAATAATAAGGTACACATGGATTCTCATATCCTTAAATAAAGTAGATATCTTCTATATAAAACTCTCACGCACAGCACACATTGTTAGCCATAGTGGTTAACGATGACTAAAATCTAAATTTGATAAACCAATCAATCACAAACTTAAAGATGACAAAGAATAGAGTTACTTGTACTCTTTATTTACGTACCTACATTTGAAAAAAAAAACGCACAACCTTTCTTAATTAAGTGAAGAGTTCTTAGATTGAAAATTTTATCTAACATAATTGTCAATTCCCATTGTATTCTAATTTACTTTCAACACATAAAAAAGAAAAATTCATTAATTTTACCTTCTTCTTTTTTTATCATGGTTAGAGCATATATGTGACAACAAAAATAATAACTTTTTTCGTTATTTTTTTTTTTTGAAAAATAAGTCGTTTGTTAAATAAGTGGTGTGTTTGGAATAATAGTTTTAATTTGTAAAATATAGTTCTTGAAAAATAAGCTATATTTTCTTGAGTCTATAAATCTGTATAGTTAATGTTCGTAAAAACTTGTAGTTTGGGATAAAATTAGTATTATTGCAAGTCCAATTATGACTCACTTTAAACATCAACAATTTAAATATCTATATATATGTATCACTTTTAGGATGTGACTTCATCGTGTAACTTCCACTTTTAAAGGTAAAGTATGTGTCCACGCTTAATTTTCTCCCGACAATTAAAAATTAAGCACAAAATAATAAAACATTTAAAAACATAAAAAATAAAAATAATATTTGATGAAAACTTTAGAACTCAAGTTTAGTATTTCAAAAACTAAAATAAACTTTTGTCTTGATCATGGTAGAAATACTTTTGGTATTAAATGTGTTAGAAGATAATGAAGTAGTTTAAATTACACTTATCTACTTGAAGTGTTCTTTACATTGTTCAAAATCTTCATGCAAAACCTAAACTCATTCCTTTACCTAAAACACCCAAATGATCTCTATTATGATGAAATTTAACCACAAAATTGGTTATGTAATCATGAAGGAAATAAAGTCTCACTTTTTCTTAACCTTCACCTTTTTCTTTTCCTAAAATGTCCCACATTGATAAGATAATCTCATATATCTTCACCTTTCTTTGTATAAGAGGAGACCAACAACATGAATAAAGGGGTAAGTTTTATTTAATTTTATTTTAAAAGATACCTTTTGAGAAACATGAAAAGTTTTGACCAATTGAATATGTCATGCTCACTAAAGCTTGTCTTTTTGAGGTAAACTTATTTATCATTTTTTAATGCTGTTTTTTTGTAATAAATATATCTGATAATAATAAATAATGAATACTAATAGTAGTGACATTTGATTATTGTGACTAATTAGTTATTGTGAACACTTAAAGCATTAATTTTTTTTTTGTGTGTTTGGTTCCTATGAAAGCATTGCTAAATATGAATTTTAAAAATACATTTAACTAAGTAAAAAATCAACCTAGAAATATTTAATTATATTCAACATGCTTAATTATATTATAAACCACAATAAAATAGCAACAAAAAAAAAACTTATTAAAGTTTTGTAGAATGAATATGTTCACACTTTAACCTCTATAGGTTATAAATTTATGGTATATGGATCTATGTTGACTAATAAATAATGTCCAACTTACTCCACTTTTTTTTTTTTTCACACTGTTAATCAAACCATAATCTATCTCTATTTTGTCATCCATCATCAACTTTTACTATCACTAGTATGTATGATCAAGTGAATTTTTTGGTAATAAAAAAATAATACTTACGAAGAAGTAATGATAATAATGATAAATAATAAAAATAAAATTGAAGACAATAATAAAAATAATATGTCATTTAAATAACACTGTTTGAATAAATTAAAATTAGTTATAAAAATTTAAAATGTACAATGTAGAGTTATGCAATATAGTATCTAATAAATTTGTATTAGTTCAGTTGCGTTTTCAAAAGATTTATATATTTTTTTTCGGTCTAATCTTATATTGGTGTAAGGAGTGATCTTGATATTTTTAATAAAAATGAATAAATAAATTACAAATAAAATATAAAATTTTCAAATTTAAATTATATTAATTAAATTAATTTTAATTTTCGATATAATAATTTGATATATATATATATATATTATTTTTATTTTTATACATTAATTCTTTTTAAGAACCCATAAATCAAGTCTGTTTAAGTTCATTAATATAACAAATTAAATAAGCTAGATTATAAAATAATTTACTTTAATTTATGTCATAAGTTTTTGTCTGAATTTTTCAAGCCGAAACCCATCAAGGCCCATTTTGAATGAGGAGTCTAGCTCTCTCACATTCATAGGATGAGTAACTAAATCTAGCATTTATTGTACCAACAAATACCATATCAATAACCTTTTTCTTCTATAATATTCTTTCTAAAGTCCTTTTCAATTATTCAGACACTTGATCAATTAAGTTTAAATAAAATAAAATCTAAAACAATGAAAGGCAAACAGAGAAATTAGAACTAGATAACATATAAGTTCAGATTAACTCCCAACCTTTTACGAATTATATATCATATAATGATAAAAGACATATTAATTTTTGATACATTATTTAGTATAAGGAACTTCAATAGGAGTGAAAATTTGGATTAATTTCATTCTTTCTATTATTAAAGTATTATATTTTTTTCATTCACTTTTACTTATGAAAATCGAAATAGCAATGGCAATAGTGAATTATTAAAAATTTCAATTATTTTAATTTAAATATAAGCATATATCTTATATAAGAATAAGTACATGCTTACTTATGTTCTTCACCCAGCTAACAAATTAAAAGTTGGAATTTATTTTATTCTTGACATTAAGGTTATCTAAAATTAGGGGTTTTACATATGTCTAAATATAAGAAGAAAAAAAATAAGAACCACTAAATCTTAAAATTAGTAATACATCTTCTTAATTTCATCAAGTATATATGAAATTTAATCACCTCACAGTATTCAAATTTATAAGACACATGGATACTAATTAGTATATCAATGGATAAAAATGTGATTTTTTTTTCCTTAAGCTAGATATGAAGAGTAAATTACTTCATTAAACATTTCCTATGGTCAATATTTATACCTCTAATTTAAACAACATGTAAATCATATCAGAATAATATTTTAAAAGTAGGACTTCCTTTGGGATTTGTTTGATTCACATGTAAAATAGCTAGAGAGTAAATTTAAAAAACATTTAAAATTTTATTATATAAAAGAAAGGGTTTGAATTTAAAAAATTGATATATATATATATATATATATATATATATATATATATATATATATAAAATGAGGGTGAGAAGTGGACAAAGGTGGTGTCAGAAATTAAAGTTTGATCTTTGTAGAGAGAAAGAAAAGGTTAAAAGGGGTAAACTGGTAGGGGTATTAAGGTAAATTGAGAAGGAACTGTCATTCAAGGCTACAGGGTCAAGAAACAGAATCATGTTATTCCCTCATTTTTACCCCTTCAAACTTTTTCCTGTCTCCATCCAAACCTACTGTCCAACCTTTCTTTCCTATTTCCTCCAAAGCCCTAATAACTCTCTTCTCCTTCATCATCTTCTTCTTCATCTTCTTCTCTTTCTTTCTCTCTCTCTCTCTCTCTCTTACCTAACACACAACACAAGAAAGAATATTAACACAACCATTAACAAGAAACGATGAAATTTTGAGTTTGCTCCACCCTTTTAAGGAAAAAACCCAATCTCTCACCCATATCAGAAATCAAAGCTACTAAAAAAACCACCTTGTGACCTTTCTAGTATTGCTCAACACTCAGGGCCACTCACTCCCATCAATCTCATCACATTCTCAACATCAATAAATCTTCTTTTGCTTCACCATTTGCAGGTACATGTGTGTCACCTCTCTCCATCTCTCTCTCTCTTCTCTCCCATTGAATAAAAAAATAGAAAAAACCCCATCGGCTCTGTAACACCAATCAACAATTAATCAGACTTTGTTCCCTTTCCTTTTTTTTTCCTTTTTTTTTTTGAATAATTTTCCCCTTTAAGGTTGTTGTTTTCATTTACAGTAACTTCTAAAAGGAAAAAACATTAAAAAAGAAATTATTCAAACAAAAGGACATTTCCTCAACTGTTATCCAAACTATAAGTATAGTAATTGTTTATCTCAATTAACCTTCATCTCTCTCACACTCCTCACTCTGGTCACTGTCTTAGGAACCCTAGAACAGCAACCCAGATACACTATTCCCAGACACACACACACACAAAACCCAAACAATTAACCTTGGATCTGCAAAGCAACCACAAAGAGCCATGGATTCAAATATTCAAGACTTTATAGACACATGTAACTCCGACAACACCTGCAACCTCATCGCCAATAGCACCACCACCAACTTAACCACTAGTGCCACCTCTTCCTCCTCCGCTGCTTCCACCTCCATCGCCAGCAGCAGCCGCTACGAGAACCAGAAACGCCGTGACTGGAACACCTTTGGCCAATACCTCAAGAATCACCGACCCCCTCTCTCCCTCTCAAGGTGCAGCGGTGCACATGTCCTCGAATTCCTAAGGTACCCTCATACAAATACACACCCTTTTAACTACTTTTACACACCATGCACCTCTTCTTTCTCTTTATTTCTCTTTTCCGAGTCTTATCTTCCCTGAGAATAACCAATCTTGCTAGAATCAGATAGCTTAAGAGATTACACGGAAGGAAACTTCTGTCATTCATCATAAATTCATCTGGTTATACCAAGATTGTTTTCCTTCCATTATACATGCGCTTGTTTGTTTTGAATGCAAACTTTTTTTTTTCTGTATTTTCTTTTTCTGCTATGAGTGTAGGTACCTGGATCAATTTGGGAAGACGAAAGTGCACACACCGATCTGCCCCTTTTACGGGCACCCGAACCCTCCAGCACCTTGTCCATGTCCTCTGAGGCAAGCTTGGGGGAGCCTGGACGCTCTGATAGGACGGTTGCGTGCAGCTTTTGAGGAAAATGGAGGAAAACCTGAAGCGAACCCTTTTGGAGCTCGTGCTGTGAGACTCTACCTTCGCGAGGTTCGTGATCTGCAGTCGAAAGCAAGAGGAATCAGTTACGAGAAGAAGAAAAGGAAGCGTCCACCACCTCAGCAACAACCCATGCCACTGCCTCATCATCCTCTCCCTCCTCCAGGTGCAAGTGCAACTCACTAGAGGAATTCAATTCTCACGCCATGCCGAAAATTCTACTCTTTTTCTCTTCCTCCTCAACTGGGATCTCTTAATAAACTTTTAGAGTTATGGTCTAATTTAGTATCACAACATTTAGGGTTTTTTCTTTTTTTTCTTCTTTGTCAATTTTTTTCTTTTGTTTTTGTGAAAGCTGCTATATCTGGTCTATATAGACTGTTTGTCTTTGGATCCTGTTTGTTCAGGGAGAAGAAAAAGTTTAAAATTAAATTCTGGGATATCATGCATCTGTGCTTAAAAAGCAGACAGTGCGGTACTGGTAGTAGACTGATAGTGCGTGGGAAGTACTGAAAAGTGGAAGTGAGACTGTGAGATGAGATGAGATGAGAGTGAATGGATATACATGGAAGCCATGATCCTTGTGATGAGAAAACCAAAAGTATGGTATTATTATTATTATTCATAGTTCTACATATTTGTACTTTTCGATGTTGTCAAGCTTAGACTTGTGAAATTAATTAATTATGTCTCTTAATTTCATCATCTTATTTCAATTTTCTATTTTCCAATTTTACAACATATATACCTGCTAACAATTTCATTCCACAAATACATGATCATCATTTTTCTCATATCTTCAAATGAGTGTTCTTTCTCAACTCAACCTCCTTTTTTTCCTCACAGTTGCCACTTATGTGTGCTTTACTGTCTCCCCCAAAAATATTTTTGTGTGTAAAAACAATGATAGTGCCTCTCTAAAGCTTAATCATAGCAACTTCTGTTTCAAACTGACAAGATTTATTCCCTCTCAATCCCTTCTAACGGCTCACTGTTAAATAGATCAAGTTGATTGATGATACTGATTCATATTATATGCTGTAGTGCTGTCATTTCGAATGAAGTGAAATTATAAAACCCAAGCAAAATTAATGGCAGACAATGTAACAAAAACCTTCTATATATGCTTTTCTTTTACACATATAATAGACTAATTAACCAAAATCTCATAGTAGAGTAGGATGCATGTTTTCGTTTGAATTTGGTTATGTCTGTCAAATGGCGAAGTGAGAGTCTACAAAATAACATTTTCTAAAAAGTCTTGAATTTGAATGGTGATACAAAACGGTGGCAATTAGGTTTTTATAGTAGAAAACTAAACTATAATAGGTCAGCAAAAAGAAAAGGAGAAGAAAGTTACTTTGGTAATTTATGTATTTTGAAAGGAACTGGTTTTTATGGTTGTCGTTGAGACAGTATATTTTTTTTATGTGAAAAGTGAAAAAAAAGAGCCTATTCATTAGTGCATTCTATATTGAATATGAAATTTTGTAAATCATTGATATATGTATAAATTATAGTGCAAGTTGTTGAAACGAAACGCACAAATAGAATATGAATAAAAAAGAAAAAGAATTTGGCCGACAAATCTGTGTAATTTTTTGATGGAGGGTTTAATTTGTATTATGCAATTATTTGTTGAAAAGGAAGAAATTTGCAGAATCCGTGTGATGATGAAGAGGCAGGTATTATAGCTCCATTTGCTTAGCAAATACCAATAAGAGAGTGGATATATGGTGGAAAGATAAGTTAAGCTTCTTATTTTCCTTTTTGAAGTGATTCTAGTGGGGCATATATGAGACTACCACTTCAGACATAGAGGATCTATTCTTTCATATAATGATTTAGGTATAAATTTCATAAGTACTTTCGCCTGTATATGAGGGCCATACAATTAAAGCATTTTTTTACCTTTATCATGCAATTCTTTTTTAATAATCATAATGCAGTTAACATCGTACTAAATTAAGTTAACATTTCATGTTTTATTGTTAGTTTTTTTAACTGGAAAGGACTTTTATTCATAAAATATTTTTACCAAAGCATAAAGACAAATATAATTTCAGTATAAACAAATTTGCAAACCATCGACTATACGTACTGTTTTTTCAGAAACAAAAATTGGAGAAGATTTTGGTTTGCAAAGGAAAGAGGTTTGAAAAGCACTGTAAAAAATAAACTGCATTGTTTTCTTTTGGGGGAATGAGAGAAAAATAGTTCCGTTATTTTTCGTCTCCAATTTGGTCAACTTGTTTTTGTCTGTTTAATTTAATAAGATCTTTACGACTTTAATAATTATTTTTAATCATTCATACCTTTTAAAAATATGGAAATTCTACTCTGAAAAAAGTAAAGATAACACAGATTAAAATAATAACAATTCTTTCAAACAGATTCTGCCTTCTTTAACTAATAATGCTCTCATTTAAACTTGTGAAAAATCATTTTTTGATACTTCTTTGAAAATGTATTTTTCTGATAATACAAAAATATATTAGTAGTAAATTTCAGTTACTTATATTAGAAAACTAAATTTGACACTTCTTATTGTTTGTCAAACAAATAATTTTGATATATTTTATTACTGTGTAGAGTTTTTTTTTTTTGTTGCCAATTAATATCCTAAAATAGTAGTTAAAGAGTTAAAAAAATTATTGGAAATATGATAAGTTGATGATATTAAATAATTAGAGGAAAAATATATTGATTGATAAAAAAAAAGCAGCTACAGTTGTTTTTTTTTTTTTTTTGAGAAAAAAAAAAAAGGAGAAAGATCTAATTACACTAAACTAAGTAACTTTAATCACTACAGCTATAAAATCACAAGGTTTCTTTCATCAATTCCCAAATGGAGCAAACTTCATTATGATCAGAAGCCACAAGGTCCCAAGCTACTTCTATCCACTACTTTTTGCCATGCAAATTTTGTCCTTTTTCATTTTATTTTCGGAACACAGCCCAAGATGTTGAAGATAATGCTCTAAATACTTGCAAGAAAAATTGCATAAATAATAATAATAATAATAATAACCTTATCAACCACAAAAGTCAAACCAAACAACTCTCTACAGTTCAGCAGCAAATGAGCAGAGATTCTCAGTTCATCAAAACAGAAAAGCACAAGACTCATTATAAAGAGATGATATCATAGTGCTTTTGATTAAGTTAATTATATGCTTAATCAGAATTATGTTCAAGAAAAAGTTCCATGCATTCAATGTAGAGTGATATTATGTGTTTTTATGATTGCATGTGAGTGCCTATCAGATTTTGGTGTTTGAAAAAAGATTAAAGAATAATTAAATGCATGCATAAGTAAGCATAGGTAATTTTTAATAGGCTCTTCTAAGTCAAGTAAAAGCTATATAACAATGATGATATATTATTACTTACTTGCATTAAGTCTTCATTTCAAAAATTAAATTGGTTATAAACAGCCTTAGATTTTTTTGGTAGAAAAAAATTCATGGACCAAATTGTCGAGGTCATACAAAATTGAGCGCATCTAAAATTTCCCTTTTGATATAATGGACCAAATTTTCGATTTTTGTTTTTGTACGTAGGGTTGTTTAATTAGTGTAATATGTTTTTTCAAGGAAATTTAATATTTAAAAGTTGTATATTACTTATCAGTATTTGCGGATAAAATATGGGACAAATAGAAAATATATATTTTGTTATAAATAGATATTTGTAGATAACACGTATGTGAATTTGTTATATCCGTATGTTAAAAGATTGAGTATAAATATATTAATATCTTTATTTGTAGATATCCTTACTTATGAGTGACTTAGTTTTAGTTTTTTCTCTTTTCTATAATTGCATATCTTGCATCTCGTTCTCATTCTTCAAACACTAATTAATGAATTTTTATTATGTTGAATACAATTTAATATTTTTATTTGAATTTGTATGAAATTGAGTATATTTAGATTTTGTTTCAAACTTATGATAATATTATATTGTATTTAATTTGAATCTATTTAGACGATGTTATCTTTGTCTTTGATTGAAAGTTTAAAATTTAGTTTTATATTTAAAATATATAGTAACTTACTTTTTCATACAACAAATTAACCCTTTCAAATCTTTCTAATAAGTGAATTGGAATTTATTATTCTCAAGATGAACTTAAAATTTTGTTATTCATTGATAAAATGTATTTCACATATTTGGTGAAAATTTTGTTACTTGAATACTTAATATTTCACATATTTGTTATGATTTTTATTGAATAAAATTATCCTACAAATTTCTTAAGGTGTCACAACATTTGTTACTAAGGAATCTTTTCTCAGTTATCCTTCTTTTCACTTCTAATTTATTGTGTTTTAGAGTTAACGAGTGTATATCATTTTCTGTTTAAGTAAAAGTACTTTAAAAATAAATATCATTTCATCAAATAAGTTATTTTAACACAAACATACTCATAATAAATAACAACAGAAACAAAATATGAAGACAGTAAATAACTATATAATCAATTATATTAGTACATAATTGATTATATTTGCACAATTCAATATAGTTAAATAATAATTTTGAATTTTGCATTCATTTTATGCTGCTTTCTATTTTTATAATTATTAGATGACAAAAGTATTTCTTAAATAAAAATGTAAACAAAATTTTAGAATACTTTTCTGTTATATTAATTTTACCATGTCTTAAATTTTTTAAAATATATTTGTATTTATGATAACTATTGATCTGAAAATGATACTAAATTACTTCATTTTTTCATTTGTATGCCTAAACCAAACAAATCATAATTTTTTTCTCTAACTAGTTGTTAATATCTTTGGGGTATATGGCTCCTTTAATTCCTAATTCTCTTAATTAATTCTCAACAAAGTTCCATAATTGTTAATTATTTAAAATATATGGATAACTAAAAAATTATTTATGATTTTTCTCTAAGTATTTTTACTATTTTATCTTATTACAGATATTTTTAGAATGTAACATTCAGTTATTTATTAATCAAACGTTAATCTAAATAAAATATAATTTAATTATATTTTCAACAACTTATTACACAACAAATTTATTTTAATCTAACAATTGAATTTCATGCTTTTATTTAGTATGTATACAAAATTTTATATTATTTAAAAATTAAGTTAACATTACAAAATTCACAATTGATTAAATATGCATCATGTAAAAAGTAATTGAATGGATAACTTTACTGACATTTTAAATAATCATGGTTATAAAAAGAAAATATGAAGAATCCACTTATTAAAACTAACTATCTGTCTCTTGATTTATTCCTTTGTCGTTTTGCCTAAGATATAAACACGTTGGAAGTCCTTCGGAAATTGTGTATTCGATGTTTATGACCAACCGAATACCATGTTTATGTTTGTGTATTAACGTTCTCCATCCTTCCTTGTCATTGATTTTCAATTCTTCTTAACAGATACAATAATATATTATTAATATTTTTAACACGTGATGAGAATGTTATTTAATATTAGGTAGTTAAATTTTATTTATCTAACTTGGGTTATGTTTGACATTTTAATATCTTAAAATTATAAAATTACTCATATGACTATAAGTTGATTAAAACATTTTATTAAAATTAATTTTTTATATTTATTTATTAAATAACTTTACCTAAAATATATGATAAACTAAATTTATCATGACACCTTTTATGTGAGTTGTGCTATGCTTTATTGGTGATCAAGAAGAAGAAAGAAAAACAATAAGCAATAATTTTCTTGTCCTAAAAATTTTTTGAGGATTTAATTTTTTTTAGCTAATTAATGATGATTTTAAATTTATGGATAAATGTTCATCCGTAATTACCAACAAAATTTAGTTATCGGTAATTATAAAAAAAATTTCAATCCTTCTCCTACTCTTATTCTTTCTCCTTTCATTTTCTCTTCGTCTTCTTTCATGTTGTCGTGGTTGTCACCTAATTCCTCACTACCACCTCTTTTTTCTCTATTTCTTTTCACCCATCTCCTCTTAATATACAAAAAACTTTTATTAGATTTGACGATAAATTTGTTATTCATTTTAACGATGAAATATTTGTTTGTTATAGAGATCACAAATTATAGATGAACTTAACCATCAGATATATTACCAACGGATATATTGATTGGTAATACAAATTCTAATTTATAAATCTTAACGATGAATTTTATCAATAAATTCGATATAAATGAAATCTCCGTTTGTAGTTTAGATTATAAAATTTGTAAGTAAGATTCATCGATAAATTTAAATTTACTAATGAATTTATTTTTGTCGGTAAAAATTCGTCGGTGAAAATTCTTGCAGTGCACCTAATATAAACAAATAAGATAAAAATGTGATTTTAACTTGTTAAATTAATTGTATATAAAAGGTTGACCTGTCATAATTGGTCATTTTTCTAATTCCAAGAAAGATGAGGTGTCTAATGTGAACTTACATTATTCTTATTTGGTTTTGCTCACCTACATGTGCCTTTTTTTTCATATGAGAGTAGGATACCAAAGAAAAATGTGTCGTAAGATCTTGAAAAATTGGAAGAGTGTTTGTTTGTAGACAATAATGTGTTGATGGAGAGCGATCAGGCCAAAGCACAACAATGTGTGGAATAGAGGCCATGGAGAATAGAGAGAAGGTGAATATATTTCAACTTTCTTCTTCTCTAAGTTGCTAGACATGTATGAAAGATTTCTTAAAGGTAAGAAAAAGTGTGGTAGGTATTCATAGCCAATAGAAGAAATGAAGATAGGAAACCAAAGCATATATTTTTTTCATGAATCTCATATATCTATGTTTGATTTTGTTTCCCTCTTTACAAAGAAAGAGGTTTAGCTTAGTGCATAAAATAAAATAATGATGAAAGAGAAAAGTATTTACGTATTGGTTGATAGTTAAAGGAGAGAAGCATGCAGAAGAGGGTGTCCAAAGTTTAGGTTCCCCATAACTGCGTGATTTAAGCTAGTGACTGCTATTTCTGATCAACCAAACCAAACACTTGCTCCAATCCAAGGGACTAACCACTCAACCTTTCTCTTCTCTGACCACCTCTCACGTTATGTACAGTATTTCACAGATCCAAGTGCAGACTCTCTCTGCTCTCACACAATTATTGCTCATCCTCAACAAAACAACCTCTGTATCTATACCAGGAAGCATTCTTATCTTCAAATATCACCCACCATTAATTACTTTATTAAACACTTTTCTCTCTCTCCCCTCCACCTTCATCAAAATATCTCACACCTTATTAATGAACTGCAATTTCCTTTAATGTTCTTCCACACTATTTTATTACTTGGGTCCACTATTTCATAATATTATTAATTACCTCTCATCTCACTCTGTCCCTCCAATCAATCACACAGACACAGTGTTGCTTTGCTTTTATTTCCCCCAGGATCATAAATACAATTTTAATTATGCCTTTAGTCATTCTTTTTTTAATTTTCCACCACTTTCAAATTTCTATTTTACTTTCTACTTTTTCTATCCAACGTACTTTTCAGATATTTTCTTTCATTTTTCTAAATCATTTTCTACCAAGAGTGTCGTAACACTCTCAATTTTTATTTGTTTTTGCACCAATCCAAATAAAATTTAAGAGATTTAAGTGATCTAGACATTATTTGTCTTTATTACTTCAACATGCAAATTGCACATGATTATGTTCAATCTTTCCTAATTGTCTTGGACAGATAATGTCTGTAATTACCCTCACAAATTTGTGTCTTCCCACAGACAGACAAAGCAGTAAGTTCTCTTTTAATAATTGATTACAATATTTTACTTCCATTGCAACATCAATCTCTATACAATAAAAAGAAATCTGCTTTACATAATGGTTTTGTTCAGGATAACAATGGAGCCATATAAATACAAATTTCATTATACTATTGTCTTTAAAATAAAAATTCATACTTCTTTTTGTTTTCATTATTGTCAAGTATAAAATTTTCCTTTTAACCCCATTCATGTAAGGTAGCCATATTCATATACTCTCTTACTATTTTAAGTATTAATTAAACACTTTTCTATCAAAATAAAAGTCACAATATTTAATTCAATATCAAAATTCAAGAATTTTACTTATAGAAATTTTAGAATATATTGTCAAATCTGAATAATTTATAAACAATGTACATAATTATAATTTATTATAACTATAATATCTATTATTTTTGCAAATATTGAAAGATAGAATACCTTCTGGTTGATTTAAGTGAATTTGAAGGGTGTGAAAATTTGTGATGAGAGATGAAAAATAATTTAAAGATTTTAGTCGATGGATATAGCAATCGAAAGAGATTGGAAAAATTGAAAACATAACATTAATCTCTTCTTGGATCCTTCAATTATTGATTACAATATTTTACTTTTACACCACTAATATTTTTGGTGTTTTCTCAACCTTCGAAAGTTTTGTATAGTGACTTCTTTGAACAACAATACAAACTGCATCGAGAATGCCAACAATGTAAGTATTCCAGAACACAAATTTTCCTATAAATGAAGGAATCATTTTACAAATCAATATTTTTTTAAGTTGGTGGGAACATGATAGTGAAATGGCATATCTCATCGAAAGAACGAGTCAAAAGAAAACAAAGATACAACAGAAGGGGAAAATTGTGTTGAGCAGTTCAAGAAATGTGCTTTGTAAAACTCAAAAAAGTGGTGTGACACTTGTTGATGATTGAGAGCTTTGCAATTTCAAGAAATGGAAATCCAATTACAAAGTCAACTACTATTAAATACTAACATAAATACCGTATCACCGTTCTTCTTAACAGGACACGCTTTACCTGATCCACACTGATATCATTCTCAACCCAAAATCTTAAGACAATAGATTTATGGGTCTTTATTCTTATATAGTGCTCTACTTTCTCATTTCTTATCAATGTGAAACTTAAACTCACATTTGGATTCCTAACAATAAATAATTATAATTTTACGGAAATTTCAAATTTATGTCATTTAGATGTAATTGTTTTGGAGTTGAAGAGCATAAGTACAGATTGATTTTTTGTATACTGCGAAAAGAGATGTTATGTAGATGATCCTTTTGGAATGATTTTTTAAGTTCATCAATGTTTGTATACTCAATCATTTCAAAGAAATAAAAACCATTTTATGGAGACTTTTTCCACATATATTTTAATTTGCAAGAACAATAGAATCTCAAATGTTTAACATCAAGTGAGCCGTTTGAGAATGGTGTAAAACTACAAAGATGAAAATTATAAAGTTGAATTGGTTCATATTAACTTATCTTTAATTATTGTTGAAAAGACCTTCCACTCTTATAATATATATATATATATATATATATATATATATATATATATATATATATATATATTGTAGTCTATTTATGATTTCAGTTACTAGATCTTCTAATGGTTTATCTATAGGTATGTGTATAAGTATCATCAATATTAATGTTAGGATGACAAAATAGATATGGGGATTGTCTCAATACGTCTAACTTTTTTTTTTTAATGGAGCACTCTTATATTATTTCCATGTAGGTAAGATTTGATTTTGAAGTAGGTATGAGAATATAAGATGAGTACGTAAACATTTGTCTTCTTTCTCTCAAAATATCTGTTTTAACTTATTAAAATATTTTTAATTTATTAACTAATCTGTAAAATATATTTTTGTTATTTTTCTATTTGAAAAACTTTTTGTATACAATTTTTTCATTTTTTTTTCTCTTTTTGTTTGATTAGTTTGATATTCATCAGATTCACTTAAATTTATGTAACATTTTTTCTCTCATCACAGCACCACTTGTTTATTTTTCTTTTGTTTAAATGATATAATGCATTTCAAAAAACATAAACTTTGATTTAATTGAATTATATTATTTATAGAACATAAATTTCATCATTTCTTTTAATAATCTTACTTGGTGTTTATTTTTTTGTTTTTATCAAAATTACATTATTGGAAGAACAAGACAAAAGAATTATATTTGCTATCATAAATAATGCTTGATGCATTATAAAGAATGTACACATGAAAGAGTTTTACATATGTGCATATTGTTGTGTTATATATATTAGTTTACACATGAATTAAAATAGTTTTATTTTTACAACTTTATATGGGAAATGAGTGAAAAGAAAGTACATATTATAACCAAATAGAAATTGAGTCATTAAAATATTCTATATATTATTTATATTTATATTCTAATATTAATGTTTCAAATTATGTTCTTTTAACAACATACTAAAAAGAAAGGGAAACAAATCTTACTTAAACTATTAAACTAAAGTATTTGTTAAAGCAAATAAAAATAAAAAAAAAACAAATGACACAATTGTTAATTTTATTCTATGAACTCAAAGTTTTCAACATAATATCTAATTCATAGTTAATATTATTTTCGACAAAAGGTAGAACTTTATGTCTTGAATGGAAAGGTAATTCAATATAATGCTACATGTGTGTTTACTTAATTTTCTAACTTCAAAAACATCTTACAATCAATTAGGGATGAGTGTTTATTGTTGTTTAAATCTCAACTTTTAATAGTAAATAAACCATAATATAATATAAACAATAAGAAATGAATAAAAAAATTATCTTAATTTATTTAAATTAAATAATTTTTCTTTTCATTTATTTATTTATCTTCGGCATTAGGGACAGACCTCCATTTTACTTCTAACCTAAGCATCCCAATAAAATTTTGTTTCCGTAAAATGTGTATAAAAACTATTTTATTTTTTGAATGTATAATTTCCGGACATATTGACCGTATTCAAAGGAAAAAAAAAGATGCACTCACTAACATACAATCGTATATACGGGATAAAAACATACTCTATCATAGATTTACACGCGTGCAATTTTTATACTTGACTTTATCACAGAACGATAAAAAGAAGTATACAAACACGTGTTGATCCCTGAACTAGGTGGTCAATTTTCTGAGAGTAACTGAACCGAACATTGATCTTTTTTTTTTTCCTACATTTATTCGTATGACACAACTCGAGTTTGAAACACTTTAAAATAACTTAACTGCTCACATTTGTTCCGACATGTTTGCCCGGTTACTGAATTGTCGTCTACTACTTACCTCACTCACAGAAAATAAATTCATTCAGCTTCTTTCTTTCTGAACTTAAATGCCTTAAAATTTTCACTTTCTCTCTTTCTGAACTTAAAAATGCCTTAAACAACAATTGTTTTGGGCCTGGACATCCTCAATAAAAACTCCAGTTTACAGACATAACATCATTGGACTCTTTGTCCAATGTTTTGCAAAATGAACAACCTCATTTGATTTTCTCTTAGTATAAGATTTGATACAAGATGAAAAATAAATATTGAAATTAATTTACAAGTTGTGAATGATGCATATATAGTAGTATAGGGGACCAAGCTAGAAGCCGTATATTGGTGCTTGTTAGTAATAGTTTCATTGTTGTTTGAATAATGGAGTTTGAAAATGACGTTAGAGAATAAAGAAATGCCTGCAGATTGTTATTTTTGTTTTCGTACAAAAAAGGGTAACTTTTATCAAACGCGTGTGTTTTGGAGAAGACTTTTTCAATATCTCTCTTATATATATATATAAAGAAGACCAGCCCCTACGACTTCAACTATTTGTCCTTAGCTAAAGTATTCAAGTATATCAAAATTACAAGAAGCAACATGCAACTTGCACTTCAATTATCTTTATTTTCTATTAAATGTATATTATTTAATAATGAAACTGTAAAAAAATCTTACTTCAAACCGTACAATGCATGCACTTTTATTAACTTGTAGCTTTGTTGTTGCTGATAAAGAAAATGGAGATTTTTCTTTTTTTTGTTTTCATGATAGAGCCATTGTGGCAGAGGTTGGACAATTTCAAAGTTTTTTGGTGACAAAATGTTTTTCTCTGTTAAGATGGCCCATTACTAAAGCCCTGTTTTGTTTTAAGTTTTGTTTAGTACAAAAGAAAGAATACAGAAGGGAAGAAATATATAGGTGAGAAGATATAAGATGAGAAATAAAATGAATAATTTTCTTTTTAAATTATTTATTTAAAAAATAACAATTATTATTAGTTTTATTCTTTATCATTAGTAATGTTTCAAAAAATATAAATAAAATTGTAAAAGCACAGGGGTCACCATGTATTTTGGATTCCCATTATAGACAATGGACCAATTTTATATATAAAATGAAGTTCAAGTTACACCATCAACTGTGTTATATAATATAATTATTGAATTTCTTTTTTTAGTGCATTTTCCTTTTGCTAATTCGTGCAGAATTTTTTTAACCTCCAGTATAAATTTTAATATATTTTTTCACCAAAACACTTATTTAGAATATAACAATCAAGGATAACATGTGGTGATAGATAATTTTTTATACATTTTGGATCTGAATTATTTTAGTTTAAAAATAAATTTATTTAGAAAAGTATTTCTTTAAACATAAACTATTTTCTAGTCTTTCTGACTGAGATTGAGAGTGGACTGATGAAACAGATTTCTGTAATGGGTGGAAAAAAGAAAGGATGAAAACAATTATGGAGAACTCAAAAAAGGACATTTCAAAACATGTTTTATAATATGTAAAATTTCAAAATATGTTTAGTTTGACTTAAGTAAAATATTTTATTGTTTGGTGCTTTGAGCCTTCCTCATGAGTTGCTTTAGAAATGTTAAAAATCATTTTTCACCTTTTTGATAAGCTAATACAAAATTTTAGTTTTCAATTGTTAGATTTATCTTCTATGATTTTAAAAGAATAATAATAAAGTAAAAATACAGAATGAGGACAAGTGAAACTTCTTTTTTTTAATATGAATTTTTTTATTTTACTTTTGTATGTATAATGAATTTAGTAATTTCTTACCTATATTTTATTTAGAATGGATTGTTCATTGGATTGTTATCTAATAAGTTAACCTGATCCAATTCAATCCAGTGAAATTGAATTGGGTTTTATTTATATTCTGATCAAACTTGATCCAATTCAAATTAATCTACACATAATGGATTAGGTGATAAGTTTTGTATAGGTGGTTTGAACCCCACTTTTATATTTATGGTATAAGACAAGTTATGTTATATGTATTTTTATTTATTTTCATGCTTTAAATTAGTTTTGACAAACTTTTGACCTAATCAATCATTTAAGGATGAATTGAATTTAACTGAGTTTAATATAAAAAAAAAATAAAAAATCACCTCAACCAAACTCCACAATTCTCAATAGGATGGATAATGAATTTGTCTAAACCCGGTCTAAGTTAGCCAATACTCTTGTACCAAGTTGCTCGTATTCAATTAAATTCTCAAATAAAAAATTTATTTTCATGAGAAATTGTTAATACACCACAATTAGATATTGTTGGAATTCCTAAATCTTTTTCAAATTTTTCTTTTTCTTTTTTAACCATATTTCTGTCAAAGGAAATATATAGTAAAATATATCATTGAAAAACACTCTAAAGTAAGCATTTTTAATAGGAAAATTATGTTCTATTCATATAAAAAAGAAATTTTGTACCAGATAAAATAGTTATAACAGTCGAAATTAAGAAATAATTCATTAATGATTCTTCAAAATGACATAATTATTTGGATGATTTGGAAAATGAGAGGTTATATATAACAGATTTAAGGATGTATTTGAGTTTTTTTTTTTTTTTTTAAATTAAAAAGTTAGTATCTATAACTTGTAACGTCCCAAAAACTGGATAACCTCAAATTAATAAAACATCACATACATGAATATTTAAAGAGTACGGAGTTTAGGGTATAAAGGTATACAATACGTCAGATATACCTAGATTACATGAAAAGGGCTCTACACGGCCCAAACAGAAATACACTGGAAAAACAAATAATTATACTAGGTCTTGTTCATACAAGAAAATCATAACTAATAAAATCCTTCAGTGATGAGCCCCACAGTGGGCCCAATACCCATCCAATTCATCAAGCTGCAGCATCCCTATTAACATTACCACTGCCAGGGGTTCTCACATATGCTCACATCAATGAAATTGATGATCATCGCAATAGAGAAAACCACGCACAACATACAAGCAAGCAAAAGGGTAAGCTACTGTAAAGGAAACATATATCATATCGGTCAACATGCAATTTACAAAATCAGTCACAAACAGCAGACATTCATCCATAGATTTACCAAATCATTTGAAACCCCAAGACTCGACTTATCCGGATATGTAAAGGGAGGCACCACCACCAAGCAGTGGAATTACGTCCTAGCAGTGAGGTGTCACCAGGAGGCCTTCGCGGAATTACACCCTTCCAAGAGGCACCACCACGTGGCTAGGGATGGCAACGGGGCGGGGCGGGTACGGGTATCATGATCCCATCCCCATCCCCATAATAAAAATTCATCCCCATCCCCATCTCCAAACCCAACGGGTATACAACTTTTGACCCATCCCCATCCCCACCGGGTAACGGGTATTTTCTTATACCCATACCCATACCCATTTTTTTATTGTTCCATATATCAATTAAATATTTTTTATAAAAAAAATTTAAAAATCACACCAACGGAATCATGATACTATCAAAATATTTAATATTAAAATAACATACTCTTTTTGATTTTCATGATGTCAAATATTAAGAAAAATATTATAATAGTATAAATCTCAAATTAAAGTATCAAATAACAACTAAATAAAATTCAAATAATTATATAAAA
>Ga0214543_1003275_pt1 | contig 31538 bp, 10 predicted proteins | sample CNSS2metaG_FD_160094 | JGI IMG/M metagenome (GOLD analysis project Ga0214543, IMG submission 160094) | Root nodule microbial communities from cowpea collected in UCLA plant growth center, Los Angeles, California, USA - CNSS2 | ecosystem: Host-associated > Plants > Roots > Nodule | place: USA... | reverse complement strand
ATTTAATATTTAATATTTTTTATTTATTTATATATATATATATATATATATATATATATATATATATATATAAGATAAGGGTTAAATATATTTGTGGTCCCTTAACTTTTGGTAAATTTTGGAATTAGTCAATTTCGAAATTTTGGACAAATTTAATCTTTTATCTTTTTAAATACGTGGATTTAGTCCTTTTAATCAAATTTTTTATTTGATGTTTTATACGCATTTCAAGATTGTATTTGAGTTGTTTATACTGTTTGACACATTTTTGTTTTAATGTTAAGTCAAATACTATTATGAAATGCGTTTGAAATGTCAAATAAACTTACCAAAATTTGATTAAAATGATTAAATTCACATATTTCGAAAAATAAATGACTAAATTGGTCTAAAATTTTAAAATAGACTAATTCTAAAATTCACTTAAAGTTAAGAGATTAAACAGATATTTAACCTGAAAGATAATTATGTATCTAGAATAGGAATCTTACATAGTTAATCAATTCAACAAATCATTAATTTATCTATTAAAGGAACATTAAACAATCCTAAGCAACAAAGTTGTAAGAGTAGAGGGAAAGACGATCACCCTACAATAAAGGGTGAGATTTGTCAAAGTTTAATAAATGATTAAGAGATGGTCACTTTATTTGACTCCAACAAAAATGATTAAGCATAATCATCCAATCCCTATTTAAAGTTCAACAATTTGATACAAAATAAGTGGATAGGTATAAGATGGCCTGCAAATATCAAAGTTTATCATGTTAATTATATACAACTAATTTATTTCACAAGTTAAGTGAAGATAAAACCATCCAAATTTAATTTCAGTTATACAATGCATGGAGGTAAGAGAAGAGTATCAACCATCCAAACTTAGTCAAATTTTTGTTCTCTTAAAAGTGATTTTAACCTTTTAACAGTTAATAAAAAGTGTTAATTAAAAATAATATTTGATCTCTTGACCTCCGCCATTTTCATTATTCCTGAAATTACTTAATCATCCAATACTTATCTGTCTATATCATTTTCTCTTAAAGAAAGTTATGTGTCTCTACACTTTAATTTATTTTTATTATTAATATATCTCAACAAAATCGTGTCTATATATGAGTTATATAAAATTCAAATAAATATACATTTTTATAAATTAAAATCATATGAAATGTTTGAAAATGTATGATTATTTGAATATATATTTGCAAATGTCTATATATATAAAATTTGTAAATATCTATATAAGATCCATTGGCATAGAAATTTGTTAAATAATGCAAAAAAATGTAATAAAATTTTAACATCTTTGAAATCTATACATAATAAACCTAACACATAAAAGTTCCCAAATATTCCTTTAATATAGTAAAAAATATGAAAAATATTATTGCAAGAGAAATTAATGATTTAAGTTTATATTTATTATATGAAAATATATTAAAAAAATAAGATATTCAATTTATCTATAAACAAATATAATAATTTTTTTACTTTAATTATATGAATTGAATTTATATTAAATCGATTTTGGAGTTTTTATTAGATCAGTTCAAAAACAACCAATCTAATATCTTAAACTGAAAAGACAAAAATGCATTTTAAAAATATTGCTCATTTGTAAAATCTACACCATTCTTGTGTTTGATCTTGGATCTTTAATACATCTCTGATTTGTCAAATACACCTTTTATATGCAAATTTGACAAGAGAAAAACAAAAACTAAAAACTCACAAATCGAAAGTGAAAGAGATCATAGTTTGATCGTGGTTGTGCAGAGGGTCATGACGGTTTAGAGTGTCTTAGAGAATGTTGAACGGAACAGTGAGGCAGAGGTAGGACACAACAACGACTAAAACCTTAGTGCCAACAAGTTTGATGAAGTGCAGTGGTGAGCGACGATGCATGCTCTTCCTTGCACATGATGAGTGGCAGAAGGCTTGGAAATTGCGGAAGGGAGTGGCGTGACAACGTTAGGGGTAACGACGACATATTTCTTTGAGCCTACAACTTTGGTAAACAATGGTGGTGAGCGACACTATAAGAAGCTTTGTTGATGCAAGGAGAGGGCGCGAGAAAGAAAGAAAAAAGTGAAAAGGATTTCACACTTCTCACAACATCCGATCTAATATGTTTTTGAGAATTTACATAATTGTCACTGCATTTTTATATTGATTTTATTGCAACCGATTTAATATGTACTATTATGTCTATTTTTCACTATTAAAAATTATTTAATGATTAAATTATATAATATCTTACAAAATTTATTAAATATTTCTATTTCTTAAAGGTGTTTGATATATAAATGATTTTAAAAAGTAAATAATTACAAATAAATAAATAAAAATACTATTTCAAAATTGAAATATTTTTTATTTAAGTATAAATATACATTCTTTATTTGTAATTATATATATATATATATATATATATATATATATATATATATTATAAATTGGTTATATCTCTTCTTGAGTCAATGTGAGATTTCTAAATTTATAATAATTATTTCAATTTATTTAATTAAAAACATTAATTAAGTAATTAAAGAGTTAAAAGATAGTTATATGATTAAGTTTATTTTTTATATTTATTTTAAAAATAAAAAAAAATTATAATAAAGCTTGTAGGACAAACAAGATCTCATTGTGTGTAATAATAGTAGTAGATCTGGTCGTTCTATTTATCTTGTTTTTTAGGAGTACGGTAGGAGGGTTAAGATGCATCGTACAAACCACTTTTCCACCCTACTTTTATGAATACATGAAATAGTTGTTTTTTCATATAATTAATTTGCAGCCATCTATGAATATTTCGTAACGATCTTTCGTATCTAACTAATTTGTGGTTAACAATGAAAGAATGGAAATTAGTGTAAGTAATTTTTTTACGATAACATTAAAATGAAATTGCAATCACTGTGTTAAAAGAAATAAATGACAGGAAAAAAATTTATCGTAAAGATTTAATGATACATAAAATAAAATAGAAAAAAATATTTTGAAGTTAAATTTTCATTATTCTGAAATATGTCAAAATAAAATTTATTATTGAAAATTAGAATAGTTCATAAATATTGAAAAAATAATAATACATTTAAATTATCGTTAACATCTATTTTTGGGTTAAATATGTTTTTGGTCCTTCAATCTTCAGTGAATTTTGGAATTAGTTCATTTCAAAAGTTTAGATCAATTTAGTTTTTTATTTTTCGAAATACATGAAATTAGTCATTTTAATCAAATTGTGTTAAATTTATTTAACATTTGAAGTGCGTTTTATAATAATATTTGACTTAACATTAAAGCAAAAATATATAAAACATTATAAACAAGTCAAATACAATCCTGAAAATGTCTACAAAACATCAAATAAATCTAACAAAATTTAATTAAAAGAACTAAATTCACGTATTTCGAAAGATGAAAGACTAAATTAATCCAAAATTTCGAAATAAACTAATTTTAACATTTACTTCAAATTAAAGGACTAAAATCATATTTATTCCTTTATTTTGAAACAATATAAAACTATTATGTATATTGGAAGAAAAAAATGGTAAATAAATTTTGTCAGTTGTAGAAGACAAGTTTGATGGTTTCCACGACCCACGGCTACGGTTTCGAAATTTGATTGGATGTTCGATTTGAGTCACATGGTCCGCAAAGACGTGTGTCGTGTCATTGGCCATTCCATGTGCGTAACTTTATAGATCTTAGATGTAATATTTGTTCTAGTTTTTGTGATGTTTCAAAGTCTTAATTTCATTAATCATCTATTAAATTATACATCTTTCTTGCATCTCAATGACATATTCTATTATTGAATCTACATACTAAAATTTTCATCTATCACACAAGCATTTAAACATTCATCTTCTAATTTTTTGTGATGTGCACAACTTTGGACAATATTCATAAGTAGAAAAAAAATCAGATTGTGGTTGTTGGGGGCAATAAAAGAATAGGCAGAGGAGCCCAAGACTCGCAAATAAGGAATCACTCAATTTGTGTGGATGGTGGAGGAGAAGGACACTATTCCATTTTGGATTTTATCAGATTCTCATATAAGGAACATGCCAAAACCTAGAATTTTGTTTTTTGAAAAAAAGTTGTTTGATACCATTTAATAATTTGTATAAGAGTAAAACAGTTTTAATAAAAGTTAATTTTTATACTTTTAGAAGAAAAAGAAAATAAATAATTATGAGGGATAATATCAAATGATAGTAAAAAAAGAATGGTGTCAAAATACTAGTGATATTTTTTTAACAACAATTGATAGTAGAATCTTATAAGAACGTACACTTGTTACCAAGGTTGATAATGGAGATAAGGTGACTATTGTTTATTTATAATTGATGATCTTATTTTTACCAGGAGCCATTTAAGAATATAATTATTGAATTTGATATGATTTATTTATATTTTTTGACATTGAAGTGGTGTAAGAAATATATGCAAAAATCTTTAATGGAGACAATTGATCAGATAATGATATTTTGACCTATTTTTTTTAACTCACTACTTTAGTATCTTTAAATTGTCATATCACGTCACTAAAAGAAATTAAAATAGAGAATTTAAGTGTAATTGAAATGATGAATCAAAAGTGAAAAATCAAAAGAAATGAATCAAAATATCATTAATTGATATTAACTAAATTAAATGTAAGTCTAAATTTTATATTTTATATATTCAAAAAAGTTAATTACTACGTAAAAGAAAAAGAAAACTCGAGATAGAAAAGATGTATATATTCATTTTCTTAAAATATTTGGAATTACTTAAACTTTGGATTAGTATCCAAATTTTTAGTATGCTTTCGTCCCTTAATTTATGATATAAAAAAATGATTATTTTTTTTCATTGCGTATATGAATCATAACTAGCAGAGTAAGGAAGAATAAGTTCAAAACCCTAAGAGAGGAATTGCAGAGATGTATAAATGTTTCCTGAAGAACACGAAAAGAAACGTAGAGCTAGCGTGGAAGTTAATTCACAAAAATGAAAGCACATGTCTTCAGTTTCTCCTGAATGCAAAGTAATGGAGCAAAATGATGATGTATAAATGAAGCATAAGAGAAGAGATCAAACTTACTTCAACAATGGCACAATACGAAGATTTTGAACCATCTTATGAATGGGCTCAAGATGCAGAAAGCGACACGCTCATTCTTGTGCTCAAAGGTCATCATCTTCTTAATTCCCTCTAACTTAATTTAGTTCATTTCATTCATGGTTGTTTCTAGTTTTTCTGAAACAAAAGTGTTTGAACAATGTGCAGGGTTCAGAAAGGAGAATTTGAGGGTTCAAATAGGCACAAACCGTAGACTAAAACTGAGTGGTGAAGAAGAGATAAGTGAGAAGAAACGGCGTAGAATTAACAAAGAATTCAGCATTCCTTCTCATTCTAGCACCAACGGGATCAAAGCCAAGTTAGAAGGTGGCCTTCTATACATAAGGATTCCCAAAAACATCACTGAAGTTAAGCCACCAACACAACAACCTTATGAAAATCAAAAATATCCAAGAGAAACCAGAGAAGCACCAACACCAACACCAGAGGAAGCAAAGAAAGGGGAAGATGATAGAAAGGTTGATGAAGATAGAGTGAAAGCTACCAGTTCTAAAGCTAAGGAAATGCATGAAGGAGTTAACCAGGTTGAGAAAAAGGTTTACCAGAAGTTACCAACAACACTTTATGGTTTGGTTGGGGATATTATGAAGCAAAACAAATTACCCAACTTGGTTGTTGCCATCTTCTTGTTCTTGGCCATGGGAATTTATGTCAAAAATGTAATCATGTCAGCTTTTGGAGGATCATCAAACCAAGACCATTAAATCTTGCTTCGCTAATGTATTTATATACATAATATGCCACATATGATATAAATTTTATTTGTACTTGTAAGCATCAATTGCATCAATTGAATCATTAATAGTAACTGTTGATGGTTATTATGATAAATAAAAGTGTATTTTCACGGCTAAAAATTCTCATAAAATAATTTACAAGAAAAAAAAATTTCTGCTATCGTGAATAATTATTTCTTATAAAATTATAAAATTTATTAGTATATCTTACAAATTTTTTTGTGAATAGTATTTTATACAAAATATTTTACAAAAATATTAGTAGTAATTTTTTGCAAATCTTTTTTCATAATCAAATTTGTAAATATTTTTTGTAAAAAAAATTTAAAATAAAATTAGTAGAAAATATGAATTTTTTTTAATAATTTTAAACGTATATCAAGCAAGAATTTTTTTTTCATGTAATGATTAGGACGAACTTATTAATATTATGTTAGATATTTTTTCATTTTAATAACCCACCTCCAACTGTTTGATTAAAAGATATTATTGAATTGAATAGATACGATTTTTTTTAATAAAATTTAAAGTTAGTAGAAGATTTGTTAAATATACATTCAATTGAATGAATAATATACTTTCACTCTTTAAGTAAATGAATATAAAATTATCTGTACCTAAAGTCTACGTTATCCAAAAACTAATGTATATAATTATTGAGATAATATTAAAACATTTTGTAAATTAAATATGATTTCACTTATTCTATGACAACATTTTTGTAAACTAATGTATCGCACAACTATATTACAAAAAAAACATTGATTTACAGCTCATGTGTGATATTTTTAACTCCAAATAATACTCCACATCCATATCCTATAGCCACTGGTTTTCAACCAAATCCAAATTTCTCTTCCTTCAAACTCACCAACAACATTTGGAATCTCACCTTCAAAATTATTGTTTGATAAATCAATGTCTGCAAATCTTACAGGAATTTTGGTGAATGTCAAACTCATAGCTTTTGTTGTGACAGTCACATAATCAAGATATGATTTTCCAATCGTTGTTATATATCTTTCAATGTATTGCAAACTACCATCCACCAGAAATTGATTCTTCATGGCCTTAAAATTTTTTACGTATGTTTTTGGGATTAGGCCACTGAAGTTATTGAGTGAAATATCAAAACAGTTTTCTTTGTTGTCTGATTTCAACTATTTAGTTTATTTCATTCGTGATTGGTTTTGTCCAACAGTGTTTGCATTAAATTGGCCAAAATAATTTAAAATAGTTGAAGTAACAATTGAAAATAAATGAAAGGAATAGAGAAAGAAACAGGTGTGAAATTTATTATGTGCTTCATTAAAAATGTCCAAGAATCTAAATAAGAAGCATTGCTACTTAAATAGTTCTGAACTTAATTTCATTTTGTTATTAACATGCACCACATCAATTTTGATGGAAACTATTATTTCAACATAATTATTTATTTGTAGTTGAATAAGAAGAGTAATATATACAAAATTTTATTTAAGGTTTTAGATAAAAAAGATGACGTCTTTTTATATGAATCTATATACTATTTTTTTCTTGTCAAATTTTGCAGTGTCTTTTCTTAAAGGGTTATAGTGTTTTTTTTTTCAACTTAATTATTATTATTCAGTTATTATAGATAGATTTCGTTTTGGTTGTGCTAAAAATCAATCAAATAATCATAATGAATTCACAGGTAATCTTCCACTTTCTTCCTGAAATATCTGCATAATTTTGAAATAGTTTAATAATGTACAGAATGAATATAATATATTTATTATTAAGTGCCATATGACAAAACCAATCAAACTAACTTTTTTTCATTTTCCACCCTTTCTAATACGCTTAATTTCCGATTCTGCTTTTTTGTATTGACTTGACATGCTTTCCAATTATGGATAATTACACGTTTGATTTTCATCCATAAACTTTAGTTTTTCTTTTACAATTGATATTTTCACTACTAAATTTTAATAATTTTCTCTTATAATTTTAGATGATATATTTTGAGTGGCTTTCACTTTTTTCATTTTTTTATTTTTTAACACCTCATTTAAATAATAAAGCTAATTAAAGGAAATGTCACACAATATAATATAAGAAGCAAGATCAATGGAGTATAATGTCACTCCTACATATATCCCAAGCACTTAAAGGACAATAATGCCAGATACAAAGTAATGTCAGAGAGAGATAATAATTTAAATAAATCCCAAGAGAAATCAATACATGGGCCTTAGCCCTAGATGAAAAGCCCAAAAAAACATGAAGCCCAGTCCCAACAAACAATGCAGCGGAATCAACCTTTCCTGGTTGACCTCGAGTGCCTTTCGCATCTGCTCACATCAATAAATTGATGATTATCGCAAAAAAGGAGAAGAACCACATACAAAGCAACCAAACAAGCAAAAGGGTAAGCTAGAGTATACAATAGTCTATCATACAGTTACATGCCATTCCACATTTCCAATCAGTATATATATCATCCAAACATGTTATGACCTTTCAAACAATACACTAAGACTCAGACTCGACTCATCCGGATACATATAATCTAGTTGGATTCAACGGATGCTTGCACTTGTGGTGGATTACCCTGCTCACCCCCGAGCTAAGTGTTACAATGTTTCAATCCCCTACACACAAGGTTAGCCCTTAATAAGTTTCAGGCCTCCTGCTACTCTCACCACAAGAGTCAATCCGCTCTAAGTGAGACTAACTGACTCCTTAGAGTGTCAGGATGCAACCTTACCTTGAATCATTACCAAATTATATAGATGGGGCACCACCATGAATTCCCACTAACAGGGATCATGGAATTACGTCCTGACCACTGAAGCACGATCCTGAAATCTCACCTAGATATTTCAAGGGATTACGTATTGACCACATACCAAACATATACAAACAACCAAGTAATATATTTATCACGCATATACATCTCATGTCAACCTTTATAATCAACCTCTTTTATATTCCAGGTTAAACCCATACCAATTCCTCATACTCCATCCATGAATATAGAATTTTAACTCATCTCATTACCATGCCACTTTCATAACCAACCAACTCATGTTCATTACATACCAAGAATTATCCAAGTTCGTCATTCACAACCCATACACCCTCCCACTCATGCATATTCATCCCCCCTCATGCCATTACACAATAATCTAATCAATTACATGCCAAACATCCAAGAACAGGGAAAAATACCAAACCAGAACGCACTCTCGCCTAGTTCTTCGCTCAGGCTGAAGGGTCTCGCTCAAGCGAGAGGGTCTCTCGCTCAGGCGAGCTCCCTTCGCCTAGGCGAGAGCTCGACATACAGGAACAGTGGCCTCTGCGCATTCTCGCTTAGGCGAGACTCTCCTCGCCTGAGCGAGACGCTCGCTCGCTCAAAACTGAGCTGGTCGCCTAATCGACTACTCGCGTGAAAAGGCTTGGACGAGTCTCTGCTCATCTCGCCTAGGCGAGGCATACTCGCTTAGGCGAGATTATCAGCCTTCGCCACTGCTCACTCGCGTAACAGACCAAAAATCCAATCCAAACAATGCAATAACACATTTCATAAGCTTATAGCAGTATACCATCCATCATATCACGAAAATATTATCAAGGCAATCATGGAAAACAACGATTTAGCAAAACCCTAACTTCCCTTACCTGGAATGAGCTAGTAACTACTACGACATCTAAGCCCACCACCATAGCAGCTCCAAGAGCATATTTAAGAGGTGTAGGAAAAACTGAGTTGAACTGACTTGAACGGGACGAGGAGCAAACCCTAGCATAGCACAGTTTTGGAATAGAAGAGCAAAGCGGCTGTTTTTCTGAAAAATGAAGAGAGTGAAAGTGTTTCAGTTGGTTTAGGGGCTTTGCTTCCTATGGGCCAACCTTAGGCTCAACTGATGTGGGGCAGCCCCTTTAAATTTTTAGGGCAGAAAAAAGAGGGTTTTACAATTTTTAATATTCCAAAACCACTTAAAAGATGTCACGTCATGTTGTAAGAGAAAGTAGTTAAAATTTAGCAGTCACAAAATTATTATTATTTTTTTTGCCAAACAAACATTTTTTTTCTCTATCCCATCTTTGTAACTATTTTACTCCAAGACTTTAGGATTCTTATAACACAGAGTCTATAGTAAAACATTATTAACAAGTGACACTTTGTTAAATACACATTTCTTTTATGTAAAAAGAGTGCTCTTAAATTTCCTAAACATAAAAAGAGTGCTCTTAAATTTCCTAAGCACACGTACTAGTATGACTATCTATCAAACCGTCTAGTTTTAAGACAAACACATTATTATATTTTTCATCTAATGAAATTAGTTTTCATTCAATAATGTATATTTGTATAGCCTTCCCCATACGTAGTCCCTTAATTTAAATATAACTTTTGTAAAAAAAAACATAAAAAATATTGGTTAAATCAAGAAGTAATCTCTATAAAAAAAATATTCAATATTTTTAATTTTAATTATGTTTGAAGTTTCTAATAAATTTGGACAATTTTAATTGAGTTCATAAGAAATTTTGATGGAGGACTCAATAAACTTAAAATTTTTAATTGAACTCACGTGGTTAATTTCTTTTGTTAACTTAGTTGTCATGTTGTTCTACGGCTAATTTCTTCTGTTAACTTAGTTGTCATGTCATTTTACTAAGTTTTCGTCATAGGTAATCTTATTATTAACTTAATTATATTTTAAATTTACGATAAATTTAAATTTTTTAATTTTATTATGTTATAGTTTTATAATTATATAATTATATAATTTTATAATTTTGTGAAAATCGTTTTTATATATTAAAATAAAAACTCTAACAAATATAAACGCCAGTTTATTAAATCATCTACCAAATGCTTCATGTTTTTTCAAGCATCTAGAAAAAAATAAACCCACATCCCAATTATAGTTAACATGTTATTTTAATAATGCTGATAAATAATTGTTATTTTAATAATAATTCTTACTATACATAACTTCGATATCTAACTTTAGTTTTCTACAAAATTTGTTCTCTTTTTTCAATGGTAGTATTTTAGGACATTAAGATAAGATTGATGTACTAAGATGATTACATTTAAATAGTTTTAATTTTCAAAAATAATTTAATCCATTTTATTACGTATCCTATACATGAAAATAAAGCTGTCTTCAACAATATTCGATTATCCTAATCTTTAAACAATCATATTAATTAATAATTTACAAATTACAATTAGACAGTGACAACTTTTATACATTACATTAAAACTATAATTGATCATTATCTTTATCCGATATTAATTCTCAATTTTTCCACTAACAACTATAAGACTTGATTATTAGATTTCATCTTGATCAGAGTTTTTTTTTTTCAACAAATCATATCATACTATCGTTTTGAATTTGAACTAATATATTAACATGATTATTTTTCGTACTTCGCACTGGTATGATCTAGTTTTAGTAAAAGTTCAATTGTCTTCCATAGAAAAATCCTCAGGAATAATACATTGTTCCACAGTTAAAACACAATCTCCATGATTCATTGATGCAAGCGAGGAGAGATACTTTAGTAAATTATTTAACATACTTTAGTAATAAAAGATAATATAATGTATAATAAACTTTTCAGAAGAAGAAAAAGCATATTTCATAGTAGACAAAGGATTAGTTTTTAACTAAAATGAAACAAGTTTCATTCCAAACTGAAATGCAACCCAAGGAAGTACTAGGAGAAAATTAACAGAGTAGATTCAGCAGAGTTCAGAAAAGTACATAATTCATCAAAGTGCACACATCTTAATTAAGCCTAAGAGCCTGTGCATGATGTCGGATGTGATCATCTACGAATGTGGCTATAAAATAGTAACCGTGGTCATAACCAGGTTGGAAACGTAACAGTAGCGGAACATTGGCTTTTCTGCAAGCCTCTTCAAAGTTTTGTGGCAGCAGTTGATGAGGAAAAAAATGGTCATCTTCGCCCTGAAAAGTGGATTAACAGTGACAAATATAAAACCAGTAAAAACTCGATAAGATCATTTAAGTACATGCTTATATAAACTGAAACCATGCCATACGACAGATAGCACAATATCTGCCAGATCAGATCGTATTGATTTACTCATATTCATGCTAATGGATTTCTTAAAACATAAAAAAATTAAGTACAATTAGATGAAACCGTGCAGGACAAAAATTAAAATATTTACCACTTTAAATCAATCATTCACAAGTATTTTGAAAATAGTAAACCAAAACCAAAATCTTTTACCTGATCAATCAAAATGGAGGAAGAGACATTGGGAAACTTCGTTACCAAACAAGTCGCGTCATACTCCTGCATTTTTCCACTTCTTATTATAATGAAATATAAAGACTTGTTTAAAGTCAACATGCAGTTTCCTCATCAAATTTACCTCCCAATCAGATTTATTGTCACCGAGATAATTTGAGAATGCCTTCTGTCCCCAAGGACAATTTATAGGATTTGTAATCGGAGCAAAGGCAGACACTGACTGAAACAAGCATGTTATGTAAACCAAAATAAGTAAGAATCTGAATAAGTAAATAAAAGTTATTTATCATGACAAAGTACGGTCTATATATCTTATTTTACAAATTATGTTCTACAAATTTCATAAGGTCACCCAAAGGATTAAATAATTGGTTTGGTTCTAATTTACAAAGGACATAAAATGCTATGCAGATTGCGTCAAGTTTACATTACATGTTTTTGGAACAATAAACTATAAATAAACTATAAATGGGTGTCTAACTTCTTCTCAGTAGCTGTAATGTCAACTTCTCCTCAATACATTCGTTTCTAGTCTTATCCGTTCTGTCCCACCATCTCCCCCTCAACATACTCTTTTCCACTGCATTTTTTTTTTCTCTTATTAGCACTGTACTGTTCTACAACATGCACCACACCACTATAGAGCATTTCAAGACTTCAAGACTTAAAAGAATCCGGTACAGTTTTCCTCTCATAAGCATACGCAAAGACAAGATATGGTTGAACATTGTTTAGTTCATCCACTGAACTAGAATATTGTATGTGTTGCATCTCCATCACCTCATAAGATGGATGCGCAAGACTGCTAACAATACAATTGGTGATATAATCCCTAATTTTAGCTTCAAAACATGGTTAACTGGTATTTTGCTAAGTTTGCATAGCACACACTCCTGGACGCATCAACTAAGACTCAATCATCTCTAAGAAGTATCATTAGTATTATGCACTTTAATGTGCCCCCATAATGTACATAAAGCTATACTAAGGTAAGAAAATATGGTCACAATGTCAAATGTTGGTGCAAACCTACAGGAAATCCTTTTGTTGACTCCCAACTCTAACTTAGAAGCTTCAAAACTAGTAAAACTCCTAAAGAAATATCCTAACATTCAGTATTCAATCTCAATGCAGAGAAGATAATTGGTGTCATTTAACCAGAAAACAGGGCTCTCATATCTTGAAGCTCACAAGTTTTATGACTGAGTGACTGCCATGTTGCTATCAGTATTCATTTTCAGCTGTTCTGATAAAGGTCAAGCAATAAACATCAAGTTCGCTGCACTCATTACCTATTCATTCCAAACTTGCCTAGTTAAAACATATGAAAAGGGAATGTTCTAATTGGACCTCAAATGAAACAAAACATGATTATCATTTAGAATTTGGTACCAAAAATCCAATAAGGAAAACATTCATCGTCCATTGACATTTTTTCCAACAGTTAAATAGGACAAGTTCAACATAAAAGATTAGCATTATACACATCACATCTAGAGTACCACATATCCTGAAAAATATCTTAAGCCTCTAACCTCGATGCAAAGTGAACTCAAGAAATAAAAATTCATCATTAGTATAAAAAATCCAATAGGGGAAGGTAACTAATAAGAAACCTGTACAATGTATTTGCAGGCAAATAAAATAATAGTAATACCGGTACAATGAGCATGAAACATACAAATTTATTAACGTGCAATATCACAGTTAGGGAAGGTAACTAATAAAAAACCATATGTTGCTTAACAGTAAAACTATCCTTTATTTTCAGGAAATTCAAATATTTTCAAACTAGCACTTTAACTTAAAGTTTTCAGTTGCATAATGATCAAAACCTTATACTTATCCTGGTTTTTCAGGTAGATAGTCAGAGCACCATGTCCGCCCATAGAATGACCAAATATAGAAGCCTTTGATGTTTCGAGCTGTGGAAAATTATCACTGAGAAGCTTTGGCAATTCCTTGACAACATAGTCATACATGCGCCAATTTTTCCATTTCTCTTGTGTGGCATTGAGATAAAATCCAGCACCTGTTTCAGAATTTACATGAAATTAAAATATCTTCTGTATATTAAAACGTATACATTGAACATTGCAAGTTAACTCTTTAGTTATAGCCCATAACAATTAAAATTATCCCACACAGCAATGACATTGAAGGATGAGAGAAACAACACTCGTTCACAATAGTACTTCTATATGCACAATATATTCATCCCCAAGTGTGCAGCACATAATTGGGTAATACAAAATGAAAGTTTACCAACTTAGCCACAAACAACAGAGGCAGAAGAATACAGAACATCATTAAGTCTAGTACCATACCAAAATGTCAATTTCAAGAAATTCAACATTCTCATATGACAAACAAACAACAAGACTTCCTTCCTTCAAAAATAAAAACAATCAAACATGAAGCTGGCCAAAGCTTAAGTCTGATAATTTTCAAACAGGCCCATCCCCAAGCCCAACCAAGCCAGGCACAGGGTTAATGTCCAGTTCTATTCAAAATTCAAAGCGCAAATGTAATGGTCTCACACGGCATACCTACTCCAAAGTCCCAGCTGTCGGCTTCTCCTTCCACATTCAAGCCTCCTGCATCATCAAGTGAAGACTGAGAACATATAAAAGCTTAACAACGAAAGGAAAAGTATAAACTCCACAACCAATTCATATAGTAGACAAAAATATATCCATGTAGAATATAACTTTTCGCATCCAGCCCTCTTAATTTTTTCTCTGTTTTGGTCTCTAAAATTTTCTTTTTCATGTCGGTATTCTCTTCTAAGTAACGACATGACTTAACAAATATTAGAAAATATGCATTGCTTCTTAACATGGACTAAAATAAAAATCTACCCACAATAGCCCATACCAAAAGTTTACCATTTTATAAACAACTTCAGAGAGTAAAATGAAAAAATAAAATTACAAAGTATCAAAACACAAATAATTTCAGAAAATAAATATGCATGATGGTTCTTACCATGGACTAAAATAAATATCTTCCCATAAAAATCTATCAGAAGTTTACAATTTTATAGGGCAGAATAAGTATCATCCGAGACTAAAACGGAAAAAAAAAAGCACTAAAATAATTTTAGGATGAAAAAACGAAAACATCTACTGGTTTAACAGACATGCAATCAGAAAAAAAAATCTTCATGTGAATTTTAAGTAATTATTATAAAAATAAACAAACTCATTATACTTGAAGGAAAGTATAAAAACACCCTCACACTGTCCATGCATTACTAATTCAACATGACATTCTGAACAAAAAAATTACCCAAGCCCCTTTTATAAAGTTTCGCAGTTTTATTTGGGGAATTCGTGGCAAAAATTAAAAAAAAAAACTAAAAAACTGATTTACTTGGGGAAGTGTCGGGAGTAACCAAGGCAATGCCCTCAGCAGCAGCTGCGCGTTGAGCACCAGACTTGAATAGGAAGTTTTCATCGGTGCATGTGAGGCCAGACAGAAAATACAGAACCTTTTGATTGACAGCATAACAACAGGAGGAAACGAAGAAAGTGTGAGAGGTTGAATTGGGGTGAATTGGAATGAGAAAGGGAAAAATTGAGAGGAACTCACTGGGAATTTGTGAGAGGGAGAAGGCGAAGGAGGGAAGTAGATGTGGAAGTTCATGGAGCAGCCGAGTGTGGGGCTGAAATGTTTGAACCTCTTGTTGTAGCCTCCGAACATCTTGCCGCTGCTGATCTCACTGGGCTTCGTCTCCATCGCTCGATTCTGATTACGACACTCACACAGGAAGTTGGGTTTGAGTGGTGAGGGAAAATCTCTCATTACAGTGACCTTTTATATGCCTCATTTCCAATGTAATTTTCATGGCCACCTTTCGTGAGATGATAATTGGGTAACACATAGGCCCAAATTCAAAACAAAAAGAAAAGTGTGATCCATTTTTTAATTGATTGCAATTTTCAAGTTTATACATGGGCTATTTGAATGTATCCAAAATTAAAAAGTGTACAAAAGATAGCTAGACATAAATAATAATGAAAAATTGTTACATAAGGTCAATAGGCACAATATCAAAAGACAAAAGATTCCTATTAGAATTTAACTTTGATACAAAATAAGAATTAATTTCTAGTCTTAAAATTTTTGATACATTTCTATTCTTAAACTTAAAATATAAATTGATATAATTTTTTTAACTTAATTACATTAATTTTTTTTATGTATATAACATGTTTCTTAATAAATATTGAAGTGAAAAAAAAAATGTTAAAAGGTTAATGTTTAACACATAAAAAATAACACATAAAAAAAATTGATGTAACTAAATTTAAATGATTATATCTATTATTTTTAAACTTTGAAATCAATTTCTATATAAAATTTTCGAACATAAATAAATTCTAAATTCGAGTAAAAGTTCAAAAATTAAGACTATACATAACCCAACCCAACTATAAAGAACTGTAACAGTTAATAGGATATCTAAAAAATATATTAATTAAAGCTGTAAAAGCAAATATAATGGTAAACTTAATTGTATTTCAATTTTTATTGAATTTTGATAAATCATTTCTAGTCTTAATTTTTTTAAATAAATATATTGATGAAAGATAAAATAATAGATTGATTTGGTTTAAGTGAGAGAAGGGAAGATATCCCTGATGATGAAAATAAGATAGATTTACTTCTTGATCTTCTTTACATATCTTCAAATATGATACTAAGATTCAATAATTGGATTAGGGAAATCATTTCTTAAAGATTCAAATAATTATAAGTAAATATTTTATATTAATTATTTCAAACTTAACTATTAACCAAGAAATATTTTTAAATATGAGAGTATCAAATGAGTAAAAAGTGAAAAAGATTTTAAATGGATTATGTATCAAATACAATTTAAAAACTGTCATTTTTCTAAAAAGATATTCAATACTCAATTTTATATATATATATATATATATATATATATATATATATATATATATATATATATATATATATATATATATATATATATATATTAACAACCCTAAGCCCTATATACTATGCATGAATCTGTTATTTTAAAAATTATGAATTTTGTACTTTACTTTATGTATATCATATATTATTGAAGAGTTATATATACACCTTAACATTGAAAATATATTTTGTATGGATTTCAATCTAACTTTTGAATTTAAATTTATTCGCAATTAAAAATTTATTTTTAATAACCTTTTACTGAAACATTTCTACTGTAGACATGTATAACCACGTGTTCTTTCAATTTTTTTAACATTTTCTTATTACTCTTGATATGATTCCATTTGTAAAATAAAAATAATATGTTTTAAGTTGAAAAATTAATTTAGCAAATTTATACGGTAAATAACAATATGAATACATATTTAAAAATAATAACAACGTAAATATATATAAATACAAAATATATATAAAAAAAGTTGGACGACCAAATGGCTAAAAACGAACAAAAAGGTGTAATAAAAATTTAATTATAATATACTCACATAAAATAAAATATTACAATTTACATAAATATAAAATTTAAAAAATAAATATTATTTACATATAATTATCATTGTTTGTCTAATCATATTTTATGCTTGGTAAGAAAAATTTTTTACTCAGTGCTAATGAGGCATGTCACATGGAGCATGATCAGCAAAGTCATCCCATATTAATGAATCACCGAGGGGAGTTGGAAACAGCCACAAACCTTAAATGCATGCCTATAGGCTTCAACCATACACCTTCATTATAATTTATACTACACCCTCTCTTCTCTTTGTACCTCTTATCTCTTGCTTTCTGTTTGTGGTATCACCAAATGTGAAGAAGCTGCTTCTGGTTTTCACTTCCATTAGTGGTTTTCACTTATTTTGCCCAACTTCAGTTACATTTTTGGTGCTATATTATTTCTCACCTAATCTTTGTTTGTTGTGTCCTTTGTCTAAAGATCGGTTTTTGCATATAAAGCAAAATATTTTTTGACTGAAGAAAACAACCCTTTGGTTGGATAAACATAACTGTTATTCCCACAGAAAAAGTTAAGGGTGTTTTTGTATTCTGCTTTGTTTTTTACTGGTTGTGGCTGCGTTCTTAGCTGGGTAGATAAACAACTATAGACGGAGAAAACAAAGTTACATTAGTGTCTGCATTTTATGTTTTTGTTTTTTGCCTCTGGTTTTTAGGCATGTGAGCTGTCTGGAAAGCAAAAAGGAGCACCTTTTAGTGGTTATTGTATGATATATTTCATTCATTCTTCTATTTCAACTAAAGTTTGGGAGTGGAGAATTTCTGTCCGATTTTCAACCAGAAAGATTTGATTTTGCAGTTTAGTTTACATCTTAGTGGTAACACAAATCTCTGATCAAAAAGGGTCAAATTGGGTAGTTGAGTTAGAGGAAAGTGAAGGGCCTAAGATTTAAGGGGGTCATATAGGATTCTGTGATGTGTTTAGTTTATTTATGGGCATAAAACCTGGAACAGAAAGAAGTCACCTTTTGAGAAGTTCATAGAACTTGAAGCAAATAAAGTGTTGAGATTTCAAGGCTTGTGTTTATGCATGGTGGGAAGCATCATGGAAGTAGTTAGTAATGAGTACTCAAATGGCTCTGTTCAGGCCTGCAATGGCTCAGAGGAGAAGCTTGATGATCTTCGCAGCCTTGTTGGGAAGGCTGATGGTGATCCTTTGAGAATTGTGAGTGTTGGTGCTGGTGCTTGGGGCAGTGTTTTTGCTGCTTTGTTGCAAGATTCTTTTGGCCAATTCCGTGATAAGGTGCAAATCAGGATATGGAGAAGGCCAGGAAAAACAGTTGATAGAGCAACAGCAAAACACCTCTTTGAAGTTATCAACTCCAGGGAGGATGTGTTGAGAAGGTTGATCAGGCGTTGTGCTTATCTGAAATATGTTGAGGCCAGGCTTGGTGATAGGACTCTTCTAGCCGATGAGATTCTGAAAGATGGATTTTGTTTGAATATGATCGATACACCACTTTGTCCGTTGAAGGTGGTCACAAACTTGCAAGAAGCTGTTTGGGATGCTGATATTGTGGTTAATGGTTTGCCTTCAACAGAAACAAGGGAGATTTTTGAAGAGATGAGTAAATATTGGAAGGAGAGAATCACAGTGCCTGTGATAATCTCTTTGGCAAAGGGTATAGAGGCTGCATTGGAGCCTGTTCCCCATATTATAACTCCCACAAAAATGATTAACCAAGCAAGTAAGATTTTCTTCTTACTATCATGAGTTACCTTTTCTCCATTCTTGTGGCTTCTTTCTTATAATTGAAGGGCAATCTTTTTCATCAAAATTGCAGGCAAATGCAATTTAAAACCTTGGGTTGCATGAGCTCTCATATAGCTTTAACTTTTTACTTTTATGGTAAAGATATCATTATTTAATTAGTAAATAGATGGGTGGTTTTGTACCTTTTTTTGCTATCAATCTGGTTGGGTGTGGTAGGAGTTAGAAAACATTTGTCTCTCAGAACAAGATGATAACTTTAAATCATTGAAGACACTTTTATGTGTCAAGATTCTGGACTCATTGGTATCTCACTTTGTAGCATTTCTCATATAGTCACATCCACCGACTTTTGGTATATATGGCATACTACTTCTTGAATAACTTTTCATCTTTTGACCAGTACAGCTAGAGAAGAAGTCTAGCCAAAGAAACTTCTGCAACATTCTTGTGAGTTTTATTGGTGGAGACAATGTTGTTTATTTTGAATGAATGTCAAACTCAACCTTCCCCACCCACTCCTAGCAAGTTCAATTCAATTAAAGTTCTCACTCATACTTAGGTATACTACAGATCAAGGATAATAAAGTGAAGCAATAAATCTTGATTCAGAAATTAACAGCATAAAATATGATCAATGCATACAAAATATATTATGAAGTTGTTTACATTTCAAAATTGATAACTCTGCACTTATCCTATAAAGTTTGCAACACACTTTATAGGAGGTAAATCTATATAAAATTTGATAATCCAAAGGCTAGGTACTGCTATTTGTTATCTATAATTTATTTACATTATGCCAACCAATAGAAACTAGTAACTTGGTAGTATATCTTTTTCATCTACCCTCATTCTCAGTTGTTTACAATGAATATATACTTTGACAGCTGGAGTGCCTATGGAGAACATACTCTATCTTGGTGGTCCAAATATTGCCTCAGAAATCTACAACAAGGAGTATGCCAATGCTCGAATATGTGGAGCTGATAAATGGAGGAAACCTCTGGCAAAGTTTCTACGACAACCTCATTTTATTGTCTGGGACAACAGTGACCTTGTCACCCATGAAGTCATGGGTGGCTTGAAGAATGTCTATGCTATTGGTGCAGGTAAGCTTCAAATTAGATAGAGATTGTTTGGAAAAACTTCTCCCTAAACACTTTCAGAAAAGAAAGTAAAATGAAAAAAAGATTAAATAAGCTTTTACAAAAGCTAAAGTTAGTATAGGCATAAGTTAATTTGTAGAAACTGTCATGTAAATTCTCTAAATTCATAATTTTAGCTTGTGCATAAGCTATCTTTATCTTACCTAGAGAAGTTGATTTCATTATTTTCTCTATATTTTTCCTTTTCAGAAGTGATTCTGAAGAAACTTGTCTAAACATGTCTTTAATAACATAGCTTTATGGCTAATGTAAAACTTGTTGTATTCTGTTTGCCATGACTTTTATATGTTACAAATAGTTGCAGCACTTGAAGATAATCCTTTGTGATACTTAATTCTAGTTTTTCAGTTTTCACCCCCAATTTTCGTTCTGACTGCTATTCAAGCATTACAATGTGCTAAAAAGTAATTTTGATTAATGACAATAGGAGAAATGAACAGAAGTAAGAAAACTAGTTGAGAAACATGCCCAATCCAAATAAGGGCTTGAGGGCTTTGTCATTGGTCAATTTGCTTTAATATGATATTACCCTTTTTCTTACTATTGTTTTCTCCTTGGATGTGCAAGTTGTGTAGTTGGCTGTAAGTCAATTTCACTTGTTGATTTGCTTTCTTTTTCTGACATTGTATTCAACTTCGCTTTCTTCACATTCCAAATGTCTGAACTCCATATTTGCTGTTGTTTGGACCAAATCTCATTCATAGCTATTATTGCAAACAATCAAGTAATTTCATAGCTCTGCAACTATACGGTATCTAATGGTTATGAACTTGTTAAGAAGTCATAATAGAAGAGTTACTTTTATTGCAGTTTTTACCAAAATTGAATTTCCATTGCTCCCAAAGTGTGTCTGATTCTCCCAGTGGCAAGTGGTTAGATCAGTACACGAATAACTAACCTTTGTTATTTTTTGGTAATACTAATACACTTTTCGGTAATAACTAACATTGCTTGTTGTCTTCCTTTTGATTATTATTGTTGTAGCAAATGGAAAATGGGATTTTTATTTTTACTGTGATAATAGCACTCCCCTTATTCATTTCCATAGTTTCCATTAACTTTCTGATTGACAATCTTTACTTCATATTGTCCTTATTATTGTCAGGTATGGTAGCAGCCCTTACCAATGAGAGTGCTACAAGCAAATCTGTATACTTTGCACACTGCACATCAGAGATGATATTTATCACTCACTTGTTGGCTGAAGGACCTGAGAAACTTGCAGGGCCATTATTGGCTGACACTTATGTGACTTTGCTAAAAGGTCGTAATGCATGGTATGGCCAGATGCTGGCTAAGGGTGAATTAAGCCCAGACATGGGTGACAGCATCAGTGGCAAAGGAATGATTCAGGTATGTTGTGTAATTTTCCCCTTGTTCTCTAAATTCCTTAACTTTCTAATTGCCGCACCTTGGAATGTACAAATAGTATAATATGCATTAAAAGGTGAACATTATGCACAAATAGTATAATTCCACTTTCAGTAATTTTAGTTGTAGTTTAGTGGAACTTTTGTATGTTATTATGGTTTTAAGCATCATGCAATTTCAATTTTCAATGTAGATTTATTCTTAAATGTTCAGATTTGGCTTTGAATTTCTTCTTATCAACGTTTTTACATTCTAGTTAGATATCTACAATGGGACTTCCCCATGAATTTGATGCTTAAAATCTGTAGTTGGATTTAAGTGATATTAACAAATGGAAAATTTCATCATCTGCTTTGACGTATATGATATTACTATTCTGTGAAATTTGAATCCTACTAAATCTTATAAAATTGATTTAATAAGGTGAAGTGCACTCACTTATATATTATAACATTTCTCATATCAGGATATGATATCTTAGAGCGTGGGATTAAAGAGGACTGATAGTTAGTGACACCATATTAGAATAAGCTCTGAAACCATCTTAAAGTAATGGAATTAAATTTAACATAATCTTATAAAACCAGCTTAGTAAGGTGAAATTTCTTAATTACTGTGGATGGTTGGCTCTCAACTGCTTTTGTTACATAAGTTGTGGTTTTTCTTAGTTTGTGCACTGCATTTCATTCTCATTGAAAATTTTCTGATTCAAAAAATATGATTGCTGTTTATATTTGTAGGGTGTTTCGGCAGTGGAGGCCTTTTTTGAACTTTTGAGCCATTCAAGCCTGAATGTGTTGCACCCAGAAGAAAAAAAACCGGTTGCTCCTGTTGAACTTTGCCCCATTCTGAAGACACTCTATAAAATATTGATATCCAGGTAATTCATTTCTTCCGACCATTGCATGTCTCTTCACACCACCCTTCTAGCTAATGATATTCAAAACTGATTAATTTTATCCAGAAATAGACACATAAAAGTAGAGGATAAAATTCTACTTCATAGAGCTATAAAAGTAGAGGTTAATTATAACTTAATTACTTGGTTAATCATGTACATGTTTTCCACTAAATAACCTTTAACTGGTTAATTATGTAAATATTTTCTACTTATTAGAGAAATTACTCAATTGCTTGCATATATTAGACAAAGTAAAGAAATGAAAATTGTACATAAACTAAAGTATATAAGGGCTGAATGCACCATAGTTATGCCACAAGTTTCTTTACCTTGCTACTGATGCAATTTGCATTTCTCAGGGAACACTCTTCATCAGAAGCTATTCTCCAAGCTCTCAGAGATGAAAATCAGAATGATCCCCGTGAACGCATTGAGATTGCTCAAAGCCATGCTTTCTACATGCCTTCACTTCTTGGACAACCATGATTATTTTTTTACCTTGCCAAAATTATCCATTTGTGTGGGGCATCTCTCAATGTTTTACTTCTATGCATACCATTTCACGAATTCTTGTTTATGGCTTAGAATGCAGCACTTTATGACGGATTTTGCAATTCATACAAGTATAGTGAATTTTAATCTATTATGGATCTTATTGTCTCCTAATTGGCTAATTGGGTTTCCATGTATTGAGCTCATCACTTTTTTCTTTTGTTGATAGTCTGACATGCTCATCTAAATATAACTAAATAAGATATATGTAATATAATATCACTAGTGGTATGCCGGTTTTGAAACCAACATAGTTACGTAAGTCTTAATAAGTTTTCATTTTTTATGTCGGTTCTCACTTTTTATGTCAGTTCTGGAACAAACAACTTATAAACTTTTCCAAATTTTTCATAAAACCTTAATTCCATCATTGTTGGTTACCTTCAAACCCTCAACAATGGTGCAAGATCTCAAACTTCCCTCATAGATGACATACTTTATTCTAGCTTCATGCTCATTGCCATTATCATTCACTTCCTACTTCGCTTCCCCAACCTCTTTGTTCACATTTGTGAGGTCTGCTTTCTCCTTGTCCCTTTCTTCGCCTTCAATACCCCTCTCATTGCATATTTCTTTGCCAAGGAGGTCTAGGACTCTGGTACTGACATAGCAAACACATTACTACACATGCATTGATCTCAATAGGAATGAAGGAAATCCCAAATGAGAGAAAACATCCACTTACCAAATGAAAGAGTTATGAGTGCGAGAGCAGGAGCACCACGGGAGAGCGACAACCACCAAACTAAGGAGGAGGCGACAACCACTATAACGAGGAAAGGAATAGCGATGGTGCAATGGTGTAGAGAGGAGGAAAGTGTGAGTGTAGCAGAAGAATGTTAGGGAAAAAAGGAAATTAAACATATTATGCCTAATATAGTGAAAAATCGACATAGTATCTTTCCTTTAAATTTAAAATAATATAATATCTCACTTTCTATGCTGGTTATAAGCAAAACTGACATAGACATTGTAGTTTATTACAAATATGTCATCATTCTCACTTTCTATGCTGGTTCTAGATATAATCGGTATAGAAAGCCATGTACTTTATTACAAAGTGTCATTGTTTCTACCTTTATGCTGGTTCTATGTACAACAGACATAAATAATCTCATCATATTTACAATTTTGCTACTGTTTCACTTATTATGGTGGGTGGATTACAACTGCCATAATAAATCATCATAAAATCCAACTTTTACATTAGTGTATGTAAACTCTCTATAACTTTGGTCTTGGAGGCAATCGTGAGGTTGGTTTAATACATGCTCACAAAGTTGTCTAGAACAATCCACAATAAAACATAGAAATCACAAGGGAGAGTGAGACAAAAAGGAGGCACACAGCCTCGACGGCCATCACCTCTACACGAGAGAGAGCAGACCAAGAGAGGAGGCGCAAAACAACAACAGTGACCACCACCTAAACGTGAGGGACAACTAGATCAAAAGAGGGCGGACAACGACCACCACCACCTCGACGCGAGGGAGAGTGAGATTGAGAGAGGAGGCTTATAACGACAACGATTCCCACGTTTTACATTGATTTTGCCCAAATTTTGTTTTGTTTGATTTGGGTTGTACTGATCTTGGTGTTTCTCCATTTTGCTAATTTGGGTTCCATTTTGTTTCATTATCTTCCTATATGCAAATTTTCTGTCTTCTATAATCTATGTGCATAAAAAAAAAATCAAAACTGGCAAGCTAACTTGTTAGGTCAGTCTGTTGTGGGATGGGTTACACAATTTAACCAGACCCATTTTTAGGTCGTAAGCTAATTCGACCCGGTCCATTTTTGTTGGGCCAACAATCAATCGGGTCAGTCCATTTTGCCACCCATACCTTCTTGAGACATATTATCTCATAAATAATTTTTTTCCTAAATGTAACAATATTATTCTTCAACCTTAATTAAAAAATAATTATATTTTACTTCTATTTAATATTTCTATTTTCATTTAATTAGTTAAAAAAATTAATTAAATAATTAGAAAAATATTTATTTTCTATTCAATTAAATTGAATTTGAAAAAAAAGCAATTAAATTCCTACAACACAACAATCATGCCATACCTAAACAATTATGGTTAACTTGTACCATCTAATCAGGAGTAAAAAAACACCTGATTAAAACTAAAGTTTTGTCATTACAAGAAAAATATCAAGGAGTGGCAAATTTTATGATAAAAAAAAATGTTTAAAAACCAATTTCGTAATTAAAGATTAATTGAGAAATCAATTCTTTATTGACAACCCAAACATAAATAGATAATATTAATGATCAATTTAGAGATTAATTCATAATAGAAATTATTTTTAATTATCAATTTAAATATTAATTATAATTTTTTGAAACTATTTTAGTTACTGATAACTATTAATTTATAAATTTGTATCTAAATTAGTAATTATAGTGACTAATTATTATTTTTACTAGATTATTAATGAAAGATTTTTTTATGGTATGTCAACTTCACACGATTTTAATACATACCCATTAGTACATAAGCCACTCCAAACTAAAACTACTTCCGTTCTACGCTGAAGTCATATCAACATCACATGACTTCTTAAAAAACAATAAACAACCAAAGTCGTATCATTTCAATACAACTTACTCCTAATGTAAAAATTATTATATTAATCAAAGTCATATCACATTATACCAACTTTCTCCCCCCACACCAAAGTTATGTCATATACAAAGGACTTTAATTCAACTCAAGTAAAATCACATATAATCAAACCACTTCCTCTTAATAAAGTCATGTTAACATTTACACTATTTTTATAATTTTAATGTTAAATTGAATCAATTTACATTAAAAAAAGAAACTTTTGTTTTTCAAGAAAAAGAGGAATGTGAAAAGCATGTGGTGATAATAGTTGAGATAAGAAAAGAAAGGCAATGTGAGAAAATATTTAATAAATAGATGCTACAAAGATGATCCCAAAAAATAATATTTGATAGAAAATGTGAGGTACACAGAACACAAACTAAAATTAGGATTGCCTCCACTATTTGATAGAAAGTATATAGGTGTAGACTAAAAGTAACTCGTGTGAGTGTGAAAGTTTAAGGTGTCCTTATAAAGTTAAAATTTATATGCAGTAATGTTTTTCAGATATATACCAGACATATTTATATTTATGTAATGTAAAAAAATTTATTACTGAAAATACACTGATCATATCTCTTAAAGCGTAATTTTATTTACATGTTTTTATTTGCATATTTTATTTAAACGGTTTTAATGGTTGAAACATGACGATAAAATTGGTTGAAAATACGCCAATATTATTTATTATTTGGCTTTATTTGAAGGAAAATATATGAAAATTTTGAAAATCTCACTCAAGAACTAGTTTCACCTATATTATTTAATTATTTGGCTTTATTTGAAGGAAAATATATGAAAATTTCTCACTCAAGAACTAGTTTCACGAGATAAGAGTATTAGCAGTAGCAGTAAGATTTTTCTTTTAATTAAAAAAAAAGGAAGGGGAAAGGATTACGAAATGATTTATATTATCATGTATTACCGAAAATAGTTCATATTATAATATGACTTATTAAAAAAAATTATTTCCAAAAGAAATATGATATTATAAATAGTTTCCACAAATATCGTATAAAGTTTCCTATCTAAAAACTCCGCAGAAAAATCAGCATGTTAAACGTTTGATCACGTATTCATATATTTAATGTATTTAAATAACGTGATATTAATTTTTATTTTGATGCCTTTCCTAGTTAATTAGAAATGTAAAGGATTTTATTAAAAGACTGAGAAATATGGTATCTAATATAAAGGATATTAAAAAGTAAATAGAGAAAATTGATAGTTATAGTAATATGCTAAGGGTTAGTACAGCCATAGTTTTAAAGTAGGTAGAATGATATGGGAAATTCCTATATGCTTAAAATATCACTTATTTATATCCGTTTCCTTGGAGAGAGCTTCTGAAACATACCATTTATTTCTTCATATCTGCAACAGCCTTGGACATACCAAACATCTGAAATCAAACACAATGTAGGTTAAGAAAGAGCTTCATACAATTCCCCATATAACAAAGCTTACAATTTCAACACAACACAACACAAAAACCTTCTCAAGTTTTTCCTTGAAGCAAGTTTTATGCTCATCCATAGAAGCATGAATAAATTCGTCAATATGATCTTTCACGTTCTCAAAAAAAGTATATTATCTTTCACGTTCTCAAAAAAATAGCTTCTTCGTTCTTCTTCTTTCGACATGAAGTAACACTTGCAGCTAATGAACGTTTCCCGATATCTCCTTTTGTGGAATCCATAGGATATGTTCGACAACTGTAAAATTGAAATTATTCCAAAAATCAAATACTGGAATTCTTCACATAAATTTATAGAAAAATACTTTTAAGATAATTGATTTCATCTGAATGTAAGAAAATCAATTTTTACACAAGAAAAGTGGAGTGAACAAAGCTTAGATTTAAGAAATTGACTTATTTTTCAAATTTTGTTCGATACAGAATTAAACCATTATTCTTGACACAGTTGATTTTAAAAATAATTTCATTCAAACATATTTCAAGACTGAAATTATTCCAAGCAAAAGTCAGTCAGCATTATTAAAGGCAGTAAACTAATACGAACTTAGATCCCAAAACACTGTGCTACAACACAATACAATGGTTAACCTAATTCTTTATAGGCATAGGTTTCAAGTAATCTTTTTCAATACAAAGACAGGGGAAATTACATTGATTATACTGTAAGACCTTAGCAACGCAATACAGTCTTCAATAGTTCTAAAAATAAAAATTGAACAAAAAAAAAAGAGAGCGAATGAATGAAAACGATGAGAAGTAGTAATGGTGAGGGAGAGAACCTTGTTGGCAGAGAGAGAGAGAGAGAGAGAGTGTTGGTGTTGTTAGTTGCAGAGAAAGAAGGAAAGAGGATAACTTATAAGAGACTGAGGCTCTGTTCACTTTAGAAGATGAATTTGGGGGAGAGTGTGAGGATTGATTTATATAGATTTGAGTGGATGAATATGTGTGTTTTTTTAAGAGGATTTAGAAAGTAAAGTGAGTGAATTTAGAGATGAATTTTATGAAAGTTAGTGAATAATTTGATTGATGTGATAGATTAAAAAAATTATAATAGATAAAAAATTTAAAATTTACCAAAGTACCCTCAAAATAAAAATTTAATAAAATTATGATTAAATAAATTAAAAATATATTAATTATTATATATATATATATATATATATATTATTAATAATAATTAAATATATTATTACTTATTATATATAGTTATAATTATACATATTATAATTATTAATAATTATTATATATATTATTAAAAATAAGTATTAAATTTATATTATTATATTATTTATTATTATAAACTATTATATATATATATATAATAAACTATAAAAACAAATAATATATATTTAATAATTAATATAATAATTATTATAAAATTATTTATAATGTATAACAGAATTTTAAAGCGTGAGGAGAAAAATGTCAAAAATAATATATCCGCACAAATCTTTGCTGGTATGGTGAGATGAAATTGTGATAACTTTTTCTAAATCAATCTGCACAGATCTTTGCATATCTTTTAAAGCGAACAGAATTTCAATTCTAAATCCGTTCTTCCAAATCTACTCCTACAGTACTATTTGTTTAAACGAACACAGGCTGAGAGAGATGAAATAGGAGAAAACGGGGATCTAGAATCATCTAACTTGTAAGCTAAGACACAACCTTCTTTTTACGCTTAAATTAAAATGTAATTTTGCATTTCAATTTTCTTTCTAAATACATTTTGATATGCATATTTACTTTTTATTTTTACCATTTAAATAATTATTTCCTTAAATTAAAATAATTAATTTGTCAATCTTATATTTTAAGTGATTGTTTTCAAAAATTGATTTTTTTATTTGAGATTTAACTATTTTCTTAAAACTAAATTTTTTATAATAAAATTATGAAAATTATTCATACTTATTTTAATAATTATAAGAATAGTAACTTTTACCTTAACAACTTTGTCTCGTTAACATTTTATTTGTATTTTCTAAATTATAATGACATATTTTTTTGTATATCTTTATAAAGATTATATTATAATATACTCTCTAACAAAATAATAAAAAATATTAAATTAATAATAATTTAAATTTAGACATATATTTTTCATAATATAAATGTCAATCAAAATGATATTAAAACATTATATTATAGTAAATAAAATATTTTTATATAATTATGGTAATAAAATTAAATTATGATAAATTAGAAAATATAAATAATTATGTATAAAATCATTTAAACAATATTTTGTATAATAAAAATAACAAATGACAATATTTAAAAGAAGTAAGAATGATTAAATGTGTGTCCTAAGATTTTATACACCATCCAACAAAATTGTACAAAGAAAAAAATATTTATAATTAAAAATATAATAAAATAAAAATACCTTAAAGACAAAAAATTTCATATATTAAAGTAGTTGATGAGTTAAGAAATAATTAAAATTATATGAACGAAACAAAAAACTATACAAACAAACAAAAATTATAAAGATAGTAATAGTAACTTTTACCTTTAACAACTTTGTCTCATTAACATTTTATTTGTATTCTTTAAATTATAATGACATATCTTTTTTTATGCCTTTATAAAAATTATAATATATTACTCTAACGAAATCGAAAATAAAAATAAAACTAATAATAATTTAAATTTAGACATCCATCTTTCATCATTTAAATCTCATGACAATGTTAATCAAATATTATATTATAACAAATAAAATATATTTACATAATTATGATAATAAAATTACAAAAAAAAAATCATATTTATGTAAAAAATCATTTAAACAATGTTTTGCATGATAAAAACAATAAATAAATAAAAATTAAAAGATAGTAAGAATGATCGAACTCTAAAAATGATTTAATACATTATCCAACAAAATTGTAAAAAAAATTATCTATAGTTAAGATATGATAACAGTTCTTGTAGAGATTTTCAAATAAAAACCGACTATACTTTTATCACTTAAAATTAGAGAAGTTGGAATAACAGTTCTTGTAGAGATTTTCAAAATATTCATATATTTAAATCCAAATAAACTCAAATAATTAAATAATATATTCGTATGTGAGGGTTTCACGTTTCAAGCAATAACAAGGTCTAAATAAAATTAGGCTTAAGAGATAAAACATAGAACTTCTTTCTGCAATAAAAGAATATTACAGACCTAAATACATGAGAAATGTTTATAAGAATGAAAGAGATTATTGTACACGAATGTTAACCCATACTAATTAAAGGATAACTTGAATTTTTACTCTCTCAAAACTTAAGCAAAAACTGTTCATAATAAGAACATCAAATTCATACAAGAAACATATGAAACAAAAGTTGGAGAATAAGATCCTTGCAGTTTTGATCTGATGAACTATAGAGAATACGAGGATCCTTGGTGAGTGCATGGCATGAGATCTTGAATTTTGTAAACTCTCTGCAACTTTGGTCTTAGAGGTTTTATCAGAAGAGTTATTTGTCCTGTTAGCATTGGGGGACAGTTATCAACCTCCCATATTGTTTCTATCAAATGTTGAATTTCTGGGTCCATCTCTGCATATTCCCACGCTGCTTTTTCTTTTCTTCTTTGAACCATTCTCATCACTTTTTCTATCAACCCTAACTGCATCCTCTTTTCTTCTTCTTTCACATTTCATCCCTTCTTCACTCTTTCAACCATTACCATTCATCTTCTCCACTTTCTTTTCTCAACAACTCGATCCTTTCTTTTTTACACTTGTTTCTCTACCGTTTTTACAATTCTCTACCCATTTATATATCACAAATGTTTTCGCTCTTCAATATCTTCTTTCTTGATTTTCTTGTTTATTTATTAGAATAATCATATCTTCGTATATCAGTTTATCGGCTTTTTTTGTAAATTTGGGTCATTTTGACCAATAATTTGTAAATATTAACCAATAATTTGTAAATATGGGTCTTTTGTAAATTTGGCTTATGTCGTCCTCCCAAAGGCCGGTTTCCTTTTTTTTTTAATCGAAGTCGTTAGGCAGGATACCAGAGTTGTCAGGCAGAAGACCAGTTTCAGTTTTTTT
>Ga0214543_1003273_pt1 | contig 31546 bp, 16 predicted proteins | sample CNSS2metaG_FD_160094 | JGI IMG/M metagenome (GOLD analysis project Ga0214543, IMG submission 160094) | Root nodule microbial communities from cowpea collected in UCLA plant growth center, Los Angeles, California, USA - CNSS2 | ecosystem: Host-associated > Plants > Roots > Nodule | place: USA... | reverse complement strand
CCCAAAAAAATAAAAAAAAAAAATTCAAATTGAGGCCTCTACATGGTAATGGTCACCGAATCTTTTGAATAAACCCTCTCAACGAGATTGGTCTAATTTGGTTTTTTCAAAAAGTAAAAAAAAAAAAACAAAAAGAATTAGTATGTCAAACCGAGACCCTCTACTTGGTATGGTCAAATTTATCTTCTTTTGAAACCCGAACGAAATTAGTGTTTTTATCTTTACTTATCTTTTATTACGATAATATGAAAAAGTTAAATTTTCAAATTATCTAATAAAATCTAAGTAAAGAGGGGCAGCTATTTCGTCTAGGTGAATAAATTTATTTTCGAAAAAAAATCAAAAAAAAATTAGTTAATGGAAAATAAAAAAATGTGAAACATTATTTTCTTCAAAGATTTTCAAACTTTACTTTTAGGAAAAAAAGGAAAAAAAGAGATGAAAAAAAAAGGAATAAAGAGGGAAGAGCCCAATTTGGTATTAATTATCGCAGTCCTTCTCATGAGCCCAACAACTCAACCTACTTTCTATCCTTGTTCTTGGAAGACAAATTAGTGATATGATTCTAATAATTAGAAGAAATATTTCTTCAAATGGTTATAATCAATATTACTAATTGGGATTGATTTTGTGCTCTGATTTGTTAATAGTCAGAATCAATATTACTAATTTGGGATTGATTTTGTGCTCTGATTTACTATGATTTGATTCCTATAATGTGTTGCTATCATAACCAATTCCTTCCTTATATTGTTCATTACAATTAAGGCTGAGATTGCATTGATATTGCAAGCTGTGAGTATAAATATGCACTCTATCATGACCGAAAAAAAAAAGATTCTCTACACTTCTCTAATTCTTTCCCATCATCACTCTCACATACACCCCTCCTTTTTTATCTCTATTTAAAAAAAACATATTGAAGGAGGTAGAAAAAATAAGAAGAAAACATTCTTTACACTCTCTCTTTCTCTCATTACCACCCACATAGACAATGAAATTTTTTTAAGGTATGTCACTCTCAATTCTTTCATCTTTTGATTTAGTTTTTCTTAATTTTCATTCTTTTTTTTAAATCATAAAAAATATTTTTTTCCCTTTCTTAATTGTCTGTCCGGCCGCTCGTGTCACATGACATTCAATTTAGACTTTCAATTTTTTTAATATATACAGATGATCTAAAAATAAAATATAACTTTCTTTATTTACTCTTTTATATCTATTTGGTTGCTCACGTCGCAATGACATCCACAACTACTCTAAAATAATTTTAAAAAAAATTAAAAATTTATAAATGATTAAAAAAATAAAAAAAATAAAAGATTAGAAAAAAAAATTAATTTATTTAAAGTGTCTATCCAGCCGCTCGCGTCGCGTGACACCAATTTTAAATTTAAATAAAAAGATTTTCAAAATTATTGAAAAAATTAAATCATTTTTCAAATATTTTTCCAAATAGTTTTTCAAAAAGAACTACGTAACTCTAATTCTCCATTGACATGGAGATACGTAGGAGCGATGATTAATCCTCGTTGGGCAAAAAAATCAAAAAAATAGTTTTGTTGTTTTTTGTACATTCTTTTATTAATATTTTTGGGGAAAATTAAATATTTTGAAAAAACCACATAACTTTTGCACATTTAATTAAAGGTATTGTCTTAGGACGGACATTGTGGGGTGCTAATACCTTCCCCACGCGTAACCGACTCCGGAACCCAAAATCTGATTTTTCGCAGACCTTGCTTTTTTTTATGGTTTTCTATAGTTTCCTATAATAACTATGGTGGCGACTCCCAAACTCTGTTTTTTTCAATTTTATTTTTTGGTTCGTCGTCCCGTCGCGATTTCAGTTGCGACAATTCTCTATCAAAGTGTCAATGTCCTATTTAACGATATTTCAACAAATCAAAAACATGAATTTCTAAGAGAAATATTGTAAAAAGGGTCTGAGAAAAACTTTGGCTAGGAAAGACAAGGTCTTAAGTCTAACCATAGTGACTCACCTATCTTTCATGTGACTTTACTCAGTAAAACCTAAACAATATTTTTCTCTAGAAAACTTCTATGCACCGTGCAACTAGGGATGGTAATAGGGCGAGGCCGGGACGAGTTTCACTATTCCATACCCATCTCCATTGAAAAATCCATCCTCATCCCCATAACCAAACCCAACAGATATCAAACTTTTGTCTCATCTCCATCCCCATCGGGTAACGGGTATATACTTGTACCTATACTCGTACTCGTTTTGTTACTGTTTCGATATTAATTATTCAATTTTTATAAAAAAAAATTACATAAAAGGAAACATAATATTATCAAATATTCAATATTAAGAGGAGAGTTGTTTCTTCGATATAAAATATTTATAGAGAAATTATATTATAATTGTATATATTTCAAATTAAAATACAAATAAAATTTCATGAGAAACAAAATATATGTTAAATTTGCAAAAATTAATGAATTCTAGTTGATAATTTTTTTAAAATAAAAAAAAATATTCAAATTAAAATATATTTAAATGTTTGTTTACTTTAATTTTTTAAATTCTAATGAACCTCTTTTTTATACACTAATAAAAGTTATAATACATCACTTTATCAAAATAACGCAAAGAAAAAATATTCAACTAATAATAATAAAATTTTAACATAGATATTGTATCTTTTGAACTTCAATATATGTCAGATAATGCTAAAAAGAAATTCATGACAATTACAATAAAATTTTATATTATTGTAAATAAAATTTATTTATACAATTATAGTGATAAAATTACAGTATGATAATGAGTTAAAAACTAAAAAATAATTATATAAAATATATCAAAATAGTATTTTACATTATAAGAATAAACAACAAATAAAAATATTAAAAAAATTATCAAATGTGTGTCATAAAAAGAATTTGAGAGACCATCAAATGAAATCGCACAAAAGAAAATTAATATATAATTAAGGGTATGATAAAATGAAAAATACTTTAGAGATTTAAGAAAACTTTTAAGCATCAACATACTCAATGGTTGAAAAATAACTAAAATTATTTTAGTGAAACAAAATAGTTCTTTAAATGAAACAAAAATTAATAATAATAGAGTAAGGAAGATAATTTTTTTATATTACCTTGTAAATTAAAGGTTTATGCTATTTAACACTTAAATATAGAGTGTAAAACGTTCTTATGTGAAAGAAAAATATACAATAAATAAAAATATTAAAAAAATAAAAATATTGAAATGTGAGACATAAAAAATATTGAATTGACATACATAATTTGAACATAATTGGATAAAGGTTATGATAAAATGAAAAATATATTGAAGGTACAAATGAATTTATGTCAAATCAAACAATTAGAAGAAATAAAAAATAGAAAATGTGTATTAATATATATATATATATATATAAGTTTACTTAATTGACTAATAATTTAAACAGGAACGGATATATGGCGGGGATGGGTATTTTTGTGGGTATAGGGACAGGGACGGAGCGGATATGTACTACCTAGTTGAAAAAGTTAGAGATTTCCCATACTCATACTCATACCTAGTCCATATATCAAAACAGGGACGGGTTCGGGCAATACCCTAGCTAATCCCTAGCAAAATTTTTGTAGCAAATCCCTAGTTAATCCCTAGCAAATTGGTTATAGCAAATTCCTAGCTAATCCCTATATTTGTAGCAAATCCCTAGTCAATCCCTAACAAACTGGTTGTAGCAAATCTCTCGCTAATCCCTAACAAACTTGTAGTAGCAAATCCCTAACTAATCCCTAGCAAAATGTTTGTAGCAAATCCCTAACTAATTCCTAACAAATTAGTTGTAGCAAATCCCTAGCTAATCCCTAGCAAACTATTTGTACCAAATCCCTAGCTAATCCCTAACAAAGTGGTTGTAGCAAATCTCTCGCTAATCCCTAGCAAAGTGATCCCTAGCTAAACCTTAGCTAATCCCTCGCCAATTGTAATACTTTATCTCTAGCTAAACCCTAACTAATTCCTTACCAATTATAATCCTTATAAAATGTATTTAGTTATCAATATTACGTAAAATTATGATCAATCTCGCCAACCAATTTGTATGAAACATGTAAAATTGTACCACTTGTGATAGTTTCAATAAAGCATAACTTGACATAAAAAAGAACCCCAAATTTACAAGAAAGAAATCACAGAGAAGTTTCGCCATAAGTTCTATGTGAACTGCACATTGCAATTCAGTGTAAGCACACGAAGAAGGAACAACAATGAAAAAATAACAAAATTGAGCTAACTAGAAACAAGAAAGTATATATGCAGTTCCAGATATTTTAACTAAGGTTATGTTATAGACAGAGCCTAGAATATGTACAAGCAATAATACTAAGATATGTAAAGCCTATAACATAAATCATCAACACTTTTCCTACGACCATAAGAGGTGTTCACAAAACGATTATGATGCACATGAGGAAGCTGCAGGTACTCCAAATCTGTGATAACTTCGTGCATGTTTGGTCTCAGCTTGGATTTTGTTGCAAGGCATCACAGAACAGAGGGTAGCAACCTTAAAAGCCTCATCTATATCATATTGTCCTTCAATACAATTAACCAACACAGGCAGAAGCTTTCTCTTGTTTGCCATGTATGGCTTTGCCCATTCCACCAAATTCCTTCAGCCTCAGCGGTTTGACGAAATTTAACTTTTCATTCAAATAGCTCATGTCCTTCGTCTACAGCATGAGTTTGATCCAAAACATTTCCAAACTCTGAAGGAAAGAACCTCTACATATAAATAACTATATCAAAACAACTCCAAAGACAACATACTTTCTTTAATAGTAGTCAAAAAGTTATAAGCATGATATTGGTTTGCATGAAAAATTATGCTCAAAGATATAATAAAAAATGACGGGCAATTTAAAGCACAAACATGCATAACAAACTAGAAAATATGCTTTCAAGCTAGGCAAGAATAAGCCTAGGCACAAAATTTATCACTGTTCATGTCAGCTTGTGCTACTCGAGCTATGACATAGTTTGGATTAATTTCTCAATAAGCATTTGCAAAAGAAGAAATTATTTTAACCAATGATTTCTAAAGAATCAGAGGTACATAAGTTGATTTTAACCAATGAGAAAAGCTTGATGCATTTTACCTCTTTAATATGTTGAGGAGCTTATCTAAACTGGACCTCATGCAGACCAAGGCAAAGTTGTAAAATATATAAATTTGCTATCTTACTGGATTGGTTAATAAAATGTTTTGGTGGAATTTCTTACAAATTTAGAGAGCAAACAAAATTACCAAATATCAGATATCATGATAAGTCTTTAAGATTTTAAATTGGACATGATTGACTTTAGGGCATTATCACATTTTTACTTTGCAATGTCTTCCCCCGTATTGTTTACAAAAGTTGAAATATATCTTTAATATGCATATAAAATAATAAAACATGTTTGTAAATATGATTTGGTGGTACCCTTGCACATTAATATCATATATGGAAGAATTGAGTTCTCGTGCTTTTTGTTATCCTCATCTTGCAATGAAACCAAAAAATTGGAATACAATCATAAAAATTAACATTGGAATTCTAAAATTGTATGCAGGCAAAGAGCATAATCACATACATATCTGAGGTGGAAGTTAGTGGCACATGGCAAATTAAGTCACTACACATTTAATTTGAAGGGATTGTTTCTTTTAAAAAAGATAGCCAACTTACAAAATGAGCCACAACACTAAGATTCTCGGGCAATAATGACCTTGGCAATTGCTGCTTTGTGGGTTCATACACTCCAATAAAATTTGCAGACGCCCTGTAAGGAGGAAGAATTCATATATTAGGATTAATATTATAGAATTCATCTTTATAAAATAACTCAAATAGAATTAATATAGCAGTTAGTAATAAAGATGAGAAATGGGATAAAACTTTTAAGAAACTAACACAATTAAAATTTATACTTTTAAGAAGCAGAGTAATAAGTTCATGATTTCCTAATAATTTAGTCCTAATCTCAATAATTCAACTCTACTCACCGAGATAAACATTGTATCAATTGTCCAACAATAATATATAACGTTGTTACTTATCCTATAATAAAAACTTATATCACAGCATGCCTGATGTATGAACTCTATTTCAAATCATTTTATATATTTTGACCTGAAGTGGCATGTCATTTAAAATCTCTATAAATATAGTATTTTCTTTTACACATGATTAAGATCTCATAAAAGTAAAATGAACTAGTGAGCCTACAAAATGATAAAATTCTCAACAATATATTTAAGATCATTTGCTAATAATGCGTGGTTTGTTTTTATTACATAAGGATACTTAAACAGAAAAAAAATGAATTTAAAAGTCAAGAACTAGAAACTGAGAAAGCGAATAAAATAAAGCAATTAAAATAACCTGAGAAGCAGAGTTAGATTCTCATTGCGAATGGCAAATATGGATATGAAACCTGTGAGAAAGTATTTCAACAAATGAAATAAGTGTTAATCTCACTTATTCTCACTACATCTATGGGACAAAGAAGAAAAGAAGCATTCCCAAATCGTAATGTCTTACTTCATCGAAATGAAAATGATTATAAAACTAAGAACTTTGTTGCAAACGATTACAAAACTAAGAACTTAGGAAAAGGAACAAATGATTACCTATTGTCGGCAAAGGTAACCAAATCAATGTTTACCCTAATCCCCCAATCCGGTGTTGTTCACACAGTAATGGCAACAACGCTACCTCCTTCACTTCGATGAAACGCAACAACGGTGGCTCCTCCGTTCAAATACAGGATTTCGCCAGTGTTGGAATCGTCTCATTCACGATCTGCCAAACAACAACACCATGAACAACTAATCGATTAATCAATCACTACTTTGCTTCGATAAAAATCAAGAAGATGAACGAGAAACGACAAAAGTAGAGATAATTAACCTAATCAAGGAACCGAACTTGATGTTGACGACGTAATCAAGCTGACACCTCTCGAAGCTCTCTTCCATGCTCCTGGTCAATCTCTTCCATGCTCTCCACCATACTTCGTTGCATTCAGTTTTTCCGTCACTTTCGCTTTTCGCAGAAAATCTAAGCTTCCAATGTTTTAGAACAATTTTAATATTATTTGAAAAGTGATTTGAAGATTTGGATACGTGTCTTCAAAATCAAAAGCTACGGCACATACTTATATTTTTAATTTATTGATTTTTATTTCCTATTTAATATTATTTTCTTTTTTTATGTAATTATTTTATTTATATATATTTTTACACAAATATTATAAAGTTATAAACTAATATCAATAATTATTTATGAAAAAATAATTTATGTAAATATAAAAATATTACATAGTAATATTAATAATCATTTATAAAAAATTTAATTATATACTAAAAATAATTAAATATTATATTATTTTTAAGTATATAATTAAGTTAAGTTAAATATTCATATTTTACAAAAGAAATGGTTATATATAATTTATTTTTATTTATAATGTATCACAAATAATTTATTTAATATTTAAAAATCTAAAAATAAATAAACATATAAAAGAAATAAAACAGTAAAATATAATAAATTTCTAATAATATAAATTAATTAATAATCCTTTTATTTCAAATCATAATTTATAAAGATATGAAAAAATATTTGTAAACATTTTTTTGCAAAATATAATTCTAAAAAAAATTTATAGACATTTTTTATGAAAAACTATTTTACAATAAAATTTACAAGTATCTTTCTGTAGATATTTATTTTAAGAAAATTTATAACAAAACCAACTGGATTAATATTAATTATTTATATAATTTTTTACAAAATTCGTAGAGACTTCTTGAAAAAAAATAATTCTTAAAAATTTTCATTACACTATTATGAAACATATTTCATAATAAAATTTACAAATAGTTTTTATAGACAACTTTTTAAAATTTTATATTCTTCTAATAATAATAATATATAGTAATATAAATTAATTAATATTTTTATTTAAAATAAATTAACATAAAAAGATATAATAAAGGTATTAATTTATATTTCTCAAATGACATAGTAACTTGCCTTTCCATTGTTCGAATACAAAAGTAACTTGACGTTCTAGTCTACAAGTCAAGAGTAGCTCAACTTTTCAATGTTCAAGTAAAGAGTAACTCTATGTTCCAATACCTACATACAGGAGAAACTCGATATTACAATGCCCGAGTACAGGAGTGAACTCAATGTTCCAATGTTTGAATACAAGAGTGGCTCTACGTGACAATACCTGAGTGGAGCAAGAACAACTCAAAATTCCAATATCAAGAGTATAGTAGAGCTCAAGGACATCCTTGAGCCACCAGTCCTGTTAGAAAAATAATAGCTAAACAAAGGACAAGCCAATGAACTTCAAAAGGGATATCAAACTTGGTGAGATGATCATATAATAAAAGCAATTGCTAAGTAGATAGACGTTACAATACCTGAATTCAAGGAAGAACGTTTCAGAAGGAAGACTTAGTTTGAAGAAAGTTCGATGATGCTCCAGACTTTAAAACAGAAGGAAAGCTAAAAGAACTTAACGGAAAAATAATAACCAATATCATCTCAAGACAAAACTCAAGAAAAAAAAAAGTAATCATGAAGAAAGAAAGTTGAAGGACAAAGACTTACAAAAGCGAAAAAAGAAGCAAATGCAAATGATGTTTCCTTTCCTATGCTCCTCTTGCTGACGCACAAGAACAAACATCCATAATCAAAAAGTCCGTCTAAGGCGACAACACATACAAAACCTGTCTAAGATGACAACAAATGAAACTACCAAAGTCGATAACACGAGTTAAAGTCTATTCTGACGGTACATAAAAGATGTATTAAAACTTGTTCCAATGGTCATGTAAAGCAACCTACTTAATGATGTATTGTTACTAAGGTACGAAGACGTGTATACTTTTTTTTTTTTCTTTCGCTTGAATTTTGTATGCTCTTATTTAAAGGATAAAATATTCGTATCCACTTTATTTATAAATAAAAGAGCACTCCATAACCAAGGAACAAAATTATCTTACTTTAAGTTAGTCATCATTAACTTTGAGACAAAAGAATTCATTTTATTTTTGTTCTTCAGATAAGACACTCGGCTTTTTACCACACTTATAGCGAAACAAATTTATATCTAAATCAATAATATAAAACTTACTTACTCATACATTATGATATAATCATATCTTTAATTATATATGATCTCTTATATGTATCCTAACTCCGACAATGAATATTTTTAAAATAATTAGATATTAATGAATGTTGCAAAAGAACCAAAATGACACAATAATTTTAATAAACTGAGTATAATAATATCTAAATAACTATAACACTGTATTAGTAAATAAGTTTACATATTCACTTTTAAATTACAATTTATTTACATTAATAGACGAATCTCCGTCTCCAATATAATGTTTTATAAGCAGTTATCAGTCATTGCTAGAAGCTTATGAGTATTGACCAATGAACAAAACCCAAAAGCACCACAAGGACGTCGTAGACCACTGACAACGCAAGCACAGATAAAGCAAATGAAGTCCAAATTGGTCAACTAATTAACTCAACTTCAGAAATAACAATGATTGATGGACTGATTATAAGTCAAGACGCATTTTTTATTTTTAATTTGAATTTTTACATTTATTCCAATGTAATAATTTTATGACACTTGATATGTTTTGGGTCAGATTTTTTTCTTCTTTTGATGTTTTATAGGCTTTCTCAGCATTATAGTGATAAGTGAGGTTTCGGTCATCAAACCAGTCCGGTTCGTCAAGTCGGCCTGGCCCATCAAGGTCGTATGGTCGAGCGGGCCAGATGACCTAGACATGCAAATTAGACCCGTTTGGATCGTTAGACCCATTAAGGTTGTCTGTCTGACCCGACCTATCTAAGTCATCAGGTCCACCCAACCCGTCTCAGTCATTTGGCACGCCCTGCCCAGCGTAGTTGTTGTTCTTGCCCGACCCGTTTGGGTTGTCAAGCCCATTCGACTCGTGTGGGTCTTCAAGCCCACCCAACTCATCTGCTCGTCGAATCCGTTTTAGTAGTCAGGCCCGCTCAACTCATCTTGATCGTCGCCCCACCTGGGTCGTCTATGTCGTCAAGCCTGCTTGGTTTGTCGGATCGTCAAGTTGGCCCGACCCGTGTGGGTCATCGACCGCTCCGGTCTGTCTAGGTCATCAGGATTGTCTAGGCCAAATTGACACCTCTAATATTGAGCAATGAGGAATTCTACAAATTGTGAAATTTCAATTTCCTTTCTTTTAGAATGAATTTCAAATTCTACTATTTTAATTATTTGAAATACCTTCTTAAAATTCTTCAATTTTGATTTCTTCCAAACAAGTCATTTACTTAAAAGAAATTCAAATTCTTCAAATAAATAAATTACTCTCTTAAATTGCCTCATCCAAATACATCATTAAGGGATCAAATTCTTGCACTCAAATACCACACACAAACATTTACCAACTAGCATGTTCTGTGTCACTATGAACTGCAATGTTAATACCACAAAGTCAGTGGACATAGTACTATTTCAAGGTCAACATGGGAAACACGGATTTCGTAGTTGAAGGAAGTACAAACTCAACAAGTTAAAAGGAAAGAAAAAGTTCAGCTCGATAAGAAGTTCTTGTACACCGTTTGGTTCTTTCATTTTCATACAAACGCCTCTACTCCACTTTGTCTCTTGAAAACACTAGCTCTGAATGCAAAGTTTGAAATTTTAGTTGCTTGGTTTGTGCCGCTCTATTGTCTTCTAATTGATGTCATTATCACTTCAATGCAACAGGATGAACAAACTATCCATACAAGACCATCCACCACAACCATGATTCTAGTGGTAAGGACAAAAACAAGGACATATATTTTACATCCCACAATTAAATGTTTGGGTAAATGTAATATTGCATTGCATTGTCCAAATAAGAAAAACATGGACTTGAAGGACAGAGGTTTTCTCTACAAAGTTATGCTCCACTAGCTCATCTAATACCTCCAGTGATATTGATATTGGAGAATTGAAGTGAAATCAGCAATCAAGTTAACGATAAAGATGGGGTTAAAAGGAAGTACATATTTTGAACTACATGCTTGGTTCTAAAGAGCATGTTCTTTGCCTATTGATGGAGACAGTTGTATTAATGTGGCTAGTGCTAGGTTGGTTAGCAAACTAGACCTTAAGAACCACCCTACATCCTAAACCTTATTATTTGAAATGGCTTTGTAGAGGTGAGTTGGTTGTTGACCAACACATTGGTTAATTTTACAATTGAAAAATATAAAGATGGGTTGTTGTGTAATGTGATGCACATGGAAGTTGATAATAGTTTGCTTGGTAAACCTTGGCAAGTTGAAAGAAACGTGAATTATCATGTGAAGTTCAACAAATTCTCTTACATTGTCATATGACGAAACTTGATTCACTTTCCCTTGAAGAAGCAAGAGCTAATCAAATTGCATTGAAAGAGAAGATAGGAAAAGAGAGATAGTTGGGAAAAAAAATGAACGTAGACAAACAGAAAGGGAAAAAATGGGATTAAAAGAGTGACTTGCGAGAAAACGAAATGAGTGTAAAAGAGTACAGGAGAGAGGGCAATAAAAATAAAGAAAAATGTGAGTGATCTTGTGATTATGCTACTCATTTGTTTGATTTTGTATCTAATTATTTGATTAAATGAAAAATTGGAAAGGAGCTGTCAAATGAGGAATGTACATTTCTAATCCCTACTTCCACGCTGAACTATGAATTCATTTCTACTTTTAGATTTTCTTATGCACCTAACCATAGAACTAACTTCCTTTATTTTAATTCCTAAGAAAGAATTAAAGGATAAGTTAACAAGGAAATTTGAAGAGAATGATGCACATGAAGATCAAGGCAACCATTGTGGTAACAAACTTTGAACCATCTCATGTCTTGGCCTAATGTTTTTTATTGATTTGCAACCAGTGTTAAATTCTTGATTTGCATGATACTTAAGATTTGCATAATCTTATTTTTAGCTCACAGTGCGAAGCCCAAGAGACTTGAAAATAACACTTATCATTCTTCAACACTCTTTAAATTTGCGGACAAAATCACTTAAAGAAAGAGGGAATGATGAAGATCAACCAAGGAGAAGGGACGACAAAGCACTACAAGTAGATCAATGACAACGGAAAACGCTAGAAAGGCAACTGAAGCCCAAATTGAGCCAAATTCACACATAGAATAATTTATTCAACTTGTGGAATAAATATTATGGATAGACTGAATACAAAGACCAGGATCGTTTTCTACTTTTCCTTTGAAATTTTGTATTTATTCCAATGCAATAATTTCAGATGATTGTAGATGTCTTGAGTCTGTTTTTTATGTTTTATAGGTTTTGAAAGCCATTATATTGATTAGGGAGCTTTTATTCCAGTGAATAGTTCATTCTTAATGTTGATACGACACGAAGTCAGTGAACAGGGAACTCAAGTGCTGATACCTCGATGTCAGTGAACAGGACACTCTTTCAAGGTCAACATGGGGAAACATAAAGATTCAGGAGTTGAAGATAAGAGCTCAATAGATATCCTTTTAGCTAAAAAATATTAGGATTAAATATGTTTTTAGTCCCTCAAGTTTCAGCGAAATTTGGAATTAGTCCTTCATTAAAACTTTTGACCAATTTAGTCATTCATCTTTCAAAATGCGTGAATTTAGTCCTTTTAACCAAATTTTGTTAAGTTTATCTGACGTTTCGAACGTATTTCATGATAGTATTTAAGTTAACATTGAAGCAAAAATGTGTCAAACAGTATAAATAATTTAAATACTATCATGAAATGCGCTTGAAATGTCAGATAAACTTAACAAAGTTTGGTTAAAAGGACTAAATTCACGCATTTTGGAAGATGAAGGACTAAATTGGTCAAAAATTTTGATGAGGGACTAAACCCAAATTTCGCTCAAACTTGAGGGACCAAAAACATATTTAACCCAAAATATTATGCCAAAAATCGATGCACTACTCCAATCTAAGCGCTCAAACTAAGTAGTAACAGATTAACATTGACACCAGAACATTACACAATCCACTCCCATTACAAACCTAATCTATAGTTGCATTCTATTACGACACCATACCATTAAATAGTGAGATGAAACATTGTTAAAATAGAAATATTGCCAGGAACTGCAAAATAGTGCAAGAATCTCAAGGGAAAAAATCCTGCCGGTACCATAGTTATATGGAACCTTTATTCAAAATAGAAGAATAAAAAAGCACAAACCAGTATGTCAAAAGGGGAAATTACAACAAATTCATCCTTTTCCACCAATAATGCTAGAGGCAAGGTCAGCAACACTGCATTAATAGAGAATACAAAATATGATTACATAACACAGTGGTAGGCAGTGCAATACTAAATGAGAACCTAATCACATTTTCAAAAGACTATAGTAGAAAAAATTCACAAAAAAAGAGCAATAAATTTAAAGGGACAACAAAAGTGTTTTTCCTACCGGATAATGTCTAAATCTAAATCATATCTAATGATGAACCATTTAAATCTAAACTTTCTAATGGGGCGTATAGTGTTTTTGTTTTAAGTTCCAATTATCCTCTACCTCAAACATTGCACTACCCTTCATCTAATCAACTCTGCTTATTAGAGTATTTACATATCTTCTCTACACAAAGCCCTACTACCCAAGGTAAGATTTACCACCTTTTCAACAATAAATGGTACTCCAAATCTGTTAGGAACTAAGAATTGAAAAGAGAAAGAAAAAAAAAGGTTTAATTGAATAGAATGAAAAAAAAATAAGAAATAGGAAAGCACTCTCTCCTTCAAGGGCTTCACCTTCACAAAGAGCTAACGTGTTTACAAAATTCACCTCCTTCCCCTCTCCTCACCTTCTTTCTTATTTATATCTGACTAACAACTCAAGTAACTAACTCATGAATACTCCAACTATCTTAACTAATTTCTCTTCTTCATGTATCCTAACAAAATCCCTCTCTAATGCAATCATTTCTAATTATATTTATTATCTAGTGTGTCTACTCATGTATTATAATATTTTCACATTTGCACTACCATGCTTATTTCCTTGTTGCTTATTACTCTTTAGTATTCAGTTCTAAGTAAGTGGTTACTTTGGTCCTTGAAAGTGGAAGACACCATCATATTAGTCCTTAAAACTAAGATGTTGTTAAATAAATCCTAAACTTTTACAGTTACATCAGTCACATTATTTTTTAATTATGGACAAACTGGATTGGTGATTTACACTTTTAGAGACTCTTTTACTTTCCAGTAGTAGTTTAGTTACTAATAATGTGACAACTTCCTACAAATATAGGGACCAAATAACTGTTTACTCTTCAATACTATATGACTTAACGATCCCTATAGTTATGCAGTAAGATTTTCCTTCAATCTTCAGTGTTACTTTTCTATCACTAATAATGCTTATAGCACTCCCTCATTTCACTCAACCGTTTGAATTGTATGGCTTATTATCATGCTCTCTATTTTCTCATCATGAAGTACCGTGGTTCCAAGCCACTTCAATCATGTGACATAAGGTATGGCCTCCCATTTTAACTATAAGCTCAAACAAGTGCCCCTTCTGCTTAACATGCATTCACACACTATGTTTAACTTCTACTTACACAAAATTTGTGTGTTCTCAAAGCATGTCTCCACATCTCTACCTTTCCATTCGGCTTCTTTCTCAACACTCCACCTAGTACTATATCATCGGCAAAATGCATGCATCATGACACCAGCTCTTCATTTTGTTCCTGAAGCTGAAGCACGTGTTTGGGGTTCTGAAATTGCCCAAAATAATACACTCTATAGAATCCAATAGAGGCAAACATAGTTTGTGATTGAAATCTCTCGCTGACTTCGATTTTTTAAAGGAATATAAGAAACTGACTTCTAAATGTAATAAAAGAGACCCGGACCTATAAAGGCTGACCAAGTCATATCTTTCTTGCCGTTCAGCTTGCCCTGAGATGACGATAAGGAACTAATTTAAAACCAAGACAAAAATCATTGTCCCTTAGACTTCAGTTACTAAAAACCAAGTTTCTCATGATTGGACCATATCTGTGACAGGTGCATAGATTCCCTATCAACTCTCCTTCTAACCAACTCCAGAATCACAACCAAATGGGTTAAAAAAGCATTGAATCTTTAAATGCACACCAAAAACACAATGCATTCATAACTAACAAGAGCACGTAGACCAATTAAACATCAGCCTCGAAGTATAATATAACCTCTATACAATAACCGACAATCAAAGAGACGAGAGAATTTAATCAAATAAAAAGGAATAGAATATTTAAAAAAAAAAAAAAAAACTAAAACAAAATTTACTTTTGCATTTAGATTTGAGATGTAATTAGGGTTTTCAAGAATAATACCTCATTTAGGTGGAGCGGAGTAATGTTGGAGGAGATCATCATAAGGGTCCCTCCTACCAGGAACTTGGCTAATTTGGGCATCCCATGCAAGCTGAGAATTGTGGCGTTCGAATGTCCAAAAACCATAGGGCCGCATGGGGTAGCTCCACATCTCCTTTGTCTTCTCGCACCTGTCCTTCACTCTATAAACGTGCTCCCTGAACCTCCGATCTCTTTCCTTCGGGTCTTCCATCAACTTCAATACCAAGTTTTCCGCAAATTCCATGATGAAACCCATTTCCCCTCTCTTCTCTTCTCTTCCCTTCCAATAAAGAAACAGAAGTCCCCAAATTTAATGTTACAAAACCTAAATTACGAGAACGAACTGTGACGAAGGATTACGAGGATAAACGTAATTATAACAGTAAAACCACAATAAAATCCACGAATCTGGAACCTTTCGAGAAAATATACGAAGAATTCGAGATACTAAAATTGCAATTTAATGGTTGAAACGCGAAAATTGAGTGTGAGAAAGTGTTTTGCTACGTTACCTGTTCCGATCAGCACGAAATGAAAGGTTGAAAGTTTCCCTGCTGCGTTTAAACTTCGCTAAACCCACCAGTGATCTTTTTTCCTTTTCTTGTTTTGGTCAACTTAAGAAAAAAGAAATAGGTCCAAAGTTCCTAAGTCCACTAGGCCCACCTTTTAAGCTCAACCAAGCGATTTACTATTTACACTCTCACTTTACTTTTATTCTTATCACCCAATAAACTTTTCTTAGTCTAAAAAATTATTAATCTCACATTTTATTTTTCACGCTCTAAAAACTTCAGCCATGAACGTCTCTTACTAATCTCTACAATGAATTTGAGTGCTACAACGTTGTGACTCCTAGGTCACATAAAAGACAAAATTAATCTTTTATAGTCTCTCACAATAGTTATACATCCAACCAATGTCAGTTATAGGAATTCATCCAACTCTCACCACTTAAATGTCATTATCTATATAAGTATGTAAGTTTAGTAAAATTAGGATGACTTACTCTTGGAATTCAAATTTAATACTTACACTATACTTACTTAATTGAAGCAATCCTCCTTAGAATTACTTCCATTATCATCATAATATACAAGAGAATTACTCAAAGACCACAAATCATCATTATTATACAATTTAGAACTTGAACAAAACACCACAACACTTAGCATTGAACTGCACACCCAATAACACCCTCTAACGCTCAACACCACTCCATCAATGCCCAACGTTAATGCTCGTAAAGCCCTCTATAACGGAACATGTAGCGCCCAACGTGACAAGCTATTGAAACTCATGATGAAGTGAATGCCCAATGGTATTTAGGCGGTACCATGTGTCAGATAACCCAAACTTGAGTTGTGCCTAACAGAGATAAAGTAGAGTCAAGATCTCTGAAGCTCTTTGCCATAATGGTGTCAGATGGTTTCCAACACACCCAACACTATAACAGTCAGCAAATCTCTAATTCCTTTGTGATTGAAATGGTTCAATGCTCTATTTGAGTATTTTGCTTCTTCCATATTACTTCAATAAATTATCTTTAATTTTAAAATATCTCATATAGCATCATTAAACCAATTTGATCACTCAAATACCACTAATTCACAACACCAACTTACCATCCACAAATTCAATAATGTAAATCAACAAATTCACTATTATCCATCAATTCAACTACAATAATGCATAATAATCTCAGTTAAGGCATTTTCACAATCATCTATTTTAGTCAAATGCATATTAAACACCCAAATCTTAAAATGCTAAAAATTATAAAAGAATTAAAAGCTTCCTTTACTTGGAGAATGACTTCTACTATAGCCCATTCCTTACCTACACAACTCCCATACTTAGAATTGCTCTATCTACACAAGGAAAAACTCGATCAATGATCAAAGCACAACATTATGATAACAAACAAAGTGAGACTACCATTGATCATCTATAAGTCTCATGCACGGAAGGAAGGTCACATGAACAGGGAAAAGCGGGTTGCTCATCAAAGGAAAAGAGTAGAAAATGAACTTACTCTAAAAAAGAAATTGATTGGGGGCTTATGGAGTACTTTTCTCAAGGATCAATTTGTACGATGTCTGGTCTTCAAAAGGATGAAGGTAGAGTTGACACTTTTAGAGAGAAGGTAGAGGAGGGTCTTTAGAAATAAGATCTAGAGAGATAATTTTTTTAAATGAACTCGATTAGAAGAAATTTTATATACCGACTCATCCTTATAATAATAAAAAATAATCGAGAGTCGTCTTTATTAAAACAAGTACTACTCTTAAACTAATGTACAAGTCCTTATATTCCCTCCAACAAGAAAATTTTGTGCCCGTGAAAATTAACTTACCAGGAAAAGGGTGAGATAGGACTTCCTCATGTTCTCTTCTAATTCTCATGTGGAGTCACCAGTCCTAGCATACTGATATATTTTCCATTTAATTGCTTTATTCTTTAACCTTCTATTATATTTTTGCCATACTCTTCTTAGATACCTTTATTGATACAATCCTAATACGAAAGATGATGATGGTTTTTTACTTTAGATTTTTTTTGTAAAAATAATCAATATAACTAGAATAAATAATATAAAATAAAATTAATTAAAATACATTGATAAATAAAGAAAAATTGTAAAGAATTGTGTTTTACATGGACACCTGTTATTAAAAAAACACCTATTATTAAAAAAAGTGAAAGAGACCACTTATATTGTAAATATTCCAAGACTTTTCTCGTTTTTTTTAAAGCTAGTTATAGTAGGATTGAATTAATTGTTCTTACTTTAAGAGATATACTTCATCTCCTTATTTGATGTCTTTTTCTTAGAAAATACCATTTTATTAAATAATTCGTTTTAGCATTATTTTTGTGTAAGTCACTCTCATACGATAATTGTTATATTTAACAATTTTATTTTAGAATATATAATGCTTAATCCGAGATTTAAAACTATCATGTTGACTTTCAACATTGGAGTTTTTTTCTGTCTTCTGTTGAACATTAAAAGCATATTGTTTTGATACTTTAAAGATAATTTTAATATAATTTTAAAATTAATAATTATCAGTGTATTTTAAAAACATAGCAGAGAAACAATAGATAAAAATCAGTAGAGAATTCAAACTCCTAAGTTGCTGCTTTGAGAGATACTATATAAAACCAAGCATTGGTCTTTGAGTTGTATCCTTGCAAGAATGGAAGACAATAACCATGATATTGTAAATAAAATATGAGATAAAAGTAAATTTATTATACCGTTTTTTTTATTGGTTATGAAATAAAATATTTAAACTTAATTTTATGATATTTTTTTATTGGTCGCTATTGGACTTTCATTCTCTCCTCAATCATCTTTCTATTGGTAACATTCATCACAATTTAGGTCTTCTGTTGAGTTATTTTTTTACTGTCATGAAAACATTTATCACAATTTAGATCTTCTACTGAGTTATTTTTTTTTTTGTCATGAAAAGATGACAGTAAAATAAACTCAACAGATAATTTGAACTCCATTTCTGATCTCTCACATTTTCTTTGAAATGTTCTTTCAATTTGAAAAAGACAAAAAATCATCATCTTTCAATATTGGCAGGGATGTGTCTACTAACACTATTAGTGTCCCTTCCAAGCCTAAAGCCGCCAGAGTGCCATGAATTGGATGTAACAAAATGTGAGAAAGCTTCCACACTGCATCTAGTTGTGTTCTATGGTGCACTCTACACTCTAGCACTAGGAACAGGTGGAACCAAGCCCAACATTTCCACCATTGGTGCTGATCAATTTGATGACTATGACCCCAAAGAGAAGAAGTACAAACTCTCCTTCTTCAATTGGTGGATGTTCAACATCTTCATTGAAACCCTCTTTGCAAATTCTATCTTAGTCTACATACAAGATAATGTGGGGTGGACTCTTGACTATGCTTTTCCCACTCTTGGACTTCAAATTTTTGTAGCCATTTTTTTGGTAGGCACTCCCTTTTACAGACACAAATTACCCACTGGGAGTCCATTCACTAAGATGGCTAAGGTCATAGTGGCTGCTATTAGAAAATGGAACAATCCTATTCCTAGTGACACTAAACAACTCTATGAGCTTGATTTGGAAGAGTATGCCAAGAAAGGGAGAGTCAGAATTCATCCTACTCCAACCTTGAGGTCTAACTTCTACCTTAATTTCTCATCCACTTCATATTCTTAACTTCTCATATGATTCTGTTTAAATGGTTAAAACGACTTACTATAACATGTATTCTGATATCATAGTTGTGAACAACATAAAAATATATTCTTTCTATGATGTCACAAAAGCCTATTCTTTCTATGATGTCACAAAAGCCTATTATAGTAAGTCAAACTTATTATGTTTGTTCATAGCATACCATAGTAAGTATGACCTGACATAGTGTTATTGGTGTTTTTGGCTATCCTAATTAATGTTTTCTGGCTCTACCACCATATATATGCATGTAGGTTTCTCAACAAGGTATGCGTCAAGACAAATTCAAGTGCATGTGGATGGAAACTAAACCCGGTTACTCATGTAGAGGAGACTAAACAAATGCTTAGAATGATCCCAATCTTGGTTGCCACTTTCATTCCCTTTTCATTCCCAGTGCAATGGTTGCACAAATAGGTACCCTTTTTGTGAAGCAGGGTATAACACTTGACAGAGGCATTGGTAGCTTCAACATCCCCGCTAAAAATTTAAGCACATTTATGACTCTATCCATGCTTATTTGTGTGGTGCTCTATGACCGTTTCTTTGTGAAGATTATGCAAAGATTCACCAAGAACCCTAGAGGAATAACTCTTCTACAAAGGGTTGGAATTGGCCTCATAATCCACATAGTGATCATGGTAATTGCATCTTTTACTAAAAGGTACAAACTTAAAACGGTCAAGGAACTTGTTAGTTTTCAGATTAATTAAATTTATTTAGATATTGTTGATCTTGTAGTGGATGATATTTTGGGATTTAAATATGAATTTTGAACTTAGTTTGTTTTGTTTATATAAATATTTTTCTTTAAGGGTTTTGCATGCCAAAAGTAATTAGAAGAAAAAGGTTTTTATAAACCTTTGTAGTAAATTTGATTGTACATTTTTTCTTTCTTGTGCTTGCATAAAATTTTTTTATATTTAGTCTAATTGAGGAAGATAATAATGTTAATTGCTATTGTTATTAGATTTTTTTCGTTTGTAATTGAGTGTTGAATATTTGGTGAATGGTTTTTGAAGAACTAGGTATGAGTTCTTCAAAATACGATTGTATTTTTGGAAGATCTATAAGGTATTTTAGCCTAAATGTTTATTCTAGTTACAAATTTTGGTGTGATTGAATGATTAGAATTTGTAACATATAATGATTCAATTTACGTTTTAGCTCATCTTAAAATGAAATTGTATCACATTTGCAAAATTGTGGTCGTATTGAACATGGCCTCATAGCTTTGATTGTTGTTTTTATACGAATACTTTGTGAGTATAATAACTGTACGTGTCCGTAAGAAGTTAGAGTTATTCATAATTTTTCGCGGACCATTTGTCAAGTTAGAGTTATTAAGGAATACAGGTATTTGTACAAATGTGATGATGATTCTTTTCATAGATTTGCTTGTTAAAAGTTGTTGGTAGATCGATTTGTCTTATGTATCATTTACAATTTATTTATATTTAGTCTAATAGAGGACTACGATCTTGTTAGTTTTCGGATTGATTAAATTTATTTAGATATTGATGATCTTATCTTCGATGATATATTGGGATTTAAATATGAATTTGGACTTGGTTTGTTTTGTTTATATAATATTGTTATATATCACGAATTTATATGTTGGTTAATATTGTAGGTGTGATTGTAGGATTTGAATTATCTTGGAGCATTATTATATAGATATTGCATTAAGTAATGAATCTTAAAGCGACATGTTTTTTGTTGTTGTTGTATTGGCAAATATTTAATAATACGTAAATTCCCTTATAATTGTATCTATAATTGTGCTTCAGTAGTTAGACTAGATCAATATTTTTCTTTAAGGGTTTTGCATGCCAAAAGTAATTAGCAGAAAAAGGTTTTTATAAACCTTTGTAGTAAATTTGATTGTACATTTTTTCTTTTTTGTGCTTGCATAAATATTGTTTAAATTTAGTCTAATTGCGGAAGATAATAGTGTTAATTGTTATTGTTATTAGATTTTTTTCGTTTATAATTGAGTGTTGAATATTCGGTGAATGGTTTCTGAAGAACTAGGTATGAGTTCTTCAAAATACAATTGTATTTTTGGAAGATCTATCAAGTATTTTAGCCTAAATGTTTATTCTAGTTACAAATTTTGGTGTTATTAAATGATTAGAGTTTGTAACATACGATGATGTAATTTACGTTTTAGCTCATCTTAGAATGAAATTGTATCATGTTTGCAAAATTGTGGTCATACTGAACATGACCTCATAGCTTTGATTGTTGTTTTTATACGCATATTTTGTGATTATAATAATTATACATGTTTGTGAGAAGTTAGAGTTGTTTATCATTTTTTGCGGACCATTTGTCATGTTATGGTAATTAAGAAATGCAAGTTTTTGTACAAATGTAATGATGATTCTTTTCATAGAGTTGCTTGTTAAAAGTTGTTGCTAGATATATTTGTCTTGTGTATCGTGTACAATTTATTTCTATTTAGTCTAATAGAGGACTATGGTCTTGTTAGTTTTCGGGTTGAATAAATTTATTTCGATTCAACTACTCTTGTCGTGAATGACGTTTGGAACATAGGTTTGTTTTGTTGATATAATTGTTATAAATGACGAGTTTATATGTTGGTTAGGATTGTAAGTGTGATTGTAGCATTAAAATTATCTTATAATATGGTTATACAATTTTTGCATTTGGTAGTGAATCTTAATTCAATGTTTTTTGTGGCAGTATAGGCATGTTGTTAATAATATGTATATTCCCTTTGAGTTGTATCTGTAATTGTGCTCTAGTAGTTAAATTAGATAAGTATTTTGTTCTAAGGGTTTTAAATGTGAGAAGTAATTAGAAAAAAAAAATTTTCTTGTAAACCTTTGTAGTAGATTCTATTGTCTATTTTTCGTTGTACTGCATGCAAAAAAATTGTTAATGTTTAGTTTAGTTGAGGATGACAATTATGTTAATTGTTGTTGTTATTAGATTTTTTTTATTTGTAATTGAGTGTTGAATTTTTGGTGAATGATTTTTGAAGAACTAGGTATGAGTTCTTCAAAATAGTATTGTATTTTTGGAAGATCTATCAAGTGTTGTAGCTTAAATGTGATGAGTTATTATTTTAGTTACAAATTTTGGTGTGATTGAATTATTAGAGTTTTGTAATAGTACGATGATGCAATTAGCATTTTAGCTAATCTTAGAATGAAATTGTGTCACATTTGCAAAATTATGGTCATGTTGAACATGACCTCATAGCTTTGATTGTTGTTTTTATACGCACACTTTGTGAGTATGATAACTGTACATGTCCGTGAGAAGTTAGAGTTGTTCATCATTTTTCATGACCATTTGTCAAGTTAGGGTAATTAAGGAATGCAAGTATTTGTACAAATGTAATGATGATTCTTTTCATAGAGTTGCTTGTTAAAAGTTGTTGCTAGATAGATTTGTCTTATGTATCGTTTACAATTTATTTCTATTTAGTCTAATAGAGGACTACGATCTTGTTAGTTTTCGGATTGATTAAATTTATTTAGATATTGTTGATCTTGTAGTGGATGATATTTTGGGATTTAAATATGAATTTTGGACTTAGTTTGTTTTGTTTATATAATATTGTTATATATGACGAGTTTATATGTTGGTTAATATTGTAGGTGTGATTGTAGGATTTGAATATACATAGGCATTCTAAGATTAATTGGTAGGAAATGAGCACTCTTGGTTAATTTTTCCATAACCACCCATATTGGATCATTAACCATCACTAATTATGGTAAATGGGTAACAAAATTCACTACTATGTTATTCCATTTCGACTCAAGCACCTCTAATTATCAAAGCATACCTTCTGGCCTCTTATGCTCTACTTTGCCCTTCTAACAAGTCAAACGTGATATAGCATATTAAGCCACATCCCTTTTCATCTTAGGCCACCAGAAAGATTCTTTAAGATCATGGTACATCTTACTCATGCCTAAATGCATACTAAGATTACTCATGTGCCTTTCATCCAACACCAACCTCTTCAACTATATATCGTCAAGTATACATACAGTGCCCTTAAATCTCAAAACTCTATCTGATCCTAATACAAAATCCTTAGCTTGCTTAGTACCTATCAAATTCATTGTTTGCTTCAATTCAAGATCCAGCATTTCACTTGCTCCAGAAAAACATTAGATATAATCAAATGACCATATCTAATGTTATCCATTCCAAACTCCACGTGCAAACTCAAATGCCTAAATCATTCCACCAAATCCAACTCCTTGATCATTAATGAGGACATATGCATCATTTTCCTACTTAAGGCTTTGCAACTACATTTATTTTACCTATATGATATAACAATTCAAAGTCATAATCTTTCAAAAGTTCTATCTGTTGCCTTTACCTCATGTTCAACTTCTTATTATCAACCAAGTATTTCAAACTTTTATGATCGCTAAACGCTTGGAATTGTGCCCCATAAAGATAATGTCTTCAAGTCTTCAAGGCAAACACCACCACTACTAACTCTAAGTTATGAGTAGGGTAATTCTTTTCATGAGTCTTCATTTTCCTTGAAGCATAGACTACTACCCTTTTCTCTTGCATGAATACATATCCCCATCCTTGATGAGAAGTGTCACAATAAACCTCAACAAGTTTATTTGTGTCATCACTAGCATAGAGGCACATGTCAACCTGTGGCGTTAGCTTGTGTGTTGGTCATGTTGCATGGTATATGTAACACTCGAATTTTGGGATGTCATGAAAAGTTAGAAAGTGAAAACTTTTGCCGAAAAAGGATTATCATTGAAAATGTACTAATAAAAAACTTCCAATAACATTTGCGAACAAAAGAAAATTACATAGTCTTTAGTATCTGATTTAAAATAACTAAATTAATTATAAGAACTCCTGAGCTCATCCCAACCTCTTGTCAATTTACTCCATGTCAAAATTATCTACAATATCATCTGCTCCCGTATATCACACACGTTATACGATCATCGCACATACAACAAACACATAAACAAACAAATAGGGGTAAGCTAACCATAAACAATGATATATAAAAGAATTTCGTAAATAAAATATGACCAATAATACTCAACATCTCATTCAAGTAACACTTAAACATTAAGATCATAATCAAACTTTAGTTTGAACACACGACCACCAACATCCAAATAATCATAATCAAGCTTTGGTTTTTCGCGGCCTTTTACCCCACAACAACATCTAGTTTCCTAGAAATAGATGGTTCGATGTGTCACGCTATCGCAGCCAGACTGTCTCCCTTATTTCACAAGGAATTATGAGTAAAAGCGTCGATGCATCGCACACCAAACACTATACTTGCAACGAGCCAAAATAAGGTGAAACATTTTTTCCCTCCCCACTACTTCACGCAGGCGAGAGAGTACAACACTCAGACCAATCCTCTACCACTGTTTCACACAGGCAAAGAGGACCCCTTTCCATTACTTCACACAGACGAAAGAGTTTTCATTAGGTCTCTAAGTGCGAAAAACCTCATACAACACTTAATTCCACCAAAACTCTTCAAGCAAGGCAAAACACTCCCAACATGCAACACATGAGAATTACATATTACCAACAAAATCCACAACACCACATCATGCTTGGGAAATAAAGTTCCATAAAAAACCCATCAACTTATCAAACAATACATTCATACAACAAACTTTACAAGTGACATTCATTAAACACCAACATAACATCACACACAAGTAACTATCCTCAAACTACCACAAAGGAGTAACAAGCAACCAAAGAAAAGAAGAAAGGGAAGACATGCATTCACGTAAGTTACACCCAAAAATCATAAAATCCAACATACCAATCAAACACATGAAATATATCATTACAACCATGCCCTATTATAAACAACACCAAAACAACATATATTCATGGTGGAAATCATGCACGCACACGACATTCATATGCCTCACTCAAAAGTTAACTCCACCAAAACTTAAGTAAGAAAGCTAAATTTACATGTGGTAATTAAAAGGTAAAACTAAGGAAAAAAAGAATGAGTTTTATATAGGTCGTGGGTCCCTTCCTAACATCACCAACCAATTAAATGTGTAATATGCAATTTTATAAAGAACAAAAGTGAACGAGTATATTTAGTGTGCTTGTACCACTCACAATCAAAGAGAAATTAAAGCAAGATACATTTATGTGTGGTAAACTAATAGAAACAAAGCAATGCTGGTGATTTATGTGAACTGCATTTTAACCATGAAAAACCAATTGCATGTGGAAGTAGACAAGAAAGAGACAAAATTGGAAGAAAGAGAATGGCTAAAGAGAAGATAAGAAAGTTGTGGTTGCACCCTAAAATCACGTTACTTGATTTGTCCAATGGAAACAAAACTACCACTTAAAAGAAGTGGGACCCGCAGCTACAATAAAATATTAAATATTTTAACACATTCGCATGAGTACCTAATGAAAATCATGTACTGTACCTTAAATTGTAAAACATGAAAGTGAATTAAAAGGAGAAAAGAAACCAAAAGGAATTTATGTGGGACCCGTGGCTAAGAAAAAATAAAGAAACTTTGCATGCACACTCTTTCGCATGTGATCCCACCAAAGGCTTCAAGCACATATGTAACACTACCAAATTCACAAAGAACCATGCAAGCCATCTACATACACTCATAAGAAAATAAACCCAACTAACAATACTCCATGAAGAGTTAGTACCCTCAATGTCTTTACATGAAATGCAAAGTAGTAGCTACATGGATTTTCTTGGTTGCACCATCATGATTTCTTCTAACCACCGCATCATCTTATATCCCACTAATGGAACCCAATATTAAAAAAAACAACAAAATTGCACTCCCCACACTCCAAACACTATAGCTCACCTAAAGTGGACCAAACACAAAAAGTGAACAAGGAAGAACCCAAAACCAACTAAAACCCCTTAAAGTGAACCATGCAATGCTCTTTCTCTCTCATCCAATACTTAAAGCAATTTTTATAGGAAACCTACATACAAAAACATGTGCCCCTGAAAATAAACCTACGACTGCACGTACAAACAAACTACCAACCCACTGCCATGGACGCTATGAAAAATACCACTGATGCATCAAACAAAATAGTATTAAAACCAACAATAAGAACACGCAGACCCGCATGCATCAAAACATAAACATAGAGGAAGAAAGCCACAAAACCATACTCGTATGTACTAACACGAAAGATATAGCAGATTAGTGAAAGAGAGGAACATATGGCATTCAAGGCATTCAAACATCTATGGCAAACATAAAACACAATCAGAAATCAAAGTCATGCTTCAAACAACAACATAAAAAAAACAAACTCAGCTTCACACCTATAGTCCTCTATACAATAAATACAATGTGGCAACGCATACAAAAAGAAAAATAACATAAGTTGTTGGCTTCCCCTAACTACACCTGCATGCTTTTCAAGTTTCATTCATCAAGTAAATAAAACAAGGTCAAGCTTCAAATAAAACAGAAAGTAAAATCAGCTTCCCCTACCTTGTTAGCAACCTCCAACCTACGTTCTCTTTCTCCCGCAGTCTCTTCCATAGTTCCTCTATTGTCTTTCTCTTTTTTTGTTTTTTTTAAACTCTTTCAGAAATGAAATAACCTATAGGTTTCCCCTCCTTAGCCCACACTCTCCCTTTTATCCAAAACCCTAGCATTACCTATTTTCTTTTTGGTGATTCCAAATATTAACTAACAAATATATATCTTAAAATGAATATTGATCGTTTCTATTTTTAGTGTGGCATGAGAGTTCCATTTTTATATCACCAAAAATATGTGGAAGTGCCAACGAAAATGTAATGAACCAAAAGTTGTAACAGATGCAACTAAAGGAAGAGGGAAAATAAAATAAAAAAGACACGTGAATCTAGCAAGCAACTAAAAATATGAAATGAGTTTAAATTCCATTCCAAACAATCCCTACACCATCGTGAATGAGGAGAGAGAAAATTAATTGCAAGAGTTTCGTGGGCCCCACAACTTTAAGGAGAAAAAAGAGAGTTACAAAACAACAAATAATTGTCCTACCAGAGTCAAACCCTACTCCTACACACATTTCACTTGAATCCCACCATTACGACATATACTATCTCAAAATATAAGGTGCACAACAGATTTAAAATCACTCATATTCAACAAACCATAATTAAATACTTAAATTAAATAAAGAACAATGTAACTCACTTAAAAGAAATAAATACAACAATAATTTAAATCATTCAGATAATAAATATTCCATATTTCATAATTAAATAAAATAATTAGTTTAAATAAATCAACTATCTTAATCAAGTCATTAATTCCTTTCAAGGATTTCTATATATTCTATATTTTTTCGGATCTTACAGTATGTGCTAAACTCCTAGTCACATAGGAATTAAAAAAAAAAACACTAATTTCTCCTTCTAAATGTAGAGAAATGGTCAACCAGGGAATCAATCCTAGGAAATGGTTAAAAGTGTAGTGAACTAAAGTATGAAAACCTTAAACTATGTCTAACAAAGGGGAAAGTTAAGAGATTAGGTAAAATAATCATAAAAAACTACTCTAATGCATGTAAATGGTATATGAACATTTGAGATACATATATAAATGATAATGAACCTAAACTAGATAAAAAGAGTGGCTAAAATGATGGATAAAAGGGAAAACCAAAGGTGTTTGACAAAATGTTTCAATGAAAACCTAATTATGAGTAAGTTTTTCATAAAATATTGTAATGAACCATAGATGCTATTTTACGGTGGAACTAATTCCTACAGTTAACTAGAGTTAAAATTAATAAGAAAATGGGTTTAAAACTGATTAAAAATATTAAAATCTAGAAAAAAAATACAAAAACAAAGGTAGAAGCTATGAAATTGAGGATGTGTGTTCGTGAGTTACAATGCCCATTAGTCCGTTCTATATGGGACGGGTTGTGATTGTTGGCTCATTTCTATTTGACAAGCCAATCTAGCCCAACCTATTTCTTACGGACCACAGATAGACCAAACCAAAACTGACCGGCTGGCCCATTTTGCCACCCCTAACAATTACCCAAGCAAGGTTAACTTTTTTTTGTCATTGGAAACCCTATGCATTAGTGATTTACAGAGTATCTGGATAGCATTTAATTGGTGTGGCCAGCGTTAAACTTCCACATCTTTCATTTTTATTTATTTATTGTTATAACTTCAAGTAATAATAGTAAATTAAATTTGATCCAATAAAAAGTTTCTTTATTCAATCACAAATAACAAAAGGACAAAAACTACCACTTTTCTAAAGGGAAATGATACTTTAACTCAATACTTTTTACCCACTTTTGACTCAGTGAGGTGGCATCCTATGTGTACTTTGATAATGTTTTTTCATTTTTTTTCTTTGGTGCACGCTGGATAGACGTGATTAAAAGGCGCATGAAAATATTTGAATTTTGGCACAGTTTCTACCTTCCCGCCCATTGCCTTTTCCACTCTTCCATTTCCGATGGTCCTCTCTCTATCCTTTGCCTCCTCATATTTGTTCGGTTTCTTTTCTTCTTCTCTTTTTTGTGTTATTCAAAGGTTCTTCTTTTCTTTCACCATGGTTGCCTTCCCTCAGTTCCATCTCCACAACCTTCATAACTTTGCTTCGTAGTTCCTCCTCTCCACTCCAAGGCTTTCTATTGATAAAAGAATCTCGCATCCTTCCCCACTCCCATCAATATCCTGACATCCTACCTACCTTATATTGTCTACATCCTATCTCTCACTACCTTTCTTCTTCAAAAATGAAGTTTTCCTTTGTAGTTTGAGATGTTTGTCCCCAGTGGTTGAAATTAGGGTTCAAGTTTTAATTCATCAAATGAACTCGGTCTCTACAAGGAGTTTAATCATCATCGCTCTAAAAGCATGTGCGTCATCATTGTTAAGGATCTAATGAGGTTAGTCACATTAAAACCCTAACTTATTTTTTTCAGAAGTCGTGACCACATAACCTCTAGTGTTGATTTTCAGAATCGAAGAGCGAGAAAGATCTCAATATCGAAAATGAGAGAGAGGCGTGATGCACGAGTTTATGAAGAATCGAGGTTTATGGGAAGGCTTGTGATTCCACTTTTGTGTGTCTAGTTCTTCATTGGTGTTTTGACATTTGATTTATGGCACTGGTGTGGTTGCCATTGTCTTCTACACTAAAGACTCTCGCCGAAGTTTGGTGATTAGTTTTTTAGGTGTTTGCTTAGTGCTTAATATATTTCGACTTTAAATGGTGAATGATTGTTCTTCTAACTTGCCTTTTTTTCTAGGGTACTAGGTGCTTACCTCATTCCAATGTGGAAGGTCATTTTCTTGCTATAGGTTAGTGATAATTTCGTTCCTACTTGGAGTAATTTTTACTCCAATTGTGGTTCTTAAGGTTTATTGTTTAGGTTACTTTTAACTTTTGCATATGGATTGGACATTTTATTATTATTTTTATGAGATTATGTTTGTTGTTGGATAATAGTCCTATGACTTTTGTACTCAATGGGATTATGGGTCACAATTTTGAAGTTCTTCTACTTGTTTATGGTACAATATGTTGTTGCATGAATTAGGTAGAATTTGTTCTGAACAATTTGTATCTATCATGCAAGTATGTTGTTTCTTTTTTATATAGAGTTTTGATCTAAGTAATTTGTAACGAATTATGTGGTTTAGTGTTTCGTGCTAATTCATCATTGGAATTTATTCATTTGTCTTTTGTTTTGCTTTTCAAAGGATGGTAGAAAGAAATTGAATTTATAGATCTTCTTTTGAAGAAAGTCGATATACCCCTAAAAGGATACATTTTTCCTAGTCTCATATCAAATGTTGAATAGCATGTTCTAATTCAACTTGGAATGGTTAGGAATGTGGTAAGAAGTGAAACAAAAGAGAATGGTTGCTTGTAGGAATCACTTCAATCCCCAATGGCTACAATCCAACTACATAATACTTGAGGTTACCATACCAATTATTAAAGAAAAAACTTGGTGTAGACTTGTTCAATTTTAATTTTCAAATATAACCTTATATTGATCATATGATGATTGGGTGCTGCATATTCATGGGTGAGATTATGGTCGATTCGTACAATGAGAGTTAATTATTTAGTGCTTATGTTATGTGCTATGCTTAAGACATTAATTTTATTTGCACATGTCAAATAATATATGTATGAAGTTGCATACGTTATTCATGTAACTTTGCCAAAAGGTATTGTTTGGGTAGTGTTAAAAGTTCTTTTTCAGTTAAGAGTTAAAAATTAAATAGTAACAAGAGAAGTTAAAGTTGGACCACTTACTATATATATTGTCCATGACTTAATATTGTTTACTTTTTGCAAGGTAGAGTTGAAGATGATTTGGAGAAGAAAATTGACAAAATATATAAACAAAATACTTTTATTCTTGTAAATGTTTTCGGTGGGAGTTTCTTTTCAATATAAATATTCTTTTGTAAACATTTCAATGATAAAGAAAAGTGAATGTACTATTAAGATTTTGAGTACATAATGAAAATTCTTCCAAAACATAGAATATGAATATATCTGTTGTTGTTTTCTAATTTAAATTATAATAATATTATGTTATCAATTTTAGTATTTAAATTATGAAAATTATAATTATGTTCTTTATATGTTACAAATTAAAAATGTTACCTAAAACATTATACCACAATTTCATAAATGTGACGTAAAGGAATAAGTAATGTTAGGAACAAGGCAATAAAGGAAAGAATAAAGGAGAGAAAAATAGACACAGAGAATTTAACGTGGTTCGGCTACAATGTGTATGCCTACGTCCACGACTACACTAGGAAGTATTTGTATTTT
>Ga0214543_1003272_pt1 | contig 31547 bp, 19 predicted proteins | sample CNSS2metaG_FD_160094 | JGI IMG/M metagenome (GOLD analysis project Ga0214543, IMG submission 160094) | Root nodule microbial communities from cowpea collected in UCLA plant growth center, Los Angeles, California, USA - CNSS2 | ecosystem: Host-associated > Plants > Roots > Nodule | place: USA... | reverse complement strand
GATTTCTGTTAAAAATTAATATTGAATGGAGTTGAATGGTACCTCTGTTGTTTTTAATTTCGCATTTTTGGGCACTTGAATGGAGTTATTAGACTCTGTATAATTGTATCAGGCGTGTGCTTTATGATTTTATTGTCAGCAGTGTGGTGAGTTGTTTCACTAGATTTTATTAGACTCCTAAAAAGCGTTATCTATTAAGAAAAAAAACGCTGTCTATTGCCAAATTTGGCATAGTGTTATATAATATTTTGCTTTGATCTTGCATTTCAGTTACCTCTTCTATGTTTTTTCATGTTATCCAAAAACAAAATATATTACACAATAATTTATATATATATATATATATATATATATATATATATATATATATATAATGAAGATTATTTCATTATTTCTTTTCAATATGTTGACATGAGTTGAATTTATCAACACAAAGAAGAAGACTTTAACTAAAGGTAAATTCTATAAATGGATATAAAGTTATCATTCACAATAAAAACAAATAGAAAAGGTAAAATTCAAAACAAAAGTAAATAAAGAAAAAATGAAGACGACGTGTACATCAGTATATTGAAAAATCTAACAAAAATTTACTAAGTGTGAAAAATACATCATGATGAACTCTTTATTATAGTTTGAAAAAGAGGTTAAAATTCATTTAAAGAAGAAATTAATAAAGATAAAAAAAAGTATAAGAATATGGTAGGCAGCGACCGATTTTTAAAAAATATTTTGGAATGTGATATATAAAAATTTTGAGAGACCAAATTGATAAATATACTAAAATTAAAAAAAAATTATTTAAATACTAATTTACATATAAAAAAATTGGGGACCAAAATCTTCTATAAGTCAGTCTTCTAAGGTCCATATGGTAGGCATGATTGTGCGTTATCCTAACTACCATAAAGTGTTTCTAAATTAATGTGGTAGTTACCTAAAAGTTATAATTGGGTTAGTTACCTAAAAGTTGTAATTAACTTTCTAAATTAATAAGGTACTTAGATGCATGTATATGCTTAACATTTTAACTATCTTTTGTCAAATGATAAAATTTAATTTAAAATATATAAATGGGAACAAATATTTTTTATTGGACCAATTTAATGTGGTTAAATTATATTTAATTTTATTGATTAATTATGGTATTAGATTTTATCTTAATTGAAATTTGGATTTTTCATTTCATGCGTCATCTCTTAATTATCACATTCAATATTCTCGCATAAATATGATATTGTTAACTAGAGCTATCAATTTGATCAAATCTACAAAACTTGGCCCTGACTCACATTGACTGGATCAAAAAAGTTCACATGGACAAAAAGTCCCTCATTGAAAAAGTCCACAAGATCAAAACATTCACAAAAGCCTTGTGGATTAGGGCCAACCATGAGCCTTTTTTTTTAACATGAAAAATGTATTTTTTAAGAGTTAAATATGTTCTTTGTCTCTTAACTTTTAGTAAAAATTGGAATTAGTTTCTATCTGAAATCTTGAATCAATTTAGTTTCTCATCTTTAGAAATGTGTGGATTAAGTCCTTTTAATCAAATTTTATTAAGTTTATTTGACGTTTCAAATGCATTTCTCAACTAATATTGAAGCAAAAATATGCCAAACGATGTAAGCAATTTAAATACTACCATGAAACATGTGGGCACATGCTGGCCTGTGCTAGACCATCTCAAGCATCGACTCGGCTTGACTATCAATCTATGACAACCCAGCTCATCTCGATTGTTAGCTAGGTTCGATTTATCTCTGTCTTCGGCTCGTTCCAACGTGATCTTCGGCTCGTCTCGGTCTTCGGCCTATGCCAACTCGTCTCAACATTCGACCTAACCCGATCATGTCTTGACATTCGGCCTAACCTAACCCGTCCCAGCCTTCGTCCTGACCTAGACTGTCTCGGCTTTCAGCCTCGGTCGGCTCGTCTCTACCTTCGACTCAGGCTGACCTAACTTAGCCTTTAATATGGATTGATTTATCTTGACCTTCGACCTTGAACGTCATGTCTCAATTTTCGATCTGGACTGACCTGTTTCGAACTTTGGCTTGCCGATTTATCTCAACCTCGGTAGGACCAGTTCCAGCCTTCAGTTTAGACCAACCCTAGAAATCTCAACTCGATCTTTGACTCAGACTCAAAGTATTGTTTTTAAGAGTTAAAGTATTTTAGTGGAATCAAACCCACCTCAAAATTGACTCTAACCCACTTTAGAAGGGTTTTGGAGACTAGGATTTTTTTTTTGCCCTCTCATTTGGAGTCTCCTAAAAAGGAGCTTAATCAAGAGTAGGCTAGGATTGCTCCATGGGCCATTGGCCAAATTAACGTCTTTATCTTTAACATTATAAAATGTGCTGGATATATTCATGTATCTTTTAATTTCCAAACCCCAAATGTTATATGTAAGACCCGAGAAATTTAAATAACTAAATAAATAATTAATTAATAAATGCGGACAGTGGGAGCCTTTATGACATTAAATATTGATTGATGTGAAGTGAAAAAGTACTAGCTCAAATGGTTGAGAGTACTTTGATTGTGTGAGAGGACTTGGGTTTGAGTCCTATGTATGCTAATTATGTGTTATTTGATTTATTATTAATTTTTAATAATAATATGCATGATCATGTTGAATGATAACATGTTTATAGAATTAGGTGAATTATCACAAAATATAAATTGCTTGAGTGGTAAGGCATTGATTTGACGATGAGCATGGTATGGGTTCGAACCTTGGTGAAGTCATATTTAACTTTCTTTTTGTTAAAAAATTAGTTGTGGCCTGAATATGAAAAGGTAGAGAAAACCCTAAGGTAAAGGGAGCTGACTAGTTTAATCTCTTCCTCTTTGAAAGAAGATTTTAGGTTTTGTTTGATTGAATTATTGTTTATAATAAAAAAAAATGTGATGCATTTGTTTTATATTTTAGAAATTTTGATTGTAATGGTGATGCATTTCTATTATTATTCTTATTATTATTATTATTATTATTTCTATTATTATTATTATCATTATTATTACTAGCGAACACACAGACGCTGTCGCGCCTGTGTATTCGCATTTTTTAATTTTCAAGAAATTTAAGATCAATAACAAATATATAATTTTTAAAATAGTTGTTAAATATAAAATTAAAAAAAATATATGTAAAAAGAAAATTTAAATAATGATTTAAGACAAAAGAGATTTGTAGAAAAATTATTAAAAGTAAATTATTTATAAAATAATTAATTTTTAAAATAACTAAGGGTAAAATGGGTATTATGAAATGTGGACACAAAAAGAGGAATCCCCTTTATTGTTATAGAAGATAGATATATTATTACTATTATTGTTATCCTTAATATTATTATTATTAATTTATTTTACTATTATTATTATTATTATTTTCATTATTATTATTACTATTATCATTATAATTATTATTCTTCTTATTATTATTAATTTTATTTTATTTTAATTTTTTTATTATTTTTTTATTATTATTTTTATTTTTATCATTATTATTATTATTATTTTATTATCTTCTTTTATTATTATTATTATTAGTATTATAATAATTATTATTGTTATTTATATTATAATTATAATTATTTTTATTTTTAGTTTTATTGTTATTACTATTTTTATTATTTTTTATTATTATTTTTACTTTTATTTTTATTATTACTATTATTATTATTATTCTTATTATTATTATTATTTTATTATGATTATTATTATATTATTTTATTATCATTATTAACTTTATCATTGTTTTATTTTATTTATGATTTTATTATCATTATTATTATTTCATTTTTAGTGCTTTATTTTATTATTATTATTATTATTATTATTTTATTTATTTAGTATTGTTGTTTTATTATTATTGTTTATTTTATTTTATTATTATTTTCATTAATTTTTTTTTATTGTTTCATTTTATTATTATTATTATTGTTATTATTATTATTATTATTATTATTATTATTATTATTATTATTATTATCGTTATTATTATTATTATTATTGTTATTTTTATTTTATCCTTATTACACTTCCATTTTGTCTGGTGGCGTTTTGGCAGCGCCAGGCGATAGTGCAGGAGCAAGGGTCCATTGCAGATGAATTTGCATGGATGAGTTTGAGGGTTTGGTTAAGGTATGCTGGATTGATTACGAGCGGGGAGGTTCGTAATAGAGATTTGAGATGCATGATTGATGCGGGCGGGGAGGTCTGTATCTGTTGTACTCTTGTGTGGGGATACGAGCGGGGAGGTTCGTATGTTTCGTGCTCACACTTGAGGCTACTATGAGCGGGGAGGTTCATAGTAGGTGTTCATGCATGTTGGACTACAAGCGGGGAGGTTCATAGAGTTGGACCACGAGCGGACAGGTTCGTGGAAGCATTGGAATCCCTAAGACCAGCTTGAGCATGTATCTTGTATAGGGCAGTGTGTTTTTCTTAATTTCGTTTTAATGTGTTGCGATATGGACTTGGACCAGGAGGTACTTGACTGTGTCATGAGCGGGTAGGTTCATGGCTAGTGGTGAACACATGATAATATGAGCGGAGAGGTTCATATTATGATGCTCTCGTGTGAGGATACGAGCGGGGAGGTTCGTATGTTCCGTGCTCACACTTGAGGGCTGTTGCGAGCGGGGAGGTTCATAGTTGTTGGATCACGTGTGTTGGACTACGGGCGGGGAGGTCCGTAGAGTTGGACTACGAGCGGGAAGGTTCGTAGAGATAGAACCACGAGCGGGCAAGTTCGTGGAAGCATATATATCCTGGGTCCATGGTCATGAAATTGTGGATTGGAAACCTTAGGGCAATAAGGTTTCTTGGTTAAACATTGGTTGAAATAAATTAATTTGGGGGTGAAATTCTATGTATTAAATTATATGTTTATATTGTTACATGAGTTCACCCTTTTTGCGTGTGTTTGGCGATGATCGTGCAATTCGTTACATGGGAGCAAACGTTGTTTCAGGTGGAGCTTGTGACACTTAAAGCCAAAGAGGGGTTAGCTTGGGAAGTTTTATAGATTATAATATTTGACTATTTTGTAAACATTTAGTTGATTATTTTTGAACTATGTAAACATGAAGTTTACTTTATGGTTTTGAATTTTGAGACATTTTAGTAAGGTTTTAATTTTCCCGTGTTTTGGGAAAAAACTTTGAATAATAATGATATATTTGATATTATTTTACTTTATTTTATTTAAATTAGTAATATCCGACTGAGATGTTACACAAGATTATAAAGTATTACCTAAGAGTTTTATTTCCTTCTTTTTTTTTTCAATATATTTCTTTTAAGTTTTCTTCTTCCAAGTCCTTTCTATAACTACTATGTATTTCTTTTCTTTTTCTTTTTCTCATGTTCTTTCACGTAATATCACTCTTCGCAACATAAAATCATTTAACTAGTTATTCTCTTGCAGTAACTATTTTTAATAACATTATTTAACTTTAATGAACCTTTTACAAACAACTCCCTTCAAGACTTAATAGAGTAAATTAAAAAATAAAAAAGAATGAATATTTTGTATAGAAAACACAAAAAATATTGTGTACTTAATAAGTAAAATTATTTAGGAAAACATGTTTAATGTTACTTTTATATACACCTATTATAAATCCAAAATGAAAAATCCCTACTTAATGCATTTAAAAACTTCTATAACTATTATTTGTTATTAATTTTGTAAAATTTTAGTTATATATACTTCCCCTCTTTTAAACACAACATTTTGTCACCACATTTTATTCAATATATAGTAATAAATCTTAAAAACTAAACTTTAAACATAACTCAATTCTAAAAATTTATCTATAAGACGAAGTTTCACTTATTTATATATTGTAAACTCAGTTTATATTTCTTGTTGATGTGAGATCTTTAACAAGCTATCACGATAAGACATATACATCTTAAATTTAAGATTAGACATTAATAATGATTCGGTAATCACTCCATAGTGGATAAGATGGACCTAATAAATAACAAATTTTGTTAAGATAGACTATAAATCATTTAATATTAACTTGAAAAATGAACTTTAAATTTAATTTAATTTTATAAAATCTACTTCTAAAATAAAATTTGCACCTATCTATATATTATAAAAAAAATTATATATTGTAGTACATGTAAGATATTAGATCAATATAATGAATAATAAACAATAATGTAAAAAGAAGGTTTATACTGCCAGTAAATTAAACTTTTCTTTTAAGATACATTCCATTAAAAATCATTATATGCATGTTTCTTAGAATGTTATATATCATGATGAAATTGAAAAAAGAAATAGTATATATAATAGTTCATCATCGAAGATGATAAAGAAAATCAATTATAATATAAGTCAATATACATTAAATTATAAAAAAGAATAGTAGTATACTTTGAATTTTTCTTCTCTCTTATCATTTGCTTTGTTTTATATTAATTAACTCTTCATCTTTATCTAATTATTTGTCTCCCAGTTGTCACTTTCTTTGTTTTGTACTGTCACTCTTAGATTCCCTTCTATTTGTCTTCACAACCCAAACAAAATCACTTCTATTTGGCAGGACAAAAACAGTTCACTTCTACTGTCAATTAGATTTTGTTTTTACTTTTTCTTTTCCTGTGAAGTCAAAATGTACTTTAGATATAAGTGGTAACTCAATATTTAATATTATGGAATACTTCAAATAAATTTACTATAAACGAATTACCTCATAAAAGGAATAAATGATAATAGAGTAATCCATAAAAGGAAACAACTCAAAGGTTAAAAAAAATGAACAAAAAATAATTATTGTTCAATTCAAATGTTTGACAAATTTTAATCTACATCTAAAATAAATATTTATTATAAATACTAACGAAAATACAGGCCTCGTCATGTATGTGTGTCTGTATTTTTAATTTTTATAAAAATTTAAGTTAAAAATTAATAAAAAATATATAATTAATTTTTAAAATAGTTGTTAAATATAAAATTAAAAAAATAAAATATGTAAAAGATAAGTTTTTAAAATAACAATTTAAAACAAAAGAAGTTTTTAGAATAACAGTTAAAAATAAATTATTTATAAAATAATTAATTTTTAAAATAAATAAAGATAAAATAATTAATTTTTAAAATAAATAAAGATAAAATTGGAATAACGATATGTAGACACAAAAATGAGTATCTGTATATTATTATAGATAAATACAATACAAACTTTATATTTTAGTGAATTATCACTTAATTAATAGTCTTTTTGTTTTTAGTTAAACTTTCAACTTTTAAGTTAAATAAAACTGTCAATACAAAACATGCTTGTTATCAGAAACTAAATACATCTTATTTGTAAAAAAAATGGGAACTAAATACATCAACTATAAAGTATAGGGATATTTATCAATTCTGACAAAAAAATTGTAAAAAGATAATATATGCAATAATAAGTGATATATAATTTAAGGGGAAAGGAGGAAAATAAAAGGTGGAACATATGAACACCGTTGAAATGTCTACACATTAAAATTGCAGCTTGAGATAATGGAAACAAAGTTGAAATATCTAAACATAACAATGGAAACTGTAGGAGTGTTAGCATGGTAAAAAACGTAAGGTTCATTGCTATATTAAAACTCTAATAATAAAGAAAAACGAAACTACTATATATATATTTTGTAATTATTAGAAAACAATGAGAAAATTTAGTTATTACTAAATTGTATTATTAGTTTGTTGAAAAATTGGTAAATTTTTCTACGATAGCTTTGAAAAAACAATGCTTATTTATTTATAATGAATAAAAATGGTATTACAAGGCTTAAAAATACTACATAGTTGAATTTAACTCTTAAAATTTTCCGAATTTAATGGGAAAAAAAACAAGCAAAAAACAAAGTGGTTGTCTTAAAATTAACTAGTTAATATTAATAGTTAGATAAATAAAAATATTTATAATATATTAACATAGAAAATATATGATGTGAGTAATATGTAATGGATTGTAATATTTAAGTGTGTATTTACTTTTAGTGCTGAAATAATTTATTTATATTTTCTTAAATTTTGAAATATAATTAGAAATAAAATAAAAATATATAAAATGTGTAACGAATTATTATAGATAATAAAAACATATCTTAAAGGAATTAAGTTACAAGAGCAAAGAAACCAACAACCTTTTTAACATTGCCCTCAGCATGTCTCTGTACAAATCCTTAAAGAATCTCAAATTTTTTTCTTGAGACAATTTTCATATCATTGTCTTGTATGACCCTATTTGTTTGTGTTTATTTTCGAAAGGCATTGTTACCATTATCTATATGCTTATATAAAGGCATTGGCACACTGAGTTATTCATTCAAACACCTTGCAGATTTCTACAAATTCTCAAACGAATGAGGATTTTTCACAGCCTCACATTTTTTGTTCTTACCTTCATCTCCTTCAATCCTTGTAATGCAGAAGAAGCACAAACTATTGTAGACACCCTTAGCAGGAACCATTTCTTACAGAAAATATATGAATGGGGAAATGGTGCACAAGGATTCGAAGAAGCTGAGATTCAATTTTCAGGCCCTATAGTGGTGGCAGGAGTGTTGTGCTTCATTGCTTCTTCTATATCCAGTGCTGGTGGCATTGGTGGCGGTGGACTTTTCATTCCCATATTGACTATTGTGGCTGGGCTGGACCTCAAAATAGCTTCAAGTTTGTCAGCTTTCATGGTCACAGGAGGGTCTGTTGCAAATGTCATGTGCAATCTTTGTGCCACAAGCCCTAAATTTGGTGGCAAGTCATTGATTGACTATGACATAGCACTTTTGTCAGAACCGTGTATGCTGCTAGGAGTGAGTGTTGGAGTCATATGCAACCTTGTATTCCCAGAATGGTTGATTACTATGTTGTTTGCTGTCTTTCTCACTTGGTCTACCTCAAAGACCTGCAACAGTGGGGTGTTGTTTTGGAAGATTGAATCAGAAGAAAGGAGGAAAAGGGACGGATTTGAGGGGCTTGAAAACGGACTATTAGAACATGGGAGTGGTGAAGAAAGGGAAGGTGGAGTGCAGGTGAACAAAGAAAAAGAAGGGATGAAAAGTGTTGAAGAACAGGTTCTGGTTCCTGAAGAAAATATCAGGGTTAGAATCCCTTGGCTCAAATTGGTGGTCTTACTCTTGGTCTGGTTCACTTTCTTCTCCCTTTATCTTCTTCGTGGCAATAAATATGGACAGGTTAGATTTTGCTCTTCCTTATGTACTAATGTTGTAGATTCATTAAACCTGGTTAATTTACTTGAGATACTATGATTTTTGTGACACTGGTATTAGAATTGGATTTATAAATGTCAAGTTATAAATAAGCATAACAAGAACAGTGTTCCATAGTTGACTCAGTTCGAGATTGAGGGTGTCTTTAATTTCTATTTTCTAAAAATTATTTGAGTAAGTACTCAAGCAAAGTTGCTCAAATAACTGATGGAGGGTGGTGCAAGGTATATTAATAGAGCAGAGTGTAGAGTTTTGGAAACCGTCTTCAAAATTTAATAAACTTTAGATGAGAAATTTGATGCTAAGTAACATTTAAAAGCAAAAGGTGAGAGGTCCTCAGAATCTGTTGTCTATTTTTCTGTCTTTTTTTGTGATTTCAAGTCCTTTTCATTCTATTATAGCAGCTAAATGTACTTTTGGTAAGGTTTCTGATATTGATATTAATTCCTTTAGTTTGGATATATATGCATTTGATGACTGAACTTGTGATGCAATTATTGAAATAATAGAGTATCATTCCAATGGAGCCATGTGGTGTGGGATACTGGATTCTTTCATCAGCTCAAATCCCTCTTGCCTTGTTTTTCACTGCTTGGATTGTGTACAGAAAAGATAGCCATCAAGATCAAAATCTCATGCACGAGGTTTTCAAAACATCATACACTGAAAACTAATTCTTGAATGTTGATTAAAGTTACAACCTCATTCAGTCAAATTCGATGCAGGACCCATGTCTGTCCTCAAGAGAAACATCAAACAAGCTTATTTTCCCAATAATGGCACTGCTAGCAGGGATATTGGGTGGTGTCTTTGGAATTGGAGGTGGAATGCTGATAAGTCCACTTCTTCTGCATGTTGGAATAGCTCCTGAGGTTAGTTCCATGAACTTATGAACATAAGATGTATTTCCTTCTATCTTCAACATAATAAAAAAAATACATATTGATTAAAAATGTTTTCTCAATCTTATCATTTCTAAATTACCCTTTATGGAAAAGTTCAAATTTATGAAAATTTGTTCCATTGAAAGTAAGTGTGGTTGTGATATCACAAGAACCAGAAGACTAATTAGAAAACAAAAATGAACTGAATAAACAGTATTTTGGGATGATTTTCTTAAATGAGATGAAAATTAGTTGATATTTGAACAAACATTAATAATTTTTTTCTTAGATTTCATACAAGAAGGAACATATCATGATGATTAACATTAGGTATTAGTGGCTAGTCCAATCCATCAACTCACTGATGATTACAGTGGCTTGGATAATAAACTGGCATTAACTCAGCACTCAAAATGATTTTGTTGTATAGGTGACAGCAGCAACATGTTCTTTCATGGTTTTCTTCTCATCTACCATGTCAGCATTGCAGTACCTATTGTTGGGCATGGATCACATAGAGACTGCCATAATGTTGGCCATAATATGCTTTGTTGCATCACTTATTGGGTTGTTGGTGGTGCAGAGAGCAATTCAAAGCTATGGAAGACCATCCATAATAGTATTTTCGGTTAGCATAGTGATGACTTTAAGTGTAGTTCTAATGACTAGCTTTGGAATGATTAGAACTTGGAAAGACTATGTATCAGGTAGATACATGGGATTCAAACTTCCATGTTGAAAAAACCAATTTTGTTCAATGAGTATCTCACTCTGTGCTGCTAGTCTTATGCCTCACTAAATTCGAGTGTTATCACAGAGGACATAGTTATGAATCAGGTACAATTTTTGGACCTTTGTATTAATGCAGCAAAACACTTTATTCGAGAAACTAGCATTTTTTGGTGCTTTGATAATTTCGGATGAAGAACATGTGACAACTTCTCAGAAAATACATATAAATAAAAGTTGTCATCATTGTTGAAAGAAATTCTCTTGACACATTCTGTCACAAATAAGAATCTAACAAGTGTTGGTTGAATGAAGAAAGGATTGAAGACCCTGCACATGTGGTCTTGGTTCCAGACGAGGTTTTTGTTACAAGGAAAAAATACAATTGAAAAGAATTCCTGTAAAGAATTAGAACACCAAAACATAAGAAAAAAAGATGAAATTAAAGATCTACGCTTTCAATTTTCAATGTTCTCTAAGTATCTTTTTTGGGAATTATCAAAAAGTGAAAGATGTATTTAATGAATTAACTCTAGATTTTTAATCACTTGTGTTTACTCACATTTCTGTATATATTCGTAGAACTGAGAACCATACTATAAATTAAGAGAGGCACAACGTTATATGGGCTTTGTAGTAATTTAATTTTTACCGTCCTCAATGTTAAAATTACTATTTATTAATGATCCAAAAATTAGTCATATTTTTTTATAATTTATTTGGGTTTTGTACTAATTATTCATAATAAATCGAGTGTATACAATTTTTTAATTATTTATCTACACTTATGAAATAAATAAAAAAGATTAAAAATACCATGCATAGAAGCTAAAAAGTATTATACTCTTATATATCAGGAAAGTATTATACTCTTGTATATCAGGAAAATTTACATCGAAAAGTATATGAATTAATCGTTCCTTCATATAAAAAATCTCATTATTACTCATTAACAAATCAATTTCTATTCCCTTTAAAGGTGTTAATTGTGTCATATATTCTCCAAATACTTTTGAACTAATTCTCATGATTTATTGAAATTGAACTGATTCAATCTCAATAACAGTCTTACCCAAGATTTAATTTGACTAAAATTACGTGATATTGATAAAACAATAATAATATAACTACTATTCAACTTATTTTAATTTTATTTACCAAAATTATATTTTTAAATTTTAAATTTTTTAATTTTGTAAACATTAAATAATAGTCTTGTCTAAAAAATCCAAAAATAATGGTTTAAAATATAAATTCAAAGAAAGAAAAAATTGAAAATTTTATGATAACAACTCTATTGTTGAAATGAATGAAAAGGAAGTAAAGAAATTCAATTCAACTCGCCCGAAATTATTTTATTAGATTAGAATAGATAAAGGATTTGTGTAAACCCACCTATACATATCACTGTAGCCAGTTCATAAATGATACACACGACAAACAAAAGGCAGCTTCTTCATGCACCTTATCATTTTCTTCCACCATCCAACAACTTCCGGAATTTATTTTCCCAAACACAATAAACAATTCCGGAATATTTTTTTTCAGAAGCCAATCCTCTTTTACGAAAAACATTTTTTGGAAGCATTTTGACAGGGTGGCAGTGAAAAATTGATGAGGTGCAGGAAGTAATTGCCCAAGCAAAATTACTCAGTGGATTGAGTTCCACCGCCCAATCTCCAGTGTTCTGTTGCGTTGTTCAAGGCTCATCTTACAGCGGTCTTTTAAAATGATGCCAAAACGAAGTTTAACCTCCTAAATAATGAGGGAAGAAAAGGACAAGAATTTTGTTAACGTTCTGGGAAGAGCTTTTGAGGACAAAAAACGCTTTGCGAGCAAAAATCACTTGAATAAACAAATGCTAAAGCCAAATTGAGAACTATCTCATGTCACATCTGAATGGTACACAAATTATTGGTACATACATACTATCGGAGGCTAAAGCCAAGCCTCTACAATCAATTTACACAAAAGTTAGATTCTCTAAATTTTACACTCGTACAATTATAGCAGCAAAAAAGAACATATATAAATATATTTTCTTCATTCTGCCGCTAAAGCAGAGCAAATAAACAATTAAATTTGGTCATGGATGAAACCTATTGCCAGGCAAATCTCTCTGTTAACCATAGCTCAAACGGGATTCTGAGGAGCGTGATGATGATGTCTGAGTCTGACGCCGCGGAATCCCAATTTCACAGGCATTGACTCTGGCTGCAAAGCGGAGGGAACAAAGTGACTCGCCAGTGGAAGATTGATCAGGTGAGATGTTGACAAACATCAACGTTTTGGAGTCGCCACCGAGACATGGCTGCCATCAATACAATACTGGTTAAGGAGCATTTAGAAGAACAAAGCTATTTTTTAAACTAATTAATATCTTCCTTTATCAACATATAAAGTTGATGATCATACTTAAGTTGTGTTACATTTTCACTCTTTAATTTGGATTATGATAACACAACCACATCAATTCATCAATTATGAACATTTTAACAGGTTAACAAACCTGGAGAAGGTACGTCAGCTTTGAATTCCTAAAAGGAATATGATCTTCTTTCTTTCCTCCCAAAGCAAATATGACATCGCTCAGAGACGATAAACTTTTGTTGATAGCCTGAACGTGACAGTTAACAAAAACGCTGTTATCACAAAATAGAATTGTTGGCATGCTGCCCAAGTTACTAATAGCAATGCAAATCATGGATACCTGAGTTTCCTTCAACCGGTCTCCAGTTGCCCCACTCCTTGAGAGTCTTTCACTTCCAGCAAGATCGATCAGGTTTAAGACACCTTGGACTTGTTGTTCAGTGTTCTATAAAATAGAGAAAGTGCATCAGGAAATAATGTCAGCAGGACAAAAGAACAAAAACAAAATATGTTTAAGAAAAGCATGTACCTCATTTTTCCCACTTATTCGCAGTGTAAAGACAAAATGGCTTCTGGATGACTGTTCATTCATTTGTGTTCTTCCCACTGACCTGAAAAAACATGAGTGCCACAATTTCTAATTTTCTCTGTTTATGAATATGATCCAATTATACATAGATTGTAGACCAATAACAGGAGCACATTTGTCCTTAATAAATTATTAGATTTTCTAACTGAATCGAATACACTTATAAACCATAAACAGAAACTTAGCAGCTTCAACTGATTAGTTGAAAAGGAATAAGAAGCCATCTAAAATTCATATGGAAGAAAACATTCAAACTTTGCACACATTTATCGAGAAAGTTCATTCAAAGAACCTTTCAAACAATCATCTTCATGATCAAAAATATTAAAGACCTATACCTGCTTTGTGCTGCCTGTCGCAGGAGGGAGGAAATCTCATCTGCGCTACAAACATCCTTAATTGTGAGGTCCGAAACATGTGTGTTTCCATTTGCATCATGTTTGATAGTGTACTGCTTGCTGGAAGCACTATTTTCCGATCGTGCATGATCACTTGACCGATTTGTTAATAACAAATCCCTGATGGTCTCATTATATATTTCCAGTATTGATGCCTGGAATTGTTCAATTAAATTTTTCAGTTTCCATAAGTAGATTTGGCCACATGAAATTTGAAAATCAGGATGCAGTATACTAACCTGCATTGTGTACCTCCACCCTTGGTCTTTTAGAGACTGGCTAGTCTGGAATATCTGTTCTAAAGAACGGGGTATCAACCCTTTCAGATCTGGCTCATCAGGCCTACCCATCATAGTGTAGGTTTTACCTGAGCCCGTCTGTCCATATGCAAAGATGCACACCTGTCATAGCAAACCATGCCCCTCTGTGTCAAGACACGGCATAGACCCAAATACACAAATAAAAGCAAGAAAAAATATGAACGAAAAAGATAAGCCTCTATTAAGGCATATTTAAAATGGTATATAACCCATTCCACGTCTATTCTGCATAACACGGGTCACGGCTGAGACAACTTTTCAAGAAATAAACACAGCTGGATTATCTTCAGCCACCTTAGTAGTCTATTTGAACAAAATACTAGACTAAAGTTTATAATAAATAACAAATTTAAAGAATATGTACTTCAAGCATTGGTAGCATACTCAAGGAAGATACTGATATAAAGAGGACACTGCAAACTTAACAACAAACTAAGTACTCGGTAATTAGTGAGTATTTCCTATAAAGGGCGAAAAACAGACAATCATATACTACAAACAATAATAACAACAACATTAATCTTATACCACACGCACAGTGCTTTATTTAAACAAACAAAAAAAGTATCCCAGGGGTATTATAATCATTTAATTTTTTGGTTTTACCACCACTGCACCCCAGAAATTTCGTATGATTGTGCAAATGCAAGAAATCATCCATGTTATTTTAAAAATTGAAGATCATTGTCCCAAACATAGGCACTGGGGGTACGTTAGTTTTTTTTTTTTCTTGTCCCAATGATTTTTATAATTATTCCCTACGTACTGTGATCTGCCAGACAAATACTGAACGGAAAGGAGGCAAACTGGAAATTACCTTGTAGCCATCAAGTGCACTTTGTACCAGCTGTGATATCTCTACAAAAACGTCCTGCTGAGAAGCCTCGTGATTGAACACCTTGTCAAATGTGAAATTGTACTTCTGCCCTGCTCAACATTAACGGGTGGGATTTTGATGCTCGTCAAAGCACATATACTACACTAAACACGTAAGTCATAAAATACGAAAGCTGCAGAGTTACAAAATTGTTTGTATACGTACCGCTTTGTACCAATTCAATGCCCCGACCTAGCGCTTCTGTTGAAGTAGGGAATGAAACAGCCGTGTCCGCACTGTCATCCGATAGGAGCGGCCGTACACGGCAGAAAACACGAATATTTCCTTTTAGCTCCTGAAGTAGAAATTAATTGAATATCATTCACCTATAAGTAGAGATCTACATTACAAAAATCAAATAAAATATGAGAAGCAAGCAATACATACCAAAATAGTGTTATGCAGTTTTTTTCTTAACTTCTCTCCTTCTACTACTTGAAATTCTTTATCTGCCAAACGCTCCTGTAGCCCCTGTATAATCCTCTTCTGCTCTTCGAACATTGTTCTTGTTTCTGAAGCTGATAGATCAGAATTCTAACAGAAGGAAAATAAAATTGTTTCAGGTCTAGTTGTCAAAAACATTAAAGCACACTGCAAGAAAATTATATGATAAGCAACTTTCCCATGCCAAGAATAAAAACCAACTACATTACCTTTAATTTCTCTCTTTCAGCAAACAACTGCTGCTGCAGTATATTTATTTGATCCTTTTGAGATGAACAAGTTTCCTATGAAGAAACCCCACCATAACATAAATCTATTAGACACAGAAGTTCACTATTAATGAAATAAAAGAACAAAATATATGAAGGTGAACAAAACAAACCAACAAACCTCAAGAGCATTTGTTTTAATCATCAACGTATCCAATTGGGTACATGTTTTCCCAGTATATTCTTTGTGCCTCGCTATTTCTCCGGTTAGAGCTTGTACTTGCTCCAACTGACGGTCACGGTCATCTCTAAGTTGCTTTAATTCCTCACGAATACATTTTAGCTCATTTACTAAAGTTTCTTTCTGCTTTATAGTCTCGTCCTGTGAAACCTGAAAAACAGATTAAAAAAAATTTAAGAACAGAGGCAACAAACATTAAAGGAATAGCGGCTATCAAGATACCACCATCAATGACAACAGGAAGGTAATGCTAATGGTAAAAGTACCAGTAAAATGCAATAGTTTCTTCAAAACAAGTTTACTTAAGAGATTTTAAGAAGTATAAGGTAAACTATCAGTATCACTTCCATTTCGCAACCAATTTAGAAAAATAATTATCACAATGTTTACATAATAATTCATTTGGTGTATATATTTATTAAAATCAGTGGCAAAAATTCATACAACACGTACAACTAGAGAGAAAATACAGATACAACTTACTTTAAGAGATACCAACTGATCCTGCAATGCCTTATTGTGGCCTCTTAAATTGCTAAGACTCTCAACAATGGTTGTTTTCTCAGTTTCAAGCCGTTTAAGGGCCTCATTAACTGTTTCAAGATCAAACTGAAGACGACTATTGTACTGCTGCAAGCTCATATTATACTCCTGTGATCGCTTGTACAAATCTTCATTTGAAATGGCCTGCAAAACTCAATAGTTTCAAAAGGAACATATAACGAGGGAGTCAGTAGGATTCAAATAGCACAAAACATGAACATCTTTTAAGTGCAGAATTTACCCAAGAGGGCAATAATTTAGTATATAACTCAGGGGTAAAGTTCAGTAGTCCAATATTTTTCAAACAACAATATTATACAGAATATAGCATTAAATTACCTTCTTCTCAGCAACTGATTTCTCATCCCGAACTTTCTCAAGCTCAGCTGACTTCTCATCCCGAACTTTCTCAGCTTTAGTTCTGACTTCCTTTTCTTTACCATAAGAATTAATCGCTTCCTGGATTTGAAGCCACAAAAAATGAGGTCATTGGGAAATAATGTAAATTCTCTTGAGACATTCCACAACAAAGATAGCATACCAATTTATCTGATTCTTCCTTCACAATTCTCTCTTCTAGACAAGAAATTTTCTTCCTCGAATCAGATAGAGCCTCCTTCAACTCATCAATCTTATTCTTCATCTCAGTCTCTGAGAAAACAGAAATGTATGGTCATAAAATAATTTTCCTTTTCATGTGAATTTTTCTGATCTGACAACCAAAGATAATAAATTCTATCTGGGCATCAAGGGACTCTAGAGTGAATCAAATAAATTTAAAATAACAGTCACCAGGTCTTTCAAATGGAACAAATTAAACAAAATATATAAGCCCTCAACAAATTAAATACATCACCAAATAATTTCAATAACTCGATAACTATTTCACTGTATATTGAAGAGCAAATGTCACTTATGTGTAAACTCTATTTCACCTAAATCCCTACCTACTTCTAGCCACACAGCAAACAATACAAAAATATACAAATTCCTTCTCCCGCCTAACACAAATGATAGCCATCATGCTTCTAAACAGAGTTTTAAGAAAATTTCAAAGGCATATCAGCATATCCACTCAACTTATTCTAAAAAATTCCATAGAGATAAAACATACCAGTATCACTGCACTTCTTCTCAGAAGCCTCTAGCTCAGACTGAAGCTTTTCCTTTTCTTGGACATACCCTTCTTCAATTCTTTTATACCAGCGAACGCAGGCCTTAAGGCGCTTAATAAGATCCGTCATCTGCTCCATCTTTTTCTGCCAAACAAACCACAATACAATCAAAAACAGAAAGGAAGAAAAAAAATATTGACTAATTGATAAATCAAGAACATCACAAAACAAACCTTACTATCATAGGTATTTCCCTTCTTCTTTTCATTCAACAAAGCCTCCACCTCCTCCTTCGTGAAATCAACCGCGTCGGTGACATCACTCGTCGTGTTAAGGTCAGAGCGATTTGTGACAACGGAAAACGGTGTTCTGGGCCTCCCAGCAGCAGCGGGACCGCCCTGTCGCTCCATTTTCTCAGCTGCGGTGCCCCTGCGACGCTTGTCCAGAGAAGCTTCTTCGGGGCCCACCCTTTTCTGAAAGCGAAAACAAAAGTGGTCTAGAGGGAAAAGCAGCAAGGTATGGATTGAGAGAAAACGAAATAAAGATTGGAGTGAGGGGAACAAAAGCTTTACTTACATTGCTGGGATTGCGGGAAGCCATGTGAAGCTTGGGAAATGGATGACTTCAAAGAGAGGAATTGAAGTGAAGTGAAGTGGTAGATTAGGGTTGAGAGAGAGAGAGAGAGAGAGGCAAGTGCGTGGAGCGTGAATTTTGAATTTGATCGCGCGGCCAAGTACCTTCTGTCTTCTTCTCTCTTGTTTTTCAAATTTTAATATAAACTTCGAACCAACGGTCACATTGTTTCTTTACAACTATAAAAGTAAAAAAAGAAAATAAATAATTTTTTTCTTTTAATAGCTAGAGCCTGTTGTTTTAAAAGTGACAAAATTTTAAAAGTGTTAAAATAGTAAAGTTGTCAATTTATTAAATTTATTATTTTCAAAAATTTCCTTTTTCTCTACTTGTGTACCTTGTTTATTTTAAATTCATTTTTATTACGTTAAAACGGATAAATTATCATTTTTTTTTTGTATGCGATGAGTATATAATTTTAGTTTTTTTTTTAATAACATATATGTATAACAATAATTTTTTGTAATAACATATATGTATAACAATGTACGAAGGATGATTATCTCGGAATTTAATAAATAATTGAATAAAATATTGAAATATATTTTTATGTTATAAAATAAAATTAATAATAGATGAGAGAATAAAAGTAAGAATAGAAAATGAGATAATAGGAAACAACTTCATTTTGAGTCTTACTACTTGATTACTGATAGGAAGAATCATATTCATATATATATAAGATGCATTATACGAGCAACTATATCAAATCAATGGACGATCATTAATTCATAATACTTCCTCTTGGGTGTCTATTGATAAGAGAATGTGTCTCGTTAAAACTTTACTAGAAAAAACCCGTTTGGATAAAAATCTAGTGAACGAAAAAAAAAATACATCATTCTATATAATATTGTTTTTTACATCTTCTATTACTCCCCTCATGTACACTTACATCATTAAGATGACGGAGTTCAATCTTGTGAACCAATTACTCAAACGTTTTCCTTGGCAAAGGCTTTGTAAATAGATCTATTAGATTTTCACATAAACGAATCTTTTGAATCTCTACATCACCATTTCTTTGAAGATCATGAGTGAAAAAGATTTTTGAAAGAATATGTTTTGCACATGTTGAATTATAGACCTTAACCAAATACATTCACGACTTCCCTCATGTAATGCTAAAATTTCCACATGATTTGGCGATATTGTTGTTATTGTTTGTTTCATAGACTGTCATGAAATCGTTGTGCCACCACATGTGAACAAATATCCTATTTATGATTGACCATTATGAGGATCTGATAAATAACCTGCATTTGCATAATCCATTAGATCTGATTTTGAATCATTTGGGTAAAATAAGCCCATATTCATAGTGCCCTTAAGCTAACAAAGTATTTGTTTTACTCCATTCAAATGTCTTCTTGTAGGTGAAGAATTATCTCTTGCTAACAAATTTACAGCAAATGTTATATCAGGTCGAGTATAATTAGCAAGATACATTAGGGCTCCTATAACACTAAGATATGGTACTTCAGGACCAATAAGTTCTTCATCTTTTTCTTGAGGTCTAAAAGGGTCTTGATCAACATCTAACGACCTCACTACCATTAGAGTGCATAATGAATGTGATTTGTCCATATAGAACGTTTTAAGCACTCTCATTATATAAGCTTCTTGATGTACAAAAACACCTTTGTTTAAATAGTCAATTTGTAATCCCAAACAAAACTTTGTCCTTCCAAGATCCTTCATCTTATATTCTTTCTTTAAACAAACAATTGTCGTTGTGCGCTCATTAGGAGTTCCAACGATGTTTATGTCATCTACATAAACAACAATTATGGAAAACTCATTTTCAGATCTTTTCATATAAATACAAGGACAAATAGGGTCATTTTTATGTCCTTCCTTTAAAAAGTATTCAATAAGACAATTACACCACACATGCCCATATTGTTTTAATCAACAAAATAACTTGTTCAATTTTATTGAATAACCCTCTTTAGAATTTGCCTTGTTGGGCAAATTAAATCTTTTAGGGATTTTCATATAAATATCATTCTTAAGAGAATCGTCGTACAAATAGGTTGTAACATCATTCATTATATGTAAATGAAGACTTTATTGTGCAACTAGGATAATAAAATATTGCAATGTTGTTACGTCCAACACCAATGAATATATCTTTTCACAAATAAATATTATGTTTGTGAAAAACCTTGAGCAACCAACTGTGCTTTGTATCTAACAATGTCATGACATAATTTATTGAGATCTCATCATTTTCAACAATTTCAGGTACTTGAGGTTCTTCTGGAACCAAATCATTAATTATATTAAATGAATCTTTTGAGATTTCCACCTTTTCGATTAGGTCATCTAGCATTTTAGCTTATTTTCTCATTCGACAATTTTTATCTCTGGAACCAATAGGCTTACAATGCTTCAAGCATGTCTTTGGAACCAACAGACCTACCACGCTTCAGGCGTGTCGTGAACTAATATCAAATATATTCAAAGCATTAATAGTTGGTATATATGATTTGATTACCCTTTTTGTCAGTAAGAACATCTAGTAATTGATTGACTAATTTTGTAAATGAATTATCTTTTAAACTTCTAATTCATATTCTTTTGTACGAGGATCAAGATAAGATAATGATAATTCATTCCAACCAATATCCTTTTCCAATTGTTTTCTTTCTCCCCTTAATGTTGGAAAAACTTATTCATCAAAGTGATAATCGAAAAGTCAAATTGTAAATAAGTCTCATGTTGGTAGTTTAAGATATTTTATTATTGAAGGAGAATCATATCCAACATATATTATCAATCGTCTCTAAGGACCTATCATAGTCCTTTTTGGTGTGAAAATTGGAACATATACACCAAACACAAAAAAGTTCTTGCATGAAAATATTAGGTTACTAACAAAAAACCAATTGCATAATAAAGTATTTTGTGATAACTTGTTGGCTTGATGCGAATCAATGTTGCAACATGCAAAATTGCATATCAACAAGTAGCCATTGGAAGATTAGCTCTCATAAGCAATGATCTTGCAACCAATTTTAGACATTTTATTAATGATTCTGTAAGTCCATTTGGAGTATAAACATGTGTTACTAGATGTTTAACTTCAACTCCGATTGATATACAATACTCATAAAAAGCATGAGATGCAAATTCACCAATATTATTAAGACAAATTTTCTTAATCGGATAATATGGAAAATGAGCTCTTAATTGTGCCAATAACTTTACAAATGTCTGATTGTGAGTTGACCATCTAGTTGATGCATCAATCAAAATCATGAAATGATCCACATGGTGAGTGTATTGGACCACAAATATCACCTTGTATTCGTTTTGAAAATGAGATTGACTCATTTATAATTTTTCTTGTGATGATCTTATTATCAACTTTCTTTTGTGAATGTACAGTACATGAAAACTCATTGGTCTGAAGAAGTCTTTTGACTCTTAAGTGTGTGTCCACATGAGTTTTTCAACCTTTTTTTTATGCATCATAATAGATCCAAGATTATCTAACTGATCAGGCCAAACAATGAATTCATTCTAATTCATAAACTTCTGGTTTACCATGAGAAGCATTTTAATTGTACTAATATATGTGTAGTATGAACCATCCAATTGATCATGTCAAACAAGGCATTCATTTTGATTCGTAAACTTCTGGTTTACCATGACATGCATATCAATTGTACTAATATATGTGTAAACCATAAGAGAAGGTTGATAATTGCTTCAATACATATTTTTTTCAATTAAATCATAGATATAAAGATATTTCATATCTTTTTCAATGTTTGTCTCAATATGATATCCATTTAGACAAATATCCTTGAAACTTAAAAAGTTTCTATTCAACTTCTTGGTAGAAGTACAATAGCTCTTCTGGAGCCTTCAAATATATTTGTAGTACTATAAATAATACTATCATTGACGTATCACATTACCAAGCAAGAGAAAAAATTATTACTCTTGAGAATTGTACGAATTGTTGCACTATCAATACGACACATATCCTTATTATTGGTATTAGTATCAACATTCATTCTTCATATAAACATAAACATCAATATGAGAAAATCTTTTTATTTACACATTCATTACCAATGAGGTTATCAATGTTTCTATTTGGTTTAGCAAATAAAATAACAATATCAAGATGAGTAGCATCCATATGGCCATAATCAGAATCACTATCTTCATAAGCAAAGTGTGTTTATATGTTCTTCTCATTATTTTTAGTGTATGACAAGCATGGTAGTTGAATCGTGAATCGTATCGTGTATCGGAGAGCTTAAATTTTGAATTATGAATCATATTGTATCATGAATCATATGATTCATAAACATTATATAAACATTAAAAAATGTAACATATACTTAAATATATAAGATATATAAATATGCAAAGAGACAATTAATAACAAAGCAACCTCATAGTCAAATAGAGTGGTTGTATCTATGTATATTTACCATATAAATTCATAGTTTCAGCAACTCAGCCTTCAAAAAACATTGTGGTTGTTGCCTAAGATTCCTTTAACTATGGCTATATGCTACTAAACAAGTATTACATTATAGCCATCCAATAAATAAGTGTTGTTGTTGCTATTTGCATACAAACATAATTACGGTTGTTGCTTGTATCCTAAAGAACCTAAGAAAAATATTCTATTCTAAATCATTCATATTTCATCATCATCATCTTAAGATCTACATCACTCAAGTCATCTTCATCTTTTATTGAAAGTTATTCCCCTTCGTTAATGTCTTCAAATTCCTCCCCATCTCCTACTATGGATTTTCCTTTTTTATTAGTTTTGGCATTTAAGTTTCTTGGCCCTATATTAGCAAAAGAAAAAGAAATGAAGTTTAGTTCTAGTTTGTTAACATTCAAATTTTAACTTGTGAATAGAAAAAAATTACCTTTCTTCCTTTTTTTTTTGGAGGTCCCTCTTCATCATCAAAGCACTCATGTATATCCATCCATGAGGAATCAATAGGCAAACAAGGATTTTCTTTTTCTCATATGATTCAATATCCGACAAATATATGGGATCACAAGTTTCCCCCTTCTCTTCTCAATACTCTTTTGTCTCAACTCAAGTTGGAGATTGTACTTTACATAGACAAGAGCATTTAGTCTTTGTTGTTCCAATCTATTTCTTCTCTTAGTATGGACTTGGTCAAATGTGCTCCAATTCCTTTCACACCCTGTTGCACTACATGTGAGACTCAAAATTTTCATGGTTATCTTTTGTAACTCTTTACCTTCTCCTCCATATGTATGTCCCCATTTTCATGGTTATCCAAAGAACACTTATGCAACTAAAAATATATTTTTAACATGTTTTTCTATCTCATTCTCAATAATCCCAATTATAACAAATCCTAATTTAAAGAATCTATCACGCACAAAACCAATTAAGAAGTCAAGATTAAAAGCTAAATGAGGGCATACATATCACTCATCACATATTCTTTTGATAGTGCAATCTGGCTCTAGAAGGGGCAGATGAAAAATGTTTGTAGAAATTTTTGCAAGTTTTTCATACAAAGACATATTTGAATGAAGATGTAAGGCAAAGAACAAATAAACACATGATTTTATACCGAATCACAAACACACTAGGCTACATCCAGTTTCTCTTAATAGGTTCCACTAATAAATTATAACTAATTTAAACATGAGTATTAATATCTCTAGGTATCATGAGTATAGTCTCTTCAAATATAACACGAGTTTCAACCTCTTCAGGTATCCTTCTTAGTCTCCATCTGAGATCAAGAACTCTCAATTTAGATAATGAGAAAATTCTTTTACAATGAGTGAGTACAATTTTAGCTCATAAGGTATACTTCACATAATGAAGAATATTATAATGGTTAAGCTCACAAGCCAATATTTTTTTTAAGACTTTTCTAGATTTGACTTTATATGCCCAATATATTTTTCTATCTTTCTTTTTCTGTTTCTTATATATTTCACTTTTTTCTTGTGTATTCATATCTCTCCTCTATATCTTCCTCACCATGGTCTTTGTATTTATAGACATGTTGGAAATATGATCATTTAACATTTTTTGTTTTGAATCTTCCTAATTGAATAATTTTTGTGCTACTTCCATGATCATATTTCCTTCTTCTTTGATGTCTAAAATTATTTGACATTTGGAATCTTTGAATAGTGGAAATTAAGGAACAATTATCTTCTTCACTCATAATTATTTTGATGAAATCTTCAAAGTTATTTCCTTGATTGAAAGGATATCTTCTCTTGATTGCTTTCTTCTTATAACTTCTATCTTCATATTTATTTTTCATAGATATTTGTAAGTGAAAAATCTTATAATGAAGCTTTAATCAAGATTATATTCACCCTGGATTTTCTAGGAATGGAAAGTATTGTTGTTGCATTTCCAATATTCAGAATTTTCCTATTTAAGAGAACTTTCCAACTAGAGTAAATAATAGATCAAATATAATTAGAGCTAATAATATCGATAATATTTATCAAAGAATATAACAAATCATATGTCAATAAATCAATGATTTATATCATATCATAAATCAATGATTTATATCATATCATGTGAGTTAAAATAAATTTATCAATCATATCATTGCAAATTAAATGCTTATAACAAAGCATCAATTGCATATTTAACAAATAAATCATTTTCTTATGAAATAAAAAGAAAAATGAGCATTTAAATAATTTTAATCTTGGATATTATGAAGATATTATGACATTATTAAAAAAATTGTGTAAATTGTATCGATTAGTTTTGTATAGTACGGTGGTGTTCACCACCACTATTTACATGTGTGGTGGTTTGAAAACCACCATAGATATTACTGTCACAAAGTATAATATGGGTTTTTCAAGCTAATCGCTGCAACAACTGCAATTTACTACATTGTATAAAGTAACTTTTTCTAGATGTAAATAATGATAATTATAGCCGTCATAAATTTTTTGTCAAAACTTTTTTATTGGAAAATATTTTCAATGTAAGTGGTGACTGTTTGAACTATCATTATTCTCTTTATATTACAACGTTTATAATTGTCACTATTATAATGAATTTGATCTGCTTTTTAGTACTCAGAGTAATTTGGTTTGCAATAGCTACCCCTTCGAACTCCTTAGTCTTTTTCTTCTTCTTTTTTTCTTGTTTTCTTTCTTATCATGGTCCCTGAAAACAAGAGCCATAATCAAATAGTTAGCAAATAATACATAATGCTAAAAGTAAAACAAATGGTGCAATAACCCACCCCTCTAAATTTCCAACCTTGAATATGTCAAGCAAAAAAGGTAATTATAAATTACTCCATAGAAACAAAGTTCACCATAAAATCAAGTAAGACCCAACAATTACACATCTTATATTATAGAATTCAAATTTCAAAATACGAACACTAGAGACTTTATGGTTGCAATTTTGGGAGCCAATTGTGACTATGTGAGCATGCCCCCAAATTAGGGTGGTAGAGGTATAATGAGGATCTAATCTTGGAGTTATTGATTTTATGAGACGACCATGTGGGAGAGGAAGTAACTATGCAAAGGGATTGTAGTGAGGGGGAGACCTGGTGCAAACAAAACATATGATGAACAATATCACATATTAGAATTTGTAACATAATACCATTAACATTAACATCATATGCAAAAAGAAACCAATATTTTTTGGCATTAGATTCCAACAATATAGATGGTCACCAAAAACAACGTGTGGCACTGGGCACACTGTGTCAGGTACTAGGGTCTTGTTTACTCTACCACTAATACTACGTATTAATAAAGTTTTCAAAATTAATCCTCTATGGTTAGGTAGTAATCTCTAATTTATGTATGTATATTCCTCACCAAATTATAGTGAGAAATTCAGTTATATGATGGTTGAATTGAATAATAAATTGAATTTCATATCATTTTCCCCTAATTTCTAACCAAAAGCATAAGAAAGACATAATAAGCAGAAAGAAGAAACTACTAAAGCCATACCTTTGCCAGACATAGATGAGTTTAGTGCAAATGTGAAAGTGGCAACGCAAGATTGAGTGGAAAGGTTGAAATCACTCCAAGATGGTAACCTACCACCATACAAAACATAAAAAAAAGCTCTAAGATAAAAACACGAGAGGAAAAAAAATGTATTCATAATAAGCGGAAAGAAGAAACTAGAAACTAGTGGCTTATGGAAAAAAAAAAAAGATATAGATGTAAGAAATGATGCTTTCATTGAGAGTTGAACACAAGACCTCCCGCTTACTAAACGGGTACTCTAACCAACTGAGCTATGAAAGCTTTACCTTTATTTTAATATTTAAGTTACCTATTATTTACACTATTTAAGTATTTAATTTATTATTATGTCTTACAAATTGATGAATTTTAACACATTGAAAAAATTAACCAAAAATATGATAATCTAACATTTTCTTCGTATTCATATCCGAAAATGCATGACAAAACATTGAGAGGCACACAAGTGTAGCAAGATTGCCAAGGCTGTATATCTTTTTTCAGTCTACTCAAGTCTAAACCATTAGGACCCCTTAGAGGTTCTAACCAAGGAGCACGCAAATCCCAAAAACGCATAGTTTCTCCGCCAAAAATAACTTCTCCAGTCGGGGAACACATTAGATATTTACCTAAACCTATAGGTCCTTGAGCAGATCCTACATTAGTCCCAAGACGTTGGTCTCTAACTAGAAAAGTAAATGCTTGAGCTTGAGAAGCTTCTGGACCAGTGGGCCCATAAAACTCACTAGGATAAGCGGTATTATTAAACCAAACAAAGCAACAAGCAATAAAACCAAAAACAGATAAAGCACCTAAACTATAAGATAAGTAAGACCTCCCGCTTACTAAACGGGTGCTCTAACCAACTGAGCTATGAAAACTTTGCTTCATAATGTTAAAGTTAATTATTATTTACAAAATATTTCTTTATTTAATTTATTATTGTGTAATTATTTAATTATTATTTATAATACAAAATTATGTCCTTCTTTTTTAAATGATTATTGTTATTATTTATTATCTTATTATTACTATATATTTAAGATTTGTGTCCTTGGTTTTATTGTAGATCCAAAGGTTTCTATAATTTTAAATGCTTTCGTTACCTTGATAAGTGTGATTATTAACCTCTTGATTGTCTTTTATTCATGTGTTTTTGTTAATCCCATGTAATCACTTTTTGCATAAACATTAAAAGTGTCGAGACTCGAAGAAAACATAGTTTTGGTTGGGGGAACGCGGTTGGAACTCAAGATAGAGGCTGAGACACTTATGGGGCTCAAAGGATTCATCTCTCTTCCTCAATTCCACCATTTCAACTCCATTTATGCTCTAGATGTATAGGAGTAGCTAAAATCCATTTCATTGGGGATATATGTAATGTACCTAAACTCATTGTAGTCTCATCTATGCAATAGAATCTCTTTCATTGCTTTTGTGTTCTATCTACATTATTTACATGCATGACGGAATATCTATGCGTTTTGTGGTATCTAATCATTGGAAAGTGTTTTAGAACCCTTGACATGGATAGAACAACCTAGAGGTTTGGTTCTAGACATAGACCAAAGCTCTTGGTCATTCTAGACATCATTTTCAATGCGTCTTTTATGTTTAAATATCTAAGGGATTAGTATTTTTCCCGTAAAAGTTCAAAACTTGCCCTTAAGGGATTAGGGCTTGAATACCTTTGATGTCAATGCTTGAGTATATTAGAGATATATATTATGAGATGATTGCTTAGAGTTTTGGTCATGAATTCCAACCCCAATGAGTTTTTTTCCTGATTATTTTATCACTTCAAAGTTTAGAAATATCTATGTTTTCACTTGTTGCGAATCAATCTATGTTTACATTCATTGCCTAAATTAGTAAGTACGCATAGTTAACTAAACAAACGCAATTCCCGTGGGAAAATTATACTTGGACTTACCATTTTTATTACTTGCACGACTTGGTACAGTTGTCAAAGTCTTAACATATCTACAAAGTGATCAAATTTGTTCACCTCCTCTAAGACACCTTGTATTCCAGTTACCAAGATTTCTTTCAATATTATATTATTTGAAAAGTCATGAAAGGTGATATATTTTCACCTCTCATCAAACACTTTGTTGCTTATAGGGGTTAGCAATGTGGGTTGGTCCCGCCATTTAGGCCCGTTAGGCACTTGGCCCACAAATGTGACTCGGGTTTAGCTCGCCCCTCTTTGAAAATTTAGGCTCAATAGTTTGGCCTGCCCCACATAAGTCCTTGCGCGTATACCTACATGTCAGCCCATTTTTTGTTTTATTAATTTCTTGTAATAAAAGTTTCAATGTCCTACAAATTCATGAAATTTAACACATTAAAAAAATTAACCACAAACTTTTGGAAGCTAAATGAAAAATTGATAATTGATTATCACATTGAGAGATACATAACTTCGATATTTTTCACACATATAATAATTTGGATGGACATAGTTTTGTTAAAAAAAAATAGTAATGTTGCTTTCATTGAGATTTGAACTCAAGACCTCCCGCTTACTAAACGGGTGCTCTAACCAACTGAGCTATGAAAGCTTTACTTTTTTCATAATGCTAAAGTTAACCATTATTTACACTATTTCTTTATTTAATTATTATTTATAACACTAAATCATATCCTTGTTTTTTAAATGATTATTGTTATTATTTATTATCTTATTATTACTATATATTTAAGATTTGTGTCCTAGTTTTATTGTAGATTCAAAGGTTTCTATAATTTAAAATGCTTTCATTATCTGCAAAGCGATCAAATTTGTTCACCTCCTTTAAGACACCTTGTATTAGTTACCGAGGTTACCAAGATGTCTTTCAATATTAGATTATTCGAAAAGTTATGAAAGGTGATATATTTTCACCTCTCATAAAACACTTTGTTGGCCAAATTTGTTCACCTCCTTTAAAACACCTTAGTTGCCAAGGTTACCAAGATATCTTTCAATATTAGATTATTTAAAATGTTATGGAAGGTGATATATTTTCACCTCTTATAAAACACTTTGTTGCTTAGGGCGTAGCAATGTCAGTTGGTCCCACCACTTAGGTGGCCAGCAAAATGTGGCTTAGGTTGGCTCTTGTGATAAAGAAAGTTCCAATGTCCTACATTCAAATTGCTAAAATTTAATAGCTGCCCTACTTTTCCATCCTTAGTTGTTTCTACAAAAGTTCCATCCTTAGTTGTTTCTACAAAAGTACTTGATAATGCTTTCATTAAGATTTGAAATCAAGACCTCCCGCTTACTAGACGGGTGTCCTAACCAATTGAGTTATGAAAGCTTTACTTTTTTCTTAATGTTAAAGTTAACTATTATTTACATAATTTATTTATTTTATTTATTATCATGCAATTATTTAATTATTATTTATACAACTAAATTATGCCCATGTTTTTTAAATGATCATCATTATTATTTACTATCTTATTATTACTATATATTTAAGATTTGTTCCTAGGTTTTGTTGTAGATCCAGAGTTTTTTATAATTTTAAATGTTTTCGTTACATACAAAGCGGCCAAATTTATTCACCTCCTCTAAGATACTTTGTATTTAAGTTACCAATATTTCTCTCTATATTAGATTGTTTATATAGCTATGAAAGGTTAAATATTTTAACCTCCCTTGTAATACTTTGTTATTTATAGGAGTGGCAATGTGACTCGACCTGACCTGTTTCGACTTGCCCAACACTTGACCCACAAAATGTAGGTCGGGCTGGTCTGTCCCTCTTTGAAAATTCAGGCTCAATAATTGATGGTATGGTGTGGTGATCTTCTTATGTTAGGGGAATCAAAATTGGTTGTGAGGGAGAGGAAAGGAATGCCACGGGCAGTGACCAAGAGGAGAGGAATTTTTGTGTGGGGTCCTAGAAAGTGTACATAGAAAAAAAATAGGGATGTCATAAAGTGGATAAAAATTGGACTTTTGGTTTAATGAGTAAAAGTGGGTGGGAACACTAAAAAGATTGGGGGTTTTAATTGTAAAAATATAAGGTCTTTCTTCCTGTACCTTCAAAATTTCTTCTACATCTTCAAAATATTTTTAAATCCCAAAAATATCATTTGACCATTTAAGTAAAGTCACATACATCACATCCCCAAAATTACTTTTGGAAGTCAACATATATTATCAGAAGTCAATTTCTGGAAGTCAAAATATATTACCGGAAGTCGACTTCTCGAAGTCAAAATATATATTAAAAATACTTAAGAAATAAATTAAATTAAAAATACTTAAACTTTATATTAAAAAATATTAATTCTGTTTTAACTATTTTTAATTTTATTTAAAGTTTATGTTTTCTAAATTTTAAATGTTTTTATTTAGTTTATTATTTTATTTATTTTTTATGTTTTCATATTTCCTAATATATATTTGAAAATTAAAATAAAATATTAATATTTGTATGTATAATTTTATTTTTATTTAATGTACTGAAAAATAAATATAAAAATAAATAAAACTAAAACATTATTAAACTTTAAATAAAAAAACGAAAAATGAAAAATGTATTTTGTTTTTATTTAATTTTATTTAATGTTTAATTTCTTTAAAATTGTAATTATTTATTAATTTTTTTAATATATATTTTATAAATAAATAATATATATATATATATATATATATTTTTTTTATTTAAAATATTAAAATATTACATTTTCAAATAAAATAAATTGAAAAAATCCGTTTGTATATATATATATATATATATATATATATACATTATTATTTTTTTATTTTATTTTTTAATTTGTTTTTTATTTTTCCTTTTATACTTTTTTTAACTTTTTTTAAACTTCTTTATATTTTAATTTTTTATTTTGTTTAATATATATTTTAGAAATAAAATATTAATATATATATATATATATATATATATATATATATATTTTTTTG
>Ga0214543_1003269_pt1 | contig 31557 bp, 17 predicted proteins | sample CNSS2metaG_FD_160094 | JGI IMG/M metagenome (GOLD analysis project Ga0214543, IMG submission 160094) | Root nodule microbial communities from cowpea collected in UCLA plant growth center, Los Angeles, California, USA - CNSS2 | ecosystem: Host-associated > Plants > Roots > Nodule | place: USA... | reverse complement strand
AGGAAAAGAAAAAAAAAAAAAAACTCTTAATCTTTTTAACAACGGTAATAATGGAGTTTAAAGTCCTTATACTAACTATATTTAAATCTAGCTAAGTTGATTCAAGTTGGTTCGCTTCATCACATGTTTAATAAGTCTGATTTGAATAAGTCACTAATATTTGAATTAGTTTATATTTTTGATCAATTTCAAACATTTATCTTTTTTTATTAATCGCGATGAAGGTTTTTTAATATAGTTAAATAGAAAATTTCAAATGTGTTTTCCGAAATTATGCATGTGGCAACGCTAATTAATTATTCGATAATTGTAGTTAGGAAAATAATTTCTCAAAATTTAAACCATATACTGATCCTTTAAATATTTTATCACCAAATTTGCTTTTAAAAGATTGAATATGTCACCAATTATTCTTTAAAAAGTCCAAATATGCCACCATATTATAGAGAACAAGTGGCGACAATTATTTTGAGAACAATCGACTGATAACAAGATTAAATATGTGAGATACTAATTTAGTGATAAAGTTTTAAAGAATTAAAACACAGACAAAAAGAATCTCTTGAGAGAACCATTTATCATGAACATAGGTCCAAAAGAAGTATATTTAATAACTAATAACGTTGGATAAGTAATATGAGATTTTCTTTTTAAGAAAGAAATGGTTCTCTTGTAGATTTTAAAACTTCTTTATTAGACAATGTCTTATTGTAATCCGAATCTTCCAACTTTTTGTGTCACCAATATTTGGAAGATGCTCCTCGTTCCTTTCCAATATTATACAAACAAAAGCATCTGTCGTCACAGCCTTTTTATATAACATTTTAAGGAAGCATTATGGTACTTGGTCTTCCTTCAGAGGTAGCCATTGTTTGGAGAAAAGAGCAACAAGAAAACAAAAGAGATGTTGAATGTGTTGATGAGAGAAGAGGTACTATTGGTAGTGCAGAACTGTTACCACATAATCTTGGTCGCATTATTGAGTATAGGAGTAACATATTTGGCTTCAAAAGCTTGGAAGAGAGCTACAACCAACAATAGAGAAGAGATTCCTGGAAGGTTGGGACTGCCTTTTGTTGGGGAAACTTTTTCTTTTCTTTCGGCCACTAATAGCACAAGGGGATGCTATGATTTTGTCAGACTTAGGCGATTGTGGTATGTCACTTTTCTCTTCCTATACTTCTAAATTCTAATTGCTTTTGTTTCCGACCAGAATCTGTTGTTACAAGATAGGAGCTTTTTCATTCTGAAGAGAAACATATATATATATATATAACAGACACTCACCTAAACACTTTAACTTAGAACATGTGGAGAAGCTGATAACTCATGGAAATGTATTGCTTCATCGTGTCATACAGATCGTATGAACACGTTGGTGTTCATGAACAGTTGACTTTCTAGCTATATATACTAAATTTCTAGCTAAACATGCTCATCATAATTAAGACGTTATTGTACAGTTGAATTTTAGGATACAATAAATGTCTGTTGATATCGTGTTACACATCATTAGCACGATTATTACACAATTGAATTTTCAGGTTACAGTGAATTTCTATTCAGAGTGGGACTGTTTTGAAAATAACCATTAACAAGTGAATCATTAGCTAGTCTGGTTTAAAAATTAGACAAAACTTATATATACTTCTGTCTACTTTTTGTGTTATTTTTGTATTAAAAGCTTGTTTGAGGTTACCTAGACTCAAGTTTAATTATTATTGGAAAACAATACAAAGACACGAAAGTATAAGTTTCGTAATAGTAATTATATTTTAGAACTTGATAAAGCATAGGCGGAAAATATAATTTTTTTCATATCAGAATAGTCACTTGACGATCAAATAAAATAGTGATTAAAAAAGTGAATTTTTATATTTGTAAAGGAAAAGAGAGATTGAAGGATAAAAATGTGAATGTTAAGAGTGTGTAAAATTGTTTAGGTGTGAAGATAACATTAAGATAACATGTTGCATTAAAGTTGGTATATATTTGTTGAAATAGGAATGGGAGATGGTTCAAGACAAGGCTATTTGGGAAGATCCACATATTTGTTCCTAATCCTGAAGGAGCAAGGACCATATTTGCTAATGACTTTGTACTATTCAACAAGGGTTATGTGAAATCAATGGCAGATGCCGTGGGAAAGAAAAGCTTGTTATGTGTACCCGTTGAGAGTCACAAAAGAATAAGGCGTCTTCTATCAGAACCATTTTCCATGACTTCCCTATCCGCATTTGTCACCAAATTTGACAAACTATTGTGTGAAAGGCTACAAAAGCTAGAAGAAAGAGGGAAAAGTTTCAAAGTGTTGGACTTTTGTATGAAGGTAAAAACATTTTTTACGAGTTTAACTTCAATACCTAATATAGTTTTTATAGATTTATGTTGTAAACTTATCAGAAATAATGATAGATATAACTTTTAAGATAATTACAGTAAAAGGAATATATTTACTATAATGACAATTTATTATTAAATGATGACATTTTTTAATATTATCAACATATAATATTTATTAGAAGAAACTATTACATTGTCTAAGACTACGTGTTTTCATATGTAAAAAAGAAAACAAATTTGAAGGCGACGATTTGTGAGCATGAACTGAAAAAATGTGGTCATATACTGCATAAAAATCAACCATAGTCAAATTATCGGAATCAAATGTATATGGACTTTTTATGCTTACTCTGCTTAGTATGATGACAACAAAGAACATATTAACCCTTTAAGTGGTAGAAATGCCCACATATGGTCCTTTTGTTTTCGGCTTTTTAATATACTCATCTTCTCTGGAAAGTGCTGAGTAGTAGCAAATATTTACGTAGTAACCCTATTGAGTTACCAACATAATTTTGACGGTTCGTGATATGATGAAGTCTCATGTATACTATGTTGTGCTCCGAGTCCTAACTCCCATGAAATGTTTGTTTGCATATAAAGATGACATTCGATGCAATGTGTGATATGCTGATGAGCATCACGGAGGATTCATTACTCCAACAGATAGAAGAAGACTGCAACGCCGTCTCTGACGCCATGTTATCCATTCCCATCATGATTCCTGGTACCAGATACTATAAAGGCATCACGGTTAGTGCTATCTTTTAAAAAAGATACCATAATAGACGTACCTAAATTTCTACGGTCTACTTGTTAATTTAAGTAAAAGAATAAGAATAATAACCAAATTTCTTGTTTCTTTTTTTGTGTCTGAAGTTTAATGGGTAAAATAAATAAGTTTAGAGGCTGAAAAAAAATCAACTGTTGATATCAATGCACAACATCATAATAAATGAAATTGTTGAAATATCATTTTTTTTCTCATCAACAATTAAAATCAATTCCTTTATTTATTCAATCTAGAACCAGTGAAATCCAAAAATTGAATAAAATATCAATTTAGTCTTTAAAGTAATTACGAGGTTTGATCTGTTTGGACTCCTTAGGAGAGAAGATGATACTTAGAAACTAAATTGAAAAAATTATTCCTAAAGTTTTATTATGGTTAAGCAGGCTCGTAAAAGGCTCATGGAGACCTTCAGAGAGATCATTGGCAGACGTAGGAGGGGAGAAGAAACTCGAGAGGATTTTCTTCAGTCAATGTTGCAGAGAGACTCACTCCCACCCAGTGAAAAGCTTGATGACTCGGAGATAATGGATAACCTGCTGACATTGATAATTGCTGGACAAACGACCACGGCAGCGGCAATGATGTGGAGTGTAAAGTTTCTACATGACAACAGAGAAGCACAGGACATACTCAGGGTGAGATGCTGCACATATTCTAGTCAAATCATGGACCCAAACCCAACTAAGATTAATTACCAACCATAAGTATTAGCATTATATTTAACCGAATCAACTGTAGAATTTTCTGTCATATCCAGTATTGTTGTAAGTGTCACTTTGATGCTATTTGGAAGGGATAACCTCGTTTTTCTTTCTCAAGAGTAGGATTAGGTGGTATTAGACACGTGAAGGAAGTTCATTGTAGAAAACCACGCGCTCACTCGCGCAAGAAAAAATGACCGGAGTTTCATCTTGACTTACAGGAAGAACAGTTATCTATAACCAATATTAAACCAGACGGAGCTTCACTTAGCCATGAAGATCTAAATAACATACGTTATGGTTTGAAGGTTAGAGTTTATACTTTCAGAAATGATGCACATGCTATGAAATGATTGCTTGTCTATCTAAACTGGAAGCTCCTGCGACAAAAGTTCAAAGTCAAGAATCAATTCGTGTTTTATCCAGGTAGTCAAGGAAACATTGAGAATGTCCAATGTCCTGCTTTGGTTTCCTCGTGTCGCACTTCAAGACTGCACGATCGAAGGTGAGTTACTCAACCTCCTTTTAAGATATCAATACAATTATGCTCATTATGGTTTGCTTAATTATAGGAGAGCGTCATTAGTTTTTCTGGCCTTCTATGACTATGTTACTAACCATACAGGGTATGACATAAAGAAAGGTTGGCATGTTAACATCGATGCAACTTACATACATCACGACTCTGATTTGTACAATGATCCGTTGAAATTCAACCCAAAAAGATTTGATGTAGTTAGCTTTCTCTCCACTTATTTTGGCTTTCTTTCTCTGGATTGTTTTTTGCCACGTCCTTGTGTCAAGAAATTACTTTTCGTCTCATATCTGCAGGAACATCAAAAGCCGTACAGTTTCATACCTTTCGGATCAGGGCCTAGGACATGCCTTGGGATCAATATGGCGAAAGTGACAATGTTAGTCTTTTTACACAGGCTCGCCGGTGGTTATACGTGAGTATTTTAAGTCATACCACGATTCCTATTCTTCTTTTCTTTTATAAATGGACGACAATTAAAAGATACTCCTCCGTAGGTGGACCCTTGATGATTTAGACACTTGCTTAGAAAAGAAGGCACACATACCTAGGCTAAGGAGCGGTTGCCCAATAACTTTGAAGTCCTTGAGCAAAACCATGCTAGAGGCATAATAGAAGGTCATGGAGATTTACAAGAAAAGGGAAGGCTTAATAAGAACAAAGCAGCAGAGGGTCATCTATATCTGCAGAGTTAACATCGCATGAAAGAAATCCGTGGAAGAGTTATATATGTGTATCAATCCAGTTACTACACTACTTCTAAGAAATGGTACCGAATCTATGATTTGCATACTATTAATGAATAGAGTTACGAATTGAATGTAAGATTACCTGGTGGTAGATGATGATGTTACTTTGGGAGAAATCACAAGAATAACCAGCTGCTTGTTGGAACAATGCGTGCGAAGAAACCAACCGCTTTACCTCTAACAAGTTTCGTGTATGGTTTTGTATGAAACAACCACGGTATATATAGGTGGAGGGTAGGTAGTTTCGTGTCTTTTTTAGTGGCCCACTACAATAATCCGCACAATAGCTGAAAAGTGCTTATGAAGCAACGAGAGACAAGTACACAACTGATAACTATTGGGATAAACTGATATAATCCGAGTAATTTGACATCTATCTAATAAGAGTTTTACACAAGTAAAATTACTTTTTCAGTCAACAAATAGTAATATATCAATCTGTGCAAGTCCCCCACATAATACATGATTGATCCCACAATCACTCTTGGGTACATGTGTTGTGGATCAAGATCCTTTGAAGGGCAAGGTTCGCTTTCACCAGTAAAAAGTAGTGTTGATATACGGGTTATGGATAACAAACTAGGGGTTTGTTATAACCCGTTCAATAATATCTTGTCAATGGTTATTACTTGAACTTCAAACTGCACCCTCTGCACTTTAGAGGATAAAAGAAAACGTCTTGAACAATACTTTTTGATTCATTATTTCCAAAATTTTATATCAGTAAATCCTATAACGTTCACAAACTTGGTAGATACTATGCAATGACAAAATATGAACAGCCACATTAGCAATATAATGAACAGAACACTGACATGAATAAAGTACAGACATGTTAAACCTTAATGAATAGAAATTGACTTGTACTCTTTAACTGTATTTGTAATAGCCTGCTCTACCGGAAGTCTTTCCATACTTGAAGCCCCATAAAACCCATGGACTCCTTTGGTTCTCTTCAATATGAATTCCGCTTGCTTTGGACCAGATATTGGACCTGCATATTCCAAGAGACTATAAGTTGACAAACACAAACAACTATTCTTTTAAGAACAGTTAAAAGTGAATGCAGTGAAGTTCAATAACCACATCAAGAGCCTGTCTATTTAGTAGCCAAAAGTTACTGGCAAAACATTCCCCCATAAATTAGAAATTAAGCACACAAGGTAAACAACAAATATAATTTAACAGGAATTGATGATAAGGCTCACATCCCCCACCACAAAATTTACCATCAACAATAAACAAATACATTCACTATTCTCAACGAATTTCTCACACCAAAAACCAACATACTAAAGTAAAAACTCGCTAAAAGACAATTGCATAAAATTTTCTCACTGGATGTTGCATTCATCACTGAAAACTTATTGTGCAGAGCATCCAAACACTTTGAAAATGAAAACACATCTAAACTTCGAGTCCAATCTTTCTTTGCTTACAGATCAAAGCCTTTTCCATTCCTTTGTACTGAAACCCTCCTCGCCCATGCCAGGTTTTCTTTTCTTTTGGTTTAACTTTGTTACTCTTTTGGGTTGACCATACACAAATTAAGCCAAACACAAGTTTTTCAATATGAACAGGAAACATGAAAAGATTCAATAGATGGCTCTAACATAAGATATAGGAAGATGCTTTTCAGTTATCTGTTAATAAACATTCTGCACTTCGGGTCTAGGCCCAAATAATAATAATTGACCAGTGAACACTTAATTTACTATTTAATCTTCAAATATACATCCATAAAACTTTGGAGGTGACTTGCATACCTCCATGGCACAACACGATGACATTGGGATTGATGCTGTGCGCTGCTTCTGCAATAGCTTGTACACGAATTACACTTTCATCAAGTGAAACGGCTGTTTTTGCACCTATGGAGCCTGTTGTAGTTAGACCCATATGGGCAACTATAATATCAGCGCCGACTTTAGCCATTTCAATAGCTTCATGTTGATTGAATGCATATGGAGTTGTCAAGAGACCCATTTTATGGGCTTTCTGGATCATCTCAACTTCCAAGCTGATAATTTAATAGGAAAATGAAATAAAGTTGGGAGAGATGTAATACTCTAACTAATATAATATGATGAAAAATTGTTTTCCAAATACCCACCTATATCCCATTCCCGTTTCTTCAAGATTTTGTCGAAAATTCCCATCAAATAACCCTACTGTTGGAAAGTTTTGTACCCCAGAAAATCCAGTAGACTCCACCTGTCTAAGAAAGTAATCCATTCTGCGGAAGGGATCAGTTCCACATACACCAGCAAGAACTGGAACCTTCTTTACCACCTGAAAACAAAATATAAGTAAGTCAAACATAATGGAAAAGAAAGAGATATAGTACTAGCCTAGCAAGGGAATTTCATAATTACATAAATAACCAATTTTTACCCAAGATAGGTATTGAGGGTTAATACTTTATTGCTAGTTAATCTGACCTCAAGAATTAGTATTTTCACTTTCTTAAATGTCAAAAAGCTTAAGTTATTAGTTGAATGTGCATGAAGTGCCTTCTATGTGACATTTGTAACACTTCGCCTCATACAGGAGCCCTTTAGGCTTTGAAATGTGGACAAGCATGGGTGTACCTACCTCGAGTTAAAATTCGACTTTTTATTAGAAGAATGGGGTGGATTGATCAAACTGTGATCACTTGGTCAAGGGCCTTTGATACTATGTTTGAAGCAACTTTTCAAAAGGATATGCTATTAGGTCAAAATGCACATGTGAATATTATATGTAAGAGAGTAGTCAGGGTTAGTTACAAGTTGAATTCAACTGTCATTAGCTTTATACAGCAGTCACTGGTATAAGCATAAATATATACAGACACACATACACACTCTGCATCTCAATCTTTTAAGATAATAACAAAATTCAATTTCTTTCTCTATATTATTTTCATGGTTTCAGAGCTTGCGATCCTTTATGGTGAAGTCGCTCTCTTCACTATGGATTACATCAACATCCTGGTGTATCAAGTTCGCCCTTTTCTCTACAAGCCCTATGTGATGCTGATTGGGGTGGAGATAGATGATCTACTTCTAGTGCAACAGTCTATTTTGGTCCAAATCTTATATCTTGGGAAGTTTAAAAAGAATCAAGTTGTTGCTCAATCAAGTACTGAAGCTGAATACAAAAGTCTAACTCAAGTCACTACAGAAATTTTATGGTTTTAGACACTTCCCCCTGAACTTGGAATTTCTTATTCACCCATCATGTATTGTGACAGTCAGTTGTTGTTTCTTTGCCTCACAATCTAGTTCTTCATGCCAGGATTAAACATATGGAATTAGATCTCTTCCTTGTCAAAGAAAAAATCATTGCCAAAGAGCTAATTGTCAAACATATTCCTGCCTAAAACTTTGAGACCATTAGTGATTCCCACCCACCTACAGTTTGTGGTGTGTGTGTGTGAATACCATATGAAAGAGGGCAGTTCTCAACAGCACTCAGAGTCAGTTAAGGGTTAGTTATAACTTGGATACAAGCAAAAGGCTGCCCCTAGTATAGGCATGTATATACACGCTGTATCTCTATCTTTCAAGATAACAGTAACAGAATTCAGTATCTCCTAAGGGTTCATTAACCTGTTGTAATGGCCGTAACCCAAATTGCTTTATGATTTAGCCATTGGACCTTTACCCTGAATAGCCCATTGTTTCCTTTTATCTGTTCAAAACCCCGTGGTGATATTGATATACATTATTTTGGAAAAGAAAAGTTTTCTTCCTTAAAGAAAGACTACCAATCATATTTTGTGACTACCTATATTAAAAAAGAATTTTGAAATTAGTTTATGCTCGACTTAAGAAGCATCTGCAAAATCAGACACTTAGAGTGAAAAAAACTTCAATAGAAGTTAGCAGTTGGACAATACTTTTAAAGTATTCTAGAACAAGTAAACAATTAATGGCATACTGGCAAAACTTCATTGGCCATGTCAAGAACAACAGCATTAGCATCAGCAAAAGGTAACAATCCGGCTAATGAACCTCTTCCAGCCATTCGGAAGCGCCCAGAGTTGTACAAAACTATTAGATCAACGCCTCCGGCTTCTTCGAACTTGGCAGATATACCTGTCCCTGCACCAGCTCCGATTATTGGAATTCCTTTATCTATTTGATGTTTCAGTTGATGTAATATGAGCTGTGTTTTCTCCAAAGTTTCTGCAAGCAGAAATGAAAACATCATTTCCATAGTTGACATAAAGAATATATTTTCTGCCAAATGCAATTCTGGAGAGCACCTCACAGAAGTCAAATTAAGCAGCTTTTCAGCACAAAAAGAAGCAATTGGCTTTTAATAAATATCTTTCAGGCCAACACAAATTAAGTGTTACAAGAGCAAAACACACAAATAATGAGGAAAATTGAAAAAACTAATTTCTTATTGCAAAATACTGTTTAACATAATACAAATTCAAGTTAAATGAGAACCTGTTCTAGCTTCTGGAAATTCACTAGGTGGATAGACGATGCTCCCAAAGCTTGACGCATTTGAAACATAATCTTCATTAAATTGTTCAACAGATTCAGGATTGACAACTTGTTGTCGAGTAGAATCTGTACCAGTTTTCTCATGAATCTCCAAAAATGCATCAACCAATGCATTTGCAAATTCGAGGTCATTAATATGATGAGGATACACCTTTACCTGTACATAACTCTTAACTTTACAAAATACTCAGCAATAAATAAAATGAAATTAAGAAAACTTGAAGCTGATAATTATGATAATAATACTTTTGAGCAACCATACCTGTCTATCACCATTAGTTGGAATAAGGTTTTGTAATTCACGAAGAAGAGTACCCGTTGCCTCTGGATCATAGAAAGGCTTCCCAGGTGCATCTAAAGCAGATACGCCCTTCTCTGGAAGGCACACACAAATCTTAGATGATGACTTCTTCAGTTTCTTTGCTATGAAATCAGCAAATTTTCTGTTCTCATCTACTGTTGTTCGCATGAGTGAAACCTGCAAAAAGAAATAATTGATTTCTTATATTGGAATAAATAATGACTTCAAGCATTTTAACACATGGTAAACATCTTCAGTTCCAGGGAATGATATAGTGTAATGTGAATAGTCCAGTTTTGGTAGTAGTCACAGGATTGCTGGAAAAATGCATCTAAGTTCAAGGAGAAAATGATGGACAAAATGTAGGACCTTAAACGTAATCTAATCACAAGCAGATATGACTAGTTTTCAAGCAAAGACCAGAACAGAACGGAGTCATATAGAGTAGTCACCTGTTTATTGTGTTCATATATATTTCTCTGCTGAAACTTTGATGGTATAGTATCTTTTTCTCCAAAGTTCACCATGTCTAATGCCCCCACACTCAAGACTAACGGCACTTTATTTTCTATGATGGCATCAAAACGATAACTGTCACATGCCATTACACCTCCAACTATGTAGTCGGCTACCTCTGTCGTTGTGATGTCAATAACACCCTAACCAAGACAAAAGAAAGGAAGACGAGTGAACAACAGAAAAGGAGACAAAAATACATAAAGAAGTATTAGAAATGAAAAAAAAAAATACAAGTAATTTCAAAATGCTTATCCCAATTCATCTCATCTGACAAGATCACACTATTATGTGAAAGAAAGTTACGAGTTTACTTTCCCAAAACAGACTACTATCCATATATCTAAAATAAAATGAATGCGGTATTGAGCTTAATAAATACTCAATGTTCCTTGGATAGGGTTCAAAATCAGTAGGCAAAATATGAAGTTTCTCCCCTGGAACATTCAATATGCTCAAGAGTCAGGCTAAGTAGCTTAGCCTTGACAGCAATACAGTTAGGTCATATGCTTGTCCTCTTGATGTGTATAAAACAAGTCCAATCAATTGGAAGCTGCAACTAAACAAGGATCAGAACTTAACCTCCCTCAAATGTCACATCCATAAGGTGCATTGATTCAAATAGTAAGGAAATTGCAACATGAAGCCTCAACAGAAAATACAGTCCTAACCGTAAGTATTCTAAATTCATAGAAGATCAAAGCAGAATTGTCCAGATAAAATATTTCTTATGCTATGATTTCAAAACAAGTGAAATTCCAACACGTTCAAAACACAACATCAGCTAAATTTCCCATAATTAAAGTTTCACAGACTTAGCTGCTTCAATACCTGTATAAACCCCTCTCTAACCAAATTCTCCATGGCCCTGCCACCCACCCCAGTTGCATGGAAAACCAGGGTCTCATAACCTTCTTTATGCAACCTATCCTGGACAGCATTAACACAAGGAGTAGTAACACCAAACATAGTTACACCAATAGTAGGTTTAACTTCAATGCTAGAAGAATCCTTTAAGCTCTGAATCCTTCCAACAACCATCCCAGCAAATGCAGCCGCAGCATTAGACAAGATCAGTCTGCTAACCCTGTTGATGCCTGCAATGTCCACAACAGATGGGAACAAAACCAAATCTGAGGTTCCAATATAAGGTTCAGTTTGACCGCTGGCCACTGTTGAGACGATGACTTTGGGGATCCCAATCGGGAGAGAGGTGAAGGGAGACGACAGCAGTGACGTACCCCCACTCCCCCCAACACCAATAACACCAGCAAGACATTGATCCTCATGAGACTTCTTCAAGAACTGCTCCAATGCCTGGCTCATCACGGCAACCGCCTTGCCTCTGTCATCCGGGAGAAGCAAAGCTTCGTTTGTTCCAGTATTGTAGGAAGAGACAACGTCATTCCTGGAAACAAACGGGAAATCTTGCAAACTTTGTGGCGCATTCGAACCAGTAGAGACATCAACCACCACCACCTCTACCTGTCACCCACTCTCATCAAAATATAACTAATCAAACTACAACAAACACGATTTAGAGTCTGAAATGTATATCACGCCCATGCAGTGATTGTTTACATCTCTTTGACATGATAAAACTTCAATTAATTTGCAAATATGTCGTTACTTTCACCAATTAATTAGCTTAATAAACAGTTTAATCTTAAAGAACTAATTTCTATATTCAGATAAAAATAACAAAAATCACGAATTACGGGATCAAATAGAATAATGGCGGTAGTTGTTGCGTGAATTGAACGATTGTGAGTACTACGTGTGTACCTTGGAGGAGGAGGAGGAGAAGCGGTGGAGATTGGAGCGAAGTGAATCGGAGAGGAATCGGAGCTCGTGGAGCTTGGTGTCGAGGGTTCCGACGCAGAAAACACGAAGACTTGTGGAGTGGTTGCGCTGTGCCATATTGTAGAGTCAAGGGAATGAGGGAGAAATCACACCTTCATTTGCCTCAACAACTTCACTCGCAATATTGTAGCATTCCCTTCCCATGTGCCATTAAGTGGACTGTCAACCAAACATGATATCATTTCTTCACAAAAATCATTACAGTTGGCATCACTTTACTATCGCCTCCTGTTATCATATATTCTGATCACCGCTTACATTTTTTTTTAGTCTCTCTGTTTCTTCAGTACTTCATAAACAATTTTGGTCCAGACATGTTCCAAAACTGATCTTAGTATCTGAATATTTTTTTTATTATTAAAAAAAGTTAAATTTGTTTTTTCCTTAAATTTTAGTGAATTTTTGGAATTAATCTATTTCAAAATTTTAAATCAATTTAGTCATTCATTTTTCAAAATATATGGATTTAGTTTTTTTAATCAAATTTGGTTAGGTATATTTAATATTTCGTACGCATCTCGGAATTGTATATAAGTTATTTATATTGTTTAACACATTTTTATTAGTACAAATAAAAACAGGCCTTAATAAATGAATCTAGTGACATAAAATTTATGTGTGTCTTACTCAATTATCACCAAATGATAAAAAGTATTATACTATTATGTTTTAGCAATGTAAACACATATGAATGGATCTAATGACATAAAATTTGCTTATGGGTCAAAGTTATATTTAATTAAACTCATAGAACTAAATGATAAAACTATTATGTTTTAATGATGCAAACACGTCTTAATAAATAAATCTTAATGACATAAAACTTGTATGTAAGCTAAAATCTTACTCAATTACACTCAGATAACTAAATAATAAAACTATTATACTATTATGTTTTACCAATGAAAAATAAATATAGTGACATAAAATTTGTTTGTGGGTTAAAGTCTTACTCAATTGGATCCATATAACCCAATGATGAAACGATTAGACTATGTTTTTTTTTTCTTAATTATTTTGGGCAATTGGAGAAATATAACTCAATATTTCATTGTAATTAATCATGTAGATGTAAGAATAAAAAATCCTCACATCACAAATAATTAATTATAATTAATATTTATTATGTGATTATAAATATCAAACGATCATAAATGTTCTACGAGTCTCAAATTCATTACAAATATATCCACTCTTCAAACATTTAAAATAAATATTTACATCAACATCATTTATAATGTAACTAAAATAAATAATAATATTCATGTATATAAATTAATTATACAACATATAATTTATATTAACATACATCACATAAAACCTTGTAAGTACAAAAACATCTATTATTTACAAAACCTTATCATATGTACCAAACCATATTGGATGTACAAAACATATGCTGATTAAACTATCACACCATAAAATCATTTTTACGTTAAAATATAGATATAAAATAAAGTTATATACTCCTTATTATTTTAACAAGATAAAATGTTACATTTTAAATTCATCTCAACTTCAAAATAATCAACACATCCAATATCCAAAAATGGTATCAACTGTCATAAGTGCAACAGACAAAGTTTTGCATTACATAAGTACACAAAACAAATTTCAGAATCCTAGAGCGATTAAAGCCTCGAAGGACCACACTGTGATGCTTCGAGATCTTTTATACCCATAATCACAAAGTCCAATAGGTTAGTGTCACCTCATCAATAGTGAAACCTCCAAAGTTGTGTTCGACATCAAACACAGAAAAGCGCAAATAAAGAATCCAAAAAGGATAACCATAACAGATACAAAAAACAAAAACAAGGCAAAGGTTAACCTTTCTCTGATACCAAATGTAAAATTAATGCGGAAGAAATGATTAAGGACTGCCATTGCCACTGTTATGAGATTCATTTAATGCATTTTTTTGTTTCAAACATTCACTCTTTAAACTTTGATGATATATTATATTGTAGAAGAGAACAAATTTGATGACCCAAAGCACAAAACACATGTTAAATTTATAAAGATATTTGTCTATCACATAGTAGTTGACACAATAAATTGTTGCCAATTATATGAGATTATTATAGTTTCAAAATTTATGCAATAATTATAAAATTGATTGAGAAATAGATCACATCTATGAAAATAATTGATCATGTGAATATTTCATATTATCTCACATATCACATATCACATATTTCATATTTGGGAAATCTCAAAAGTAGTGACACATTCCTTAAAAGTTTCCTCATAATATTTTATTACAAGAAATCATGATGATGAGATCTATGTTAAAAATTGACTCTAATTAACAAAAATATTTTCTAAATTAAATCAAAATTATAAAGTTATAAAATACAAAATAAAATATTTAACTATAAAATTAATAAATTAATAAATTACAAAAATAATTGATCTATTACAATTACTTTGATCTATTATCACCTACTCTGTGATAACGATATGAAAAAGCAATAACACTTGTAAAATAAGCAAATTTTACACATTCAACCTAAGTCAAACAAGAAAAGCTTTCAACCGATCAATCTGTTAGGAATCCAAGTGTGAGTCTAAGTCCCACATTGACCAGAAATGAGAAAGTAGAGCACCATATAAGGATCAAGGCCCATAAACCCATCGCCTTAAGGTTTTGGGTTGAGAGTGGTGTCGGTATCTTATGTGGTTAGGCTCAGGTCTCATTGGTGTTGTTCTCCCCAGTGAAACCCCCTCTGTAAAACCTGACAAGTGGTATTAGAGCCTATGGTTAATACCGGCTCAGACGAGTGCAGTATGGTCCTAGTATCGAAAGTCTTCCTGACAGTGTGTGTTGTTCTCCCCAGTGAAACCCTCTCTGTAAAACCTGACACAATCTTGTATGAATCTTGTTGATGAAGAAGTTGATTAACATGTTTTGATCACTCCAAGAACTCTCTGGTCTTTCTTTCATAACTTTCTTATTTATGAAAATTTGTTACCTCAATTCAGATAGACATTGGGTTTTAAAATAGTTTTATGACACGATTAATTAATTATATTATTTAATGTAATCGAACAATCTGATAACAGATTCAAGGTCCATTTGTCAAATTTGTTATAATTGATTACATTCACCGGTGGCCTTCACAGGGACAAAGGGGCCATGAACCCCCAATTTTTTTTTATATTTATAAATTTTTATACATCAATATTTATATACATTTTTTTATTGTCCACATTTATTTTTTAATTTTACATTTTAAATAATTTTTAAATAAAATAATTATTTTATTAATATTATCTTTTAAATAATTATTTGTATAATTTAATTATTTTTTATTTGATTATTTTTTTAAACTTAAATCATTATAAATGAAAATTAATTATTGTAAAATTATAAAAATATTTATATTTAATGTTAGAATTATAATAACAATTATAATAATAATTTTATTATTTTTTATTATCATGAAAAAAATAAATACAATGTTTTTACTAGTTTATATAAAAATTTTGAGATTACTCTTTTGGTTCCTATTTCGTTCAAAAATATCAAGTTAGTCCTCCAACTTTTTTTTTGCATCAATTTGGTCCTGATTTTTGAAAAAAATGATGCAATTTTTTCATATTTGTTAAATTTGTTGAATCAGATTTTTCATCAAAATTGGAGATGTGAATAAGGATAGTTTAATTTATTGGCGTAATTGACATAATTATAGTGTCAATTTTGATGAAAAATCTTTCTTCCGCTTCAAAAAGTTTAACAAAAAAGATAAAAGTACATTAATTTTTAAAATATCAGAACTAATGTGACGACAAATTTTTTTATTTATTTAATTATTATTATTATTTCCTATAATATACTTATAAAATTTAAAGGCAAAATTATACATAAAATATTCATAAATATATATATATATATATATATATATATATATTTACAATACTGTGTGCATCTTATATCTACACCGTTTAGTACATTTTATGTTTCCTACACTACAATAGGAAAAAAAAAGTTATTTATTTACAGTCTTCCCCTCATATACTACCTTCCAAACAGGTGGAGGGAAATGTTATGGATATGATTCACTTGGACTGCTGGGGTAAATAAAAGGTAACTCCAATTTGTCCTTCAATGACAATTGACGCATTTGGAGCAGAAAGAAAAATAATAGTAGAGTTTCTCGTTCCCTGAAATGTTACAGAATTATTCACTGCATTTGTTTGCCATGCATTTCCCCGGGAAAACAGCCACAACGTCGGTAAATAAGGGATCAGGCATATTGGGAGCAGCCATCTATGATAAAGTTATAAAATTTTGTTTTTCACACACAATCATAAAATAGGGAAGTGAGACAAATATCACATAAAAAAATATAGCATATCATAATAAAATAAAATGAAAATTTTCCCAATCCATAAAACTGGATTTTTATTATACTTTTATAAAGATATTGATTAATTTTGTAATGACTAGTCAGGATAAATGAGCTCATAACCAACAAAGTAACTCAAGAACATCTCATCTTGAGTAATACTAACTCGTTTAAATCCCCAAGGTCATACCTCCAACTACAATAATCAAATCTTTATTTATCATAAATTTTATTTCAATATTAAACTATATAATTATATAAATAAATAAATAAATAGAATCAATGCATAATTAAAATAAATATAAATAAATAAAAAGGACCAGTACGATAAATGTAAATAAGAGTACATATAAATTGAACAAATAAGATCATGCACCACTTGAAATGAATATAAATAAATAAATAAATAAATAGGAACGAGAACTAAATATAAATTAGAATGAGGTTAGGGACACCTCACTTAAGATAAATATAGAGATAAAAATAATTATGAATAGATAAATAAATAATCAAAGTAAAAATATAAAATGATAGATGTCTCCTCCCCTTACCTTAATTATTGTGAAAGATATATCCCAAAATTTTGTGAACGTTTCAACTTTCTTCTTTTATTTTCTTCACTGCCAACTTATACTCACAAACTCCTCTTCTCCCTTTTTTTGTTCTTTCATCTTACCGTCTCAATTTCGTTTCACTATCACCACTCCTATTTATATTACACACATAATCATTACATTTAGTTCATTTGGTTTGAAACACTGTTCAATTCTGTTTTCTTCTTTCAAATTCTCGCTACTATGGTTTGTTATGGATTAAGGTCTCATTTTTTTAACCTGTAATTTCACACGTTAGCATCTGATCTCATTCCATCACGTGGAGCATTGAGAAGGGTTTCTTTTTCTCTTTTCCTCTCTCTCTTATGTTTTTATTACCTAACAATATGTCCAGTTTACCTATACATGTATATAAGTTTATCCTTTATATATATACATACTTAACTTTATTTACGTTTCTTCTTTTATTATAATAAAAATATTCTTTCTTATTTACATTCTAAAATATTTAATATATTTCTTATAAAATCATCAATTATTTGTATATTTTGGATATTTATAATCGTTACATTAATATGTTCATGATTTATTATAATATAATATGTATATTATATATATATATATATATATATATATATTTGTAATAATAAAAATAAAAATAATAATATATATAATAAGATGCTTATAAATAAAGTAATATATTATTTATTGATTTATGGATGTTACAATTAAAGTGAGACTTAAAAAAACTAGAGGAGCTACTTGACATTTTTGAACAAAAAAATGGATCAAAAGAATAATTCAACCAAAATTTTGACACCCGCAAAATGTTTGATGAAGATCCACCACTAATTACATTAATAGTTTAGTTGATTAATATGTCAATTTTACTACCTTTTAGGATTTATTCATTTGAAAATCATCTAGTTCGTACTAAAATGATTTATAATCAATTATGTTGTGATTAAGACTGCTCTAATAACTTCACTAAAAACATAACTAGGATCAATATACAATGATTGTATATATGATACCACAACATGTAACTAAATTCTCTTGGGAATCATCCAAAGTATGATTCTTGAAGCTTTCCGTTCCTTTGGATAACATTTATAACCTTATAATTTTATATTTTGTAATTGTAATTTGTTAATTTTGTAATTTATAATTTTAATTATTATTTTATAATTTTAATTAAATTTAATAATAATTTATATTAAATACAGTAAATTTTTAATAGAGAATACATGATTATGATTTATTGTAACAAAATATGACCTACCAATTTAAGTATATGTTGACAATGAGAGATAAATGACACATGACATAATTAATAGAAAAAATATAACTACATGAACTCAATTAAAAAGTTTAAATTTTTTGAAAATTTTTATGCTTTAATAAAATATCAAAATTTATTAAAAATTAAATAAAAAATTCCTAAATATATCATAGGATCATAATTTAAAATCATGAGGTGAAAGAGTTACGAAACAGTTGCTTGTGGTGCGAGAAAGAAACGATGGTGGTTGATGGAGTAGGTGTAAGGTTGCCTTCGAGAAGTTGTCGGTGGTAGAGGTGATTAGACAACGGTTACAGTGACACCATCGAATATTATATAGCTTAAGGAAGTTTAACTAGAAAAAGAAAAAAAACTTATTATACTTATTTTAATGGTTAGAAACGTAAGCCCTTACTATATTTGCATAAATTATGTTATTAAAATATATTTTTAGAAAATATTATTTCAGCATAAAAAATAAATAACTTTGATTAATTTATGAACTTATTATTGTCTATGGTTTTGATATAAATATAAATATTGATAAAATTAGGCATAATGAGTATAATGTTTGGACAGTTTGAGGAGTTTAATTTTTTTTTTTATATTTCAAATTTTAATTTTAATTTATGGCTGGTGTCACTTTATGAAAGCCATATGGGAGATCAGTATTACTTGTTACAAACACAAAAAAAAATGTCTATTTTAAAACTAGAGAGTGTGTGAATATTATTTTTATAAAAATATAAAAGAATATGTACTGTTTTAAAATGTGGATGCTATTTAATATAACGATTAATCATGTAAGATAATCCAAAAATAATGTTTGAGAAATAATTTTCCTTTTTCAGAGAAAATGGTTTAATCACTCACTTAGAATTTTGTCACGTTTTAAAATGTTTCTAAAACTATATATAGTACACTGATCACAGGATTCCCACAAGTGTCAAATATGTGAAGCAATTGGAGGATGTAGATAGACCACGGCTTTTTAAAATGAGAGACAAGTTATGGTCCATTTTATGTGTTGGGATGTTTGAGTGGTTTAGAGCACACTAATATCATTTTCAAGACCAGCTCAAAAGTTTGTTGTGTTTAATCAAATTATTGTTTGGTTACAGTGAACAATAAAATGAAACATTACACTATCCTATTCTTTTTATTTAAAACTGAATTGGTTCATATATATAAAATTATTACTTAAACATAAAATAAGATGTATAAATGTGACTTAAAGTTATTAAAGATTATATTTTATAAATATTAATTATTTAGGTAATATTTTTTTAAATGTTATTCACAAAAAAATGTAAGCAAAATAATATAATTGTAATTTTTTTTTATTGTGTTGTTTCTTTCTCGATGAATCTTCTTTATATTTGTAGATTACATAACGTTGACATGACAACAAGAAAAAAACCATTCCGTAAGACAAGAATAAGCACAATTTTTTATTGTTGGTTAATTTTATGGACTATGATCATTTAACAAACTATTTTTTAACAAAGTTTGACATAGTTTTTTTTAAAACACACTAAACATTTTTTTTCTCTTTCCAAATCATATTAAACCTTTATTTCATCCATTAAAATATTGTCACGTGTACTTTATCAAAAGTTTGTTAACAAAACTTTGTTAAAACATAATTTTCCTAATTTTATTTGCTTTAGCATACACAAAATGTTGTCTATTTATTTCAAGCAATACGGCAGACAATTTTATAATTATATACAACCGTTGCTAAAATGTGATTAGTTTAGACCATGTTTTTAAAATTGTGGTAATTTAACTTTAATATTTTTAAATTATCATCATGTGATCCAAAAATAATTAAATTATTGTAAGATGTATTAATTGTCTAGTTATAGAGGATAGGTGAGCCAAGTCACAATCAAATCATGATATTTTTTTATTTAATGGTAAGTGTACCGTACCTAGCCAAACTCGACCAAATAAGTAAACAATGTGCATATCGAGACCGCCAAGTATCCAGCCTAGGCCGAGTTAGCCTAACTTGTACCGATGTTAACCTAAACTAAATGTCTAAGAGGACAACCTGCACCTCATATCACCAACATAAGCCATCAAGGCAAGTGGTCGGTCTAGACCGACTACTCGAGCATATTTGGTAAGGTTACAGCATAAGCCGACCACTTCAATACACTCGATATGATGAAACCCCCGCATTCAATAAATCTTAAGGGCCTGGGTTTGGGCCCTGGCCCACTCGCAAGCCCCACCTAGAGCCTAAGTCAAGGCCCAGCCCATGAAATGGTCAAACGTCATTAATGCTCTATAAATACGCGTGGACCCCATCATTTAAAGGTACGCATTCATTAATCACTGATTTGACTCTCTGAGAGCTTTGACTTACTTGAGCTTCGGAGACTTTTACCTGACATGTATCGACTGGGAAGAGGCCAACTAAGAAAATAGCGGACTACGTGGTAAGGTGACGCTTGTGCCTAACCTATCTTAATTGTTCTCTGCAGGAACAGTAAGCTCTCAATTGAATAATCGGTATTTGAGTCCATCTCACAAAAAATGCATTCCACAAAATATGAAATAATGTGTTGACTAGAAAGTGTGATTTATTGTTTTCTTCGGAGACAATAATTTTCAATACTTTTGTAACCTTAAAAAAAATAGTTGTCTTAAAAGTAATGATCGGGATACTGTACTAGTTAGAAAATTATGGTAAAATTATTGTCTAAACTTAAAAGTCATTGCTTTGTCTATTTTAGGTAAACTTTTCAAGTTGTTTAAACTAAGAAAATGATCGGTGATAACACAAGTAAATTATTACATATCAAGATGCAAAAACTCAACACTACTATTTTTCTCTGTCTCAACATTTGACTATTTGTCGGTAGAGAAAGGTAAGAGTTGAACTCTGAACAAACTATAATGCATTTGAGAAACCCTACATGCAAACTCTTGTTTATGCTTTCCTAGTCATCAATATGGTAATGTTGCTGAACTCAGTTTTCTCCTTAGACATACGATCAGCCAGAATTTTCTGGAAGCGGCTGAAAACCTCTTCAATGATATGTCCACCAAAGTGGCTAACCAGCATAGGTTCTGCCACAGACCTCATGCACTGTGCCAGGTTATATCCACTGTCACTAACCGATTCACACCTTTCAGATTCAAACTCAACACCGTTCCAATCTTCAAGAGGATTCCAATTCACCTGGGCCATCTCTACACGATTGATCACAAATGACCCTTCTTTAAGAACTTCCAGTTTCACTTCAGATGGTGATGGAGTGTACTGAGGAATGTTAAAACTATCCAATTCCTCTTCCTTTATTATTCCCTGCACATATTCATGCAACTTGCGAAATCAGTATATATCCAAAGTGCACTGAATTCAAATTCATGGCACAGCATCATCAAGTTCTTACCTGCACACACATATCACTAAGAGCCATAGCCATAAGCTCCCAAATAAGGTACCCACCCTCACTGCTAGCTGGATCCTCGGCTTCGTTTTTTCTCCCCAAAATTGTGAGAACCATGCGACCTTCTTCAACCAGTTCCTCCGCACGACACTTGAGAAAACTAGAGAAATCTCTTTGAAATTGGTGGTAGTAAGCTCTCGCAACATTTGATGGGCTTGTTGTTCCTATGTAAATGTTCCCCCTGTTGTTGTCTATACCCTCAGGAACCTATCAATAAATCACAGTTATTACTTCCATTCCATGTACCTATAGCCACAACTACAAAATATACAGATGTATTATTATACCTTAGACATCCATTGAAGGCTGTAAGAGGAATGAACAAAATGAAGGCTTTGATATGGGAAAACCCTGCCATAGAAAGATCCTGGAACCCCAGTGAAGTAGCATGGACCAATCCCACCTTCCACTTCTGTTTGCAATTTCTCTTTGAAGCTTTCAAGGGACACAAAGATGCTGTTGAAGTCATTCCCAGGCAGATCATTCAGAAAAACCCTGTATTCTGGAGATTTATGGTTCAGCTTCCGACAAAGCTGCTCCACGGTCTTGATGACTTCAGACACAACAAATAAAGTGTTTGGTCCAGAAGAGCAACCCAAATCTGCAATTGCCAAACTTCTCGGGAGTGTACTGCTATACAAACTAGTTATGGCTTCCTCTCTTATGGGCTTCGACAAAGTAATCGCCTTTTGCTGTAAATCAATGGCAGACATAATAATCACTGCTCGTACTTTGTTGTACTACAATACGTGGTTCAAACATATGCATGTATTTCAGTTAATTTTGAAAAGATCTTACAATAATGTTCTGTTTCATGAAATTGTATCTTCTTTTTTTGTTTAACACTTCAAGTACAATAAGTACACCAGTTGTTACTTTTGGGTCATGCAATACACGATTCAAATATGGATGGTCTTCTATTAATTATTTTAGGAAAACAAAATGCAGAAATAATTTGTTTAATGAAATTATATCTCCTATTTTTTAACCATTTTTTAACACCTCAAGCATATAAATACTGGATTAATGTAATATTAAAAGGATGATTTTCTAATTTTATTTTTTAATAGCAGATCACGAATTTATGAACTTTATGTTAGGTTTAAAACGTAAAGACACAATATTTTGCGACAAGATAAATTACATACTTTTACTCTTTCATCTTTATGTTTATATTTGTTCTAATTTTTAAAAATACAATTTAGGTATCTATCTCTTAATTTTGCTTCAAATTGGTTTTTCTATACTAATAAATATTAACCATGTTAATAATTTTAATAAAATGGCCTTTAAAATCCGTCACAACAATATCTATGGGTTCAAACATGTTTTTACACGGGTAATTGATACAGTGATTCTTTTAACGGCCAGCTACATAACATTTATAAATTATAATTTGAAAAAATAAATCATTTTTTTAATGGATTCATGAATTGATTGAAAAATTGTGACTAGATACATTTCAATCAAAATGTCCCAAATTTTGTTACTTAATTACAATTTTAAGGAACCATTGACACTGATATTAAAAATGAATTCTTAGTATGAAATATGTATGAAAAAAGTCCCCATAAATAATTATAAAAAATATATTGAAGTATTTTATTATTAAGATAAAATTGATTAATATATAAAAGTTATTATCTTATAAAAAGAAGATTTTTGATTTGGGTAGGATGAAGAGAGAAGTTTTGTTAGTATACCTGAACAAAGGAGTTGTTTGCATAGCTTGTTTTTCCGGCACCACCGTTCATGCGCAGTACCTGTGCTACCTCCATTCTTCTATCTGATCTTCTTCAATGCTTTTCACTCTGTTGTTGTGTGATTCTAGTTCATACCACAGACACGTATTTATATTCACATATTCATGACCATGCTCCTTTATCACAAGAAACTCATGTTTTAAATCGTTACCATAATTATAAATAAATAACATTTAATTTCGCGATTATCTTAAAATCTTATCAGAAGTTATTATTGGTCGAAAAGGGCCCTATACGCGTGTTATGTCTGCCATTAATTATGGTCACGATAAGCAGTATATATGGTACTGAATTCATAAAAGGAAGGTATGAGCCATAAAAAGTTAGATTTATTTAGTATAAAACTAGTAAAAACACATACACTTTTTTTTTATGGTAATTAATTATTTCAATTTAAAAAATATTAAATTTAAATCATAAATGGTTACTTAAAAAATGATAAAAATATGTGTACAGAGACAAAAATTATAGATGAACATTAATTACGATAATCTCTAAACTTTTAATTTAAATCAATAAATGTACGAAAACTAACAAGATATAATCTTATAAAAGAAGTAAAAATTTAATATTACAAACTTTAAAGTGAAAAAAATTATAAAAGGATTCAATTATCAAAATAAAACTTGTATGGTTAAATTCTAATTAAAACCAATAGTTGCACCAGATGAAACGTAAATACTTTCTAAATTTTAGTATAATTAAAATTATTTACAAATATGTTAATTCTATTAAAAAAAATACATATATATATATATATATATATATATATAAATTTTTTGAAATTATTTTAACTTTTATCTTTCTTTTTCTATTAGTGTTCCACCTTTTAAATATGTTAAGAAATTAAAAATTAAAAATTAAAAATTAAAAAATAATTTTAAGCCTAGCTCAATTCTAACAAATATGCTTGTAAAATGGGAACTTCAGCCACTTATATATTATAAATTGGTCTTATTTTTAGTCGATGTAAGACTTTTCAACACAATTCCTCATTGAGTCGAGACATATGCCTCTTGTCCGTAGGATTATACCTTAATGATTTGTCAAATAGCAAGTGAAATAATAGCCAACAAGCAATAAATCTTGATAAAATAGACTTTACTTCATGATTCTGATTCTAGGTTAAGAAGTGAACTTTAAACCTAGTTCAATCTTGTCAAACGAGTTTTTAAGGTGAGATTTACATCAACTTATATATTATAAAATTGTTTTATCTCTAGTTGATGTGAGATCTTCAACATGGTCGATATTAAGGATATATTTATTATTAAATTATTTTAATATGATATTTTTACTTAATATTTTTTGAAAGTTTCATGATTTATTACAAAACTGAATTGAACATTAAGAAAGGGAGAAAACCAATATTAATGATTTGAAATTATCTTCTGCACAATCTAGTATAAACAAAATGTTTGTTCTAATATGGATATTCACTAAAGTCTCACGTTAAATAATATGACGAAAAATACTATATAAATAAAAAGTTGTTTTTTGAGTTGTCACCGCAACACATTAAATCTCTTGAATATGGGAAGACTTTGGAGGATAGTTGTTTGTCATTACAAGATTTATAATTTTTTATGCAAAATTACACGAAAAAAAATTTGCAATTTTATCCACACAAAATTACATAATAAGAGTTTGCAATTTTGTTATTTATATTTTTGTCCTAATTTGTAGGTTGTTTTCGTCTAAAAAGATTATTTTTCTATTACGGTTATTCTCGATAAGAAGGAAATCAACAAACAATAAAACTAATCTAATGTCATTAACAAATTGTCAATAGTCCTGTACTTGATTGTGCAATTATCGCTTTTGAATAAAATCTATAATCCATACATCTGAAGTAATAGGAGAAGAAGAATGAGTTTGACAGAGTTGATGGCTATGGTGCTAGGACTGGCAGTGACACTGTCTTCTTCAAAAGTTTGTTTAAGGCCAAATATAGATTTATATAATCTGCAAACTAAAATTGTCAATGGCCCCTGAAGAATAAACATAAATACATACTTCTTCATTAAGATTACTATTGAGCCAGATGAGGACCATGTGTGGTTTTCATCTCATCTTCTATAGCTTGCTTGCAACGACGGAATTGTATCACTTTTTGTAATTAATCTGGGTTCATATTATACTTTGATCAGATTTATCAAAGATTTTTCAATTAATATTTGTGTTTTTTAAGCAAAAGATCCAATGATCAAATTCTCTCGTGTCTTTTCCTTTGATTTTTCATCTGTGATGAGACCGAAGTGCACACAATTTCCTCCTTGAACATGAAAAAAGAATGGTTCTCTATCATCTTTTTATCCGTTCCATGAATAGCCATTTGAAGAACGTGTTGGATTGGAGATCATACCTTCTATCAATAAAAAACAAAAGATGGTTGTTGTCATTTTATTCATTACACAGTCACACATTTTTGTCGTCAGAATCCACAGCTGACACTTAAATTTCAATAATATGATTACTTTCTTCTTTTTTTCAAAATTAGTTCGCATGGGAGGTACTTTAAAATCAACTTCACGTATGGAAAAGAGCCGAAAAAAAGCATAAAGAATAAATTAGAAATCTGAACCATGGTTTCGTTGAGGAAATTTTGTAAAATCAGTATGGTTATCAAGAATACATTCTCGTATTTGACATATTATTTAACACATTTAATCAAACATCACTTTTTATGATCTCTGGACTATATTTTAACATTTTATTGAAAAAAATAGGTTAACATTTTATTTTAAAAATCAAATTTTTGTTAGATGTTATAAATATTTTAAAATTAAATAAATATTTTTTCTTTTGAATTTATTGATACTTGTAAAGTTTATTTTGTTGAAGTAAAATAATAAGGGAAATTTAAAATAAATAATATTTATTTAAAATAAGAAATAAATAATATATTAATCAAAATATTAAAATTCTACAAACGTACTAAATATTGTAATAAATTTTTTAAATTAATTATGTGACATATCAAATAATATACTAAATTAAGCTGCGAGGCACTTGTTTATAAAATAATATGTTATTTTTTTAGTAGTATATTCTTTTAAGCAATATAGTCTTTTTAAGTAACGAAATTCTATAATTAAAAATTAATAATATTTTTAATTTGTTAATAATAATAAAATTATTTCTTGATAAAAATTTAAATTAATTATTTAATTTGATATTGTAAATATGCATTAATTTAAATGTATAAGAAATTTTGTTTTCAAATAGTTTTAATTGAAATTTAATACGAGAATTAAAAATATTATTTATTAAAATTATAAAAGAAATTCATATATTCAAATTAGGGAAAACGAGTCAATAATATCTACAAAAATAAATAAATAAATATTGTAATAGTAAAAGACATATCAATTATTTAATAATTTATATAAAATTTATCAAAAAATAGTAATTATAAAATAATGAGAAATGAGTTAGAATTAGGTTCTAAGAGCATAATTCTGACCTATTTTTATAATAATGTGTCAAAATGAATATTACAATTCGGTTCCTAACTAAATTCTAATAGTAAATAATATATCGTTTTGGGAAAAAATTATCACAAATCGTGCTACTTTAAAAAAATGTTTTACAAAATTCTGATCATGAACAAATAGATAAATATTATAAATAATATGTCATTTAGAAAAATTTTATTAAAAAGCATAGTATTTTGAAAAATATTTTTCCTTATATAAAACAAATACAAGAATTTGGGTTAATTTAAGGTTTTATGTCTTTATGACAAATCAAGGTTTAAATAATAATTTGATTCTATTATTATTAAACTAATTTAATTTAATTTTTTTAATCTCGTTTAAATAATTAATGGACATTGAGACTTGTGTGTTAGTTTGTAATTTTTTTAATTTTAATTTTTTTAATTTAAAAGAAATGTTAAGGTGAAAGTCAAATTCATGTTATATGTCAAAATCAATGACATCGTTAAAGTACATGTTTTTTGGTTTTAAATTCGTTATTTTTTCAATTTAGTTACATTTTTTTAAATGGAACAATTTTGTCTCTTTCTAAATTAATATCAAATTTAATTCTTATATAATTTTTATACTGATATTTTTGTTAAAATTCACACTTTTATTAAATAATTAATTATCTTTTTTGTTTAGAGATACAATTGGATTAAACTTAGAATGAAAATTTTAAAAATAGGTTAAATTACTCTTTTGGTCCTTTTATTTGTCAAGTACTATCAGGTCGGTCTTCAAGTTTTTTTTTTCTCAATGATCCTCATTTTCTTAAAAATGATTCAATCTGGTCCTTGCCGTTAATTTTGACCAAATGGTATTAAAGTCAATGTCATATGTCAATTTTTGAATTTTTTGAATTTTTTTTGAATTTTTTTATTTTTTGATTTTTTGTTAATTTTTTTATTTTTTACACGTGTCACTGCAAAGTTGTGTCACGTGTCAAAATGATTCAATTTGGTTCCTATATTTGTTTTCAATTTCAATTTAATCACAACTTTTTGTAAAAATGAAGCAATATTGTCTCCCCTTAAATTGACACTCAATTTAGTTTTTGTAAAAATCTTATGATGATATTCTTACTAAAATTGACATTTTTATTAAGTATTTGTAGAAATATTTTTAAACAAACTTTTTTTTAGTTTTATTATTAAACAAAGGTAAACTCCAAACTTAATTTCAACAATTAACAATCTTATCATCATATATAAAGACATCAAGTGTACCATATTAGACAAACTTAGTGAAAATTAAAAATTAAATAACTAGTCACACATAAGTTTAGAAAATAAATTTCAAGTTTAAAACAAAACCAAAGTTTAATGTTTTGTATAGAATTTAAAGTTAATTTAAAATATTTCTAGAAATGTTTAATAAAAACGTTAATTTTAGTAAGCATATCACCATAAGATTTATAAAAAATTAAATTGAGTGTCAATTTAAGGAGGGACAAATATTGCTTCATTTTTACAAAAATTTGGACTAAATTGAAACTAAAAACAAATATAGGGACTAAATTGAATTATTTTGACACATGACACAATTGTGAAGTGACATATGTAAAAAATTCAAAAAAATTCAAAAAAACCATAAATTGACACGTGACGTTGACTTTAACACCGTCTGGTCAAACTAACGGTAAGGACTAAATTGAATCATTTTTTAAGAAAATGAGGACCAAATTGAAACAAAATAAAAAAAAAACTTGAGGACCAAATTGATATTACTTGACAAATAAAAAGACCAAAAGAGTAATTTAACCTTAAAAGTAAGAACTAACACCTTTGATTTAAATTTTCAAGAGATTAAAAGTCATATAAAGTAATGATGTTACTCCCCTCTTTTTCACCTCTTAACATTTTAAACCAATAATGATATTCCACACTTTTAAAATTTTCATTCTAACCCTAAATTAAAAATATTTAATAAAAATGTGAATTTTAATAAAAATATCAATATAAAATGTATACAAAAATTAAAATTAGTCTTAATTTGGAGTGGGAAAAAAATTGTCCTATTTAAAAAAATGGATTAAACTAACAAAAATGTCGAATATAAGGACTAAATTAAATATAAAACATTGATATGACATATGACACTGATTCAAACATAGATGTTGGCTTCTTGAGACGTGGAAATCTTCTAAAAATTAAAAAAAAACAAACTGACACGTAACAAATATTGTTCATTGTCCGTTAATTATTTAAATGTCATTAACAAAAATGACAAAATTAAACAAAATTGATGAAAATTATAATCAAATTGAACCAAAAAAAATATGACTAAATTGAATAAATTCAACTAAAATATGGACTAAATCATTATTTAAGCCAAAAATAAATAAATGAAATAATAATTAAATATAAAATAAAAATATCTATAAATAAGGTTTTATGTGAGAATTTTATGAATCAATTACATTTGTTTAAAATGAAAATAAGTGAAATGTTGAATAATCATTTATTTAAGGGGAATTCTAACTATCATGACGAATAAGATATAATTAATTATACTTGATTCTACTATCTTAATGTTAAAAAGTATAATTAATTATACTTGATTCTACTATGCTAATGTTAAAAAATGGTACTGGTGTGCCACATGTAGGGGTGTTAAAAAGTGGTACGGGTGTGCCACGTGTAAATCTCTAGCTTTTACGATTTTATTTTTTATTTTTTTAATTCTTAATTTTTTTTTAAAAACCTTTTGTTTTCATGTATCAAGTAGGGATGACAATGAGGTGGGACAAGAATGGGTTTCATTATCCCATACTTATCCCTATAAAAAAAATTCATCACCATCCCCATACCCAAACTCAACGGGTATCAAACTTTTATCTCATCCTCATCCTCACTGGGTAACGGGTATAATCTCGTACCCATACCGTACCCGTTTTCTTACTACTTTAATATTAATTTTAATTAATTTTTATAAAATAATAAAAAATTACGGTAAAGGAAACATAATATTATCAAATATTCAATATTAGGAGTATGATTGTTTCTTCGATATCAAATACTTTGAAATAAATTATAATTGTTTACATTTTAGATTAGAATACCAAATAAAATTTAATGAGAACCAAAACATTTATTAAATTTGCAAACATTAATGAAACCTAGTTGATAAATTTTAAAAATATTTTTTTTTTAAAAATATAAAAGGAAAAATTATTTTTTAAAAAATATAAAAGGAAAAAAATATTTAAATTAAAATATATTTTAAATGTTTGTTTATTTCAATTTTTTAAATTATAATGAATCTATTTTTTATACACTAATAAAAGTTATAATACATCACTTGATTAAAATGACGCAAAGAACAAATAATAAATATAATAATAAAATTTTAATATAGATTTTGTATCTTTTGAACCACAATATATGTTGGGTGGTGGTAAAAAAATATTCATGGCAATTACATTAAATTTTTATATTGTAGTAAATAAAAATTATTTATACAATTATAGTGAAGAAATTAAAGTATGATTGTAATGAGTTAGAAAATAAAAAATAATTAGATAAAATTTATCGAAATAGTATTCTACATGATGAAAATAAAAATATTAACAAATTAACAAATGTGTGTCTTATAAAACAATTGGAGACTATTGGAAGGAATCACACAAAGGAAAATAAATATATAATTAAAAGTATGATAAGATGAAAAATATCTTAGAGATCTAAAAAACCTTTTTAAATATCAACATATATACTCAATGGTTGATAAAAAAAATAACGCAAAGAACAAATAGTAAACATAATAAAATTTTATTATAGATCTTGTATCTTTTAACTCCAATATATGTTGGATGGTGATAAAAAAATATTCATGGCAATTACATTAAATTTTTATATTGTAGTAAATAAAAATTATTTATACAATTACATTGAAAATATTAAAGTATGATTGTAATGAGTTAGAAAATAAAAAATAATTAGATAAAATTTATCGAAATAGTATTCTATATGATGAAAATAAATAAAAATAAAAATATTAAAAAATTAACAAATGTGTGTCTTATAAACAATTTGGAGATTATTGGAAGGAATTGCACAAAGAAAAACAAATGTATAATTAATGGTATGATAAGACGAAAAACATCTTAGAGATCTAAAAAAACTTTTCAAATATCAACATATATACTCAATGGTTGAGAAATAACAATTTTTTTTAGAGAAATAAAAGAGTTATTCAAATGAAACAAAAATTAATAATAATAAGTAATTTTTTTATATTACCTTGTAAATGAAATGTTTATGCTATTAAACACTTAAATTGAGAGTATTAAACATTCTCAGGTGAAAGGAAAATATACAATAAATAAAAATATTAAAAAATAATAGAAATATTC
>Ga0214543_1003267_pt1 | contig 31562 bp, 20 predicted proteins | sample CNSS2metaG_FD_160094 | JGI IMG/M metagenome (GOLD analysis project Ga0214543, IMG submission 160094) | Root nodule microbial communities from cowpea collected in UCLA plant growth center, Los Angeles, California, USA - CNSS2 | ecosystem: Host-associated > Plants > Roots > Nodule | place: USA... | reverse complement strand
TTAGGAATGCTTCCTCCTTTTCCAAGGCATCATCCAATGGTCAAGATCAAGCCTCCTTCTCCAAGCTTGATCTAAGGGCCAAGATCAAGGCCCACTCCATCCAATGGCTCTCCTTTCTCATGTGTAATTGGCTTCATATAAAAGCCAAAATTTCACTCATTTGTAGAGACTCTTGAATTTTTGTGCAATAGACACTTTGAATTGAGAACACTCCTCACTATTGCCACTTGAGAGTCATCTTTAAGAGAGTTTACTCTCGTTACCTCTAGCCCCCTTCCTAGGCTAGAACCACCTCTAAATCATTCATCCTTTCACCTATCCATTGCAAGCAAGAGCCTACAAACTTGCCTTCCACTCTTCCATGCTTCCTCCATCATTTCCACTGCACTTGGAGCTTCATGTCTCCACCAAGCTCCATCACTTAGTCAATTGGGCCTAAGGCTGGCCCATAGGGTGTCCAAAACCCCTAAACCAGCCTAAGCCTCTCATTTTCTGCCCCTTTTGAAAGATCAGTGTCCTTACTCTCTCCTTGTTCCCTCAATAGAAGCTCTGCTAGGGTTTGCGCTACTCCGTGTCAAGCAAGTCCAACCTTGTTCTCTTCCATGTAAGTTGGTTCCCAACTCATACTCTTCCTCTCTGGTTTGATTTTTCGTGCTTATAGTTAAGGTTTACCATAGTAACCCGTATTCCATCTATGCTAGTGTTCCTAGCTCGCGAATCTGCTCCAGGAGCTGTCGTACTCATTTGCTTAGGTGTCGGGATATTCTGCTAACATTTTCTAGGTAAGGGAAATTAGGGTTTCATGTTTTTATGTTATTTTCCCTAAGGTTGGACTGTTTTGTATGCTTAAATGCTTGTATGGTGTTGTTGATGATGTAAGGAATGTATGGTGTGTGCTCCTACGATGGAATCTAGCTTGTATGCGTGAGATAGTGGCGAGAACTGATATTCTCGCCTAAGCGAGTTGGTCTCGCCTAAGTGAGTTGGTCTCGCCTAGGCGAGAATAGCAGAAGCTGGCCCAAGTTCTTGCTCGAGCTCTCGCTCAGGCAAAAAGCTTTCGTTTTAAGCGAGGTGTCATCTCGCTCAGGCGAGAGGGGCTCGCCTAAGCGAGAATTCGTGAGAGCTTGACTGAGTTTCGCTTGGTTGTAGCTCAGGTGAGGGACCTCCCCTTTGGGCAAGGAGTGGTCTCGCTTAGGCGAGGAGGGCTCGCCCAAGCGAGAACTCAAGAATCCTGTAGGGCTCTTTGTGGTGGTGCCTCACGACCAAGACGTAATTCCACGAGGTTTAGTGGTGGTGCCTCATGGTTAGGATGTAATTCCATGACCCTCTTGGTAAGGTTTCATGGTGGTACCTCATTATATGTATCCGGATAGTCGAGTCTTAAAGTCTTAAATTGTTTGCTATCACATGTTTGGATGTCTGATATGTAACTCTTGACTTTGAATTTGCATGTGTAGTTGCATGATAAAATAATATTTTCCTCTAGCTTACCCTTTCTGTTTGTTTGTGTGTGGTTTTTTCCTTTTGCGATGATCATCAATTTATTGATGAGTAGATGTGGGAACCCCTAGTGGTCACCAGGGTGACGAAAATTCTGCAGTATAGACAAACTTGGGTTGGATCTTTTTCCTTCAAGTAACCTTTGTAGGCACTATGGCCTATGTAATATCTTGCTCTAGAGGAGCAAGCTTTTGATCAACTGTTAAACTTTTTCTTTCAGTTTTCTTATTGGCATTGTGGTGTGCCCTAGTCTTCTTTTCTAGTACTTTTGGGATAACTGTAATGGTTTAAATATGTGTGTAAGACCCGTGGAAATTAATTAATTAAATAATTAATTAAGTAATAAATGCGGGTGGTGGGAAACTTGGAACTCATTAAATGTTAATGGGTATGATGTGGAATAGTACTAGCTTAAATGGTTGAGAGTACTTTATATGTGTGAGAGGACTTGAGTTCAAGTCCTATGAAATCCTATTGTGTGTTGCTTGAATTATTCTTGTTTATTTTTTATAGTATATTTGTGAATAGCGAGTGATATTATAATTATAGAATTATAATAGTTATCACTAAATGTGAATTGGCATAGTGGTTATACTTTGGCCTTATGAGTGGAAGGTCACGGGTTCAAACCTTGGTAGATTGGAATTTACCTTTATTTTTGCCAACTTTAGCTTGGAGTGGATGTGAAAAGGTGGGGGGTAAACCTAGCAGAAGGGGCAGTCAAAAATGGCATTGTTAATAGTGAACTTTGAAAAAAGCACGAGTTTGAGTCTCATTTTTAATCAATTTTCCAGGTTAGGGGAGCTGATTGATGTGTGCTATGAATTTTGGGCATTTTTATTCTCAAATTAGTTCTGCATGATGTGAATCCCGTAGTATGCATAATATGATTGAAGATGTGTTTGGTTTGATGTGGTGTAAAGCCTTTTCATGACTTATATGATTTGGGGGTGATGGTTTTGGTACAGGATTGTTATTATGGGTAAGTTCTGGGTTATGGTAGTCAAAATGTGATGAAAACTCGTTTATAAGGTGTGATTGATTATGTATGTTGAATGGTATTGGTTGAATTGGATATTGGCTTGAATTGTGGTTGTTTTAGTGTGCGATCAGAGGAGAACCTCTACAATTTTCGCCCAAGCGAGTCCATCTCGCCTAAGCGAGAGTTGTAGAGTCTCATTTTGGTTTTTGGTTCGCGCTTCTCGCCTAGGCGACTTGTGTCAAAGTTGAGCGACCAATACTCTCTCTTGGGCGAGAGAGGCTCGCCTAAGCGAGGTCGCGATGAAGCCTGTGCTTGTTGAGCGCGACTTCTCATCCAGGCGAGGGGTTTTGAGGTGTTGAGCGACTAATACTCTCGCTTAGGCGAGAGTGGCTCGCCTAAGCGAGGTCGCGAGGAGACATTGGTGTTGATTACATTGAATCCTCGTCCAGGCGAGGAGATTTGGGTGTTTGAGCGAATGGGGTCTCACTCAGGCGAGAGGAGCTCTCCTAAGCGAGACAACATGGTGAAGTCACTATTTCATGCTCGCTCAAGTGAGGTGGGTTAGCCTAAGCGAGGTTGATGGTTTAGCTTGGGCGAGGGTCCCTGGCTTAAGCGAGAATACTACGGGTTCTATGTCTTTTATGTGTTGTTTGAGTTGGGTTGCTTGTTATTTCCTAACATATAGGAATTATATGCTTGTGTTTTGTGGTGTTTGGGCTTGAAGGACTAAGTCCAATAGGGGTCTGGGATGTGCTTGATGGTTGGACATATACTGGGCATGGAACTGTGTAGTTCCCGTTGGCTGCTAAGTGGCGAGGAGTCCTTAGCATGGTGATTGCATGCGTCGAGCACACGATGGGCAAGGAACTGTTATGTTCCCGTCGGCTGCTATTGGGCGAGGAGTCCATAATATGGTGATTGCGTGCCCGCCATGGTCTGAGCGAGGGAGGCTTGGATGTTTTACTACAGACGAGGAGTCTGTAGGGCAGGACTATGAGCAGGATAGGCTCATAGGGTTGGACCACGAATTGGTTAATTTCGTGGGAGCACAATGAAGTCCCAAGACCTAGTTCATGCATATGACTCATGAAGGACTATGAGATCAGGGATGGGTAATTTGAAAACAATGAAATATTTTAGTGGTGTTATTTTCATTGGGATGAAGGGCATATTTATTTTATGTTTATATGTATATATGTGCATAGCTCACCCTATCTGTTTGTGTGTGACGATGATTCGGTAATTTATTATCCGGGAGCAAATGATGTTACAGGTGAGCCAGGAGACGCTTAAGGGCAGAGAGTGGGCTCACTGCACGAGGGGAATTTTATAACTGTCTTTGGTTTTATTTAAATGTAATTTGATTTCAGTTTGTACAGTTTGAGAATATTTGGATTTTTAATGTTTTAAAGTTTTGAAATTTCCCATGTTTTGGGGAAATGGACTATTTAATAAATGAGGTATTTCACCCTGTCGGTTTATTTTATTATTTATTATTTTATTTTAAGCAATATCCTACCGGGATATTACAATGTGTACCTTTTGGGTACTACTCTTCTATATTATATCTTGTGTGATGTTTCGTTTATAGATTTATTCTCTATTAAATGAGACGTTACATGTCTCAACCCGAATTATTTCTATTCCTTTCTCCAACTATGATTGTATCATAGTATTATTATTTGTTTGACTTGATAAAATTTCTATTATCCATACTTTATTTATTTATTTATTTATTTATTTATTATTATTATTATTATTATTATTATTATTTCTAACATCATCCATATATTTTAATATATATTTTAATATGAAATTAGTTATGTTGAATTTGGTAGGAAAAGTTATTAATGTTTCACCTAATCTGGGTTATCACCGTACACACAATATAATAATACAATTGGTTACCATCGAAAAAGTAAGATTGATATAAGTGGAAGTAAGATGAACAATATTTATAATTGAAATAGAACCTTTTAACAAAACTAGTTTAAAAGCTAGTTAAAAACTAAAAACTAGCAAATAAATTTTAACCTAAGTTATTAAATTATAAGTATTTGATGAAAATATAAGTTAAAGTACTTTATAAATATAATTGAAAAAAATTACGCATATTTATATGATATTTTATATAACTATTTTATTGATAAAATATACTTTGAAAGTATGTTTAACTTTAGTTTTTAATTAATTTTAAGCTTTTATAAATTTTATCTATTAAATAAGTTTTATTAATTTTATCTATTATAATTTTAATTATTATATGTTTTTTTATACCATTTATGTATTGAAGTATAATCCTCTAATGTTATAAATAATGGAATGTTAAGATAAATTTCACAACTTATTGGAAGTATATGAAGTCTACTAGTTTCCTAAAAAGAATCAACTATACGACAAGTATCATCAATCTTTTACATGGAATAAAATGAGCTATTTTGAAAAATTTATCAATAACTATAAAATGAGAATCTTCCTCTCTTTGAGTATGTGGCAAACCCAATACAAAATCCATTAAAATATCAAGCAAAAACTAATAGGAACAAACAAAGGAATGTATAAATAATGTAGTTTCACTTTTGATTTCATCTTTTAAAAGTAATCCAATTTAAAAAAAAAAATTCAAATCTTAAAGTGTCTCATTATCCTCCCTTATATGCTTCTCGTACTAAAAGAAATGTAATAGAACATTTAGGTGTACACAATTTTTTCTCTTTAAACAAATAACCATTTTGAATAAAATGCTCATTGGAGCTAATTTAGAATCATGTGTGAATATATTTATTTCAAAAATTCAAGACCAAATAATTTTGCTTTTAGAATATAAACCAACACACGTCTTCTAAACAAAGTATCAACCACAACATTTCCTTTTCCATTTTGATGCTTAATGACATGCGAAAATTGTTCTAAAAATTCTAGCCATTTGACATGTATTTTTGTTTAATTTTCTTTGGCCCTTTCAATAGTTTAAGGACTCATAATCGCTACATATGAATTACAAACTCGTTAGGAAAAAGATAGTGTATCCAAGTTCGTAATGCTCTCACTAAAGCATACAATTCCATATTATCATAAGTGAAATAGTTTAGGGTAACCCCTTTAACTTCTAAATAAAATGAACAATTTGATAACTTTATTGCATCAAAAGAACCTATATGCTTACATTACATACATTACATTCAATTTCAAAAGATCTTGCATAGTTTAGTAATGTAAGAATGAGAGCATTAGTCAACTCGTGCTTAAGGACAATAAAAGATTTGTCTTGTGTTTCCCCCATATAAACCCAATGTTCTTTCTAAAAATCTCATTTAGGGATGCCAAAATGGTAAAATTATTTACAAGTCTCCGGTACAAACTAGCCAGGCCATGAGAGCTCCTAACTTCACTTAAATTTTTAGGAATAGGTCATTCTTCAATACCCTTCACATTTTGATAATCTACTTGAACCACTTTGGCACTCACCACAAAACCCAAGAATGCAATTTGTTCAGTGAAAATGTACATTTTCCAAGACTAGCATACAACTTTTTCTTTCTAAGAATACTAAAAACAACACACAAATGCTTCGAATGCAATTATTAACTAGTATTATAGATCAAGATGTAATCAAAATACACCACAACAAATTTGCCAAAAAATTATCTCAAAACATGGTTCATTAATCTTATAAAAGTGTTTGGGGTATTAGTTAGCCTAAATGGCATCACAATCCATATTTGTTTTAAAGACAATTTTCCATTCACCCCCTTCCTTAATTCATACAATCCATAATTTTATGTCATCAAAATGCACCACAGCAAATTTGCCTAAAAATTCTCTCAAAACATGGTTCATTAATCTTATAAAAGTGCTTGTGATATTAGTTAGCCTAAATGACATCACAAGCCATTCATACAATATTTATCCTTCACAACCTTATCCCTCTAATTGGAATTAATATTATTGTTAAAACTCCTCCTCATGGATCCCTTCCACTTGGATTGTTGTTCTACATAAAAAGACTTGTGTAACAAACCCTCCATTTCAACATACTCTTATAGCTCCACAACATTCCTAATATCATGGTCACCTCTATCTCCTTAATGTACTCTTTAACACTTCCATTTCCTTAAGTCATTCCCTAAAATTTTAGCTTCAAATCTCTCTTGTAGCTTGTTGGAATATATCTCTTTCTCATAATCCCATCAAATCTTAGTTGTCTTTGTTTTTCTTCATTCTATCTTCTTTTTCTCCTGTCTCCTCCTCTATTTTCACGACTTTCTTTATGTGCTTACTCCATTTGATCCAACTTATCATGAAGCTCATAATTTTATTGCTCATTAGTCTCTCTAAATGTTGAGTTAAAGCTTGAATTTGGATTTGTGGAAGTTCAACATTTTGCATGTCCCATGCCATGCTAAAGTAAATAGATTAGAAATAAAAATAATATTAGGCCTCACAACAATCTCTCACGTGTTTACACTCCATACTCGTGCTTCATTTCTACAGATTCATATCAAAGGAAGTAAAATTCTAAGTCATAGTGGTAGAAAAAGATGGTATTCGTGGTGCATGGTAAATTCGAGAGCATTGGAGAAGATGGAACCAAAATTCCTCTATCTGAAGGGGATGCTTGTGGTGAGGAACTTCTAACATGGTATCTTGAATATTCCTCAGTCAGCACATGTATACCAGTAAACTATATCATAATCTCGTTCTTATTTTAAAGTAGACTAGAAGGAGCTATATTAATCAATAACCTGGCCTGCACTAAACAAGAAACTGAATGGTTCAACGATTTAATCTCTATTGTAGATGATAGAAAGGTAAGGCTTCCAGGATAGAGATTAGTTAGCAACAAAATGATAATATGTGTTTGTGTGTGTGTGTGTGTTTTTTTTTAAATATGCAACACTTTCTATACCGGTTAGCGCTATAACCAATTTAGAAAAAGGACTTTTTGTACCAATTATGGACCCGATATAAAAAGTTTAATACTTTCTATATCCCGTGTTTCTATACCGAATCCAAAATCGGTATGAAAAGCTTTTTCCAACAGGTATAAAAAGGCTTTTCTGCACTATTGCTAGATGTAAAATGGTTACTGAGTGACAATATTGCCAACAAAAGTTATGAACCCCACAAGATGCATAATGAGTATGTTTTGGATATGAATGTCCATTGTTGGTGTGCACAATAATATATAACATTGTGTAATGAACTAAGACGCGCATTTTGTGTCTTAGGGTTTAAGGTTCGAGTCGCTCAACAAAAAATTTAGTTGTCACCATCACACCTAAGTTGTCGTACCTACACCAATAACCAACAATCAAAAGGTGAAATGGTGAAGGCGTACCATCCGGTATGACGATCATTTCAATGGTTGACAAATGGAAGTTATTGGTCTCCTTGTGCTACCTCTTATAAATGCAAGCAATAACTCTTTGTCATTTGGTCTTATACATGGTGGTGGAAAAGGGTAACAATCTAAATTTAGTTTATGCCCATAAAACACCAACTTCATCTTTACATGATCCTAAAAAAGCCCAAGGTAAATATCTTACAAGAAAAAAAATGCAAAAATAGAATAATATGCCAATTATAAACTTCACCAGATGTGATCTCTTTCTGCTTCGTCCTATTGATTCAAAGTAACATGATTTGACAACATTGTTATCATAAATATGTCTTTGAGACCCTAAGAGATTATTTGTCAACATGTAAATCTTATGCTTATGCATCTTGTGCATGCATATTCTCAAAATCTTCATTACCAACATTACTAGGTTCACCTCAACCTCTTCTTTATATTTAGGTGGTAGATCATTGGAGTTCATTAGATTGAGAATAATCAATCCTTATCATAAAGATATTAATTTCCACAAACGAAAGCAAACATATTGAAAAAATAATACATAAAAGCATTTTAGATAGCTCAATCAAAAAATGCATTTCAAATAACTCAATCTACATTATTAAAACATATAACTAATATATACAACTACAAAATGATCAATTTGAAAAAACTTTCCAATTATATAATATATAAATGGCTTTTTATAACCATACTCAAAACCTTAAATCGAAGTTTTTTTAATTTTATATTGCTCTTTCAGGAATTGTTTATGAATTTAATAGTCTACATCATATATATATATATATATATATATATATATATATATATATATATATATATATATATATATATATATATATATCACTACTAGAAAAAAAAACATTTTAGCCATCACCAAAATCAGTCACTAAATGAGTTAAATTGGTGGTAAACACCCTTAGTCACTAAAATAACTACCGAAAATAATTAGTGGCAAAAACCCTAGTTACAAAATATTTAGCTACCGATTTCTAAATTGGTGGCTAATCAACCACCAAAATTTTGGTCGATAATCAGTCACTAAAAATTTGATCACCTTCAAGTATTAGAGATTAATTTAGCGACCAAAATTTTAGTCATTAATTTAGTTGCTAATAGGAATGAATTTTAATTTAATAAATAGTTTTTGGTTTCTAATTCAGACGCAAATAGATATGTTTTTTTAATTTAATTCAAATAATATTGATGGCTAAATTGGTGGCTAAATTGATGCCTAAATCGGTGGCTAAATCGATGACTAAATCAACCTGCTTATATTCAAATTTTTACATGCTTATAAATGCTTCATATTTAATTATATTAAATAGGTTTAAATACCTTTTTGGTTCCAATTTTCTTCAAGTTTTGTCAAATAAGTCCTAATTTTGGTTTTGTGTTCAAATAAGTCACAATTTTCGTCAATTTTGTTCGATTGGGTTCTTTTTTTCTAACACTGTTTAAATCGTTAACGATCATGAATAGTGTTTGTCACGTGTCACTTTGTGGTTTTTTTATTTTTTTTTGCTTTCTGAATTTTTTTTAAAATTTTTTTAAATGTCCACGTGTCAACCCAGCAACGTGCCATGTGTCAAAGTTAATGTTCTATATTCAATTTGGTCCTTATATTTGTTATTTTTGTTCTATTTAGTCCCAATTTTTATTAACATGAACTAATTTGGCCCCTCTCCAAATTGAAACCAAATTTAATTTTTATATTAAAATTCACATTTTTATTAAATATTTATATATAATATATTAAAATTCACATCATTATAACTTTGATATAAAAATTAAATTTGGTCACATCTTCGATAGGGACAAAATTGGTTAATTTTAAACAAAATTAGACTAAATTGAACAAAAATAACAAATATAAGGACCAAATTGAATATAGAACATTGACTTTGCATGTGGCACACTACGGGGTTGACACGTGGACATTTAAAAAAATTAAAAAACAATTAAAAAAATTTTTAAAAATTTTTAAAAAAATCCAAAACAATCCAAAAAAAATCATGAAGTGACACGTGGCAGTCAATGTTCATGGCCGTTAATGATTTAAACGGTGTTAGCAAAAAAGGACCCAATTGAACAAAATTGACGAAATTTAGGACCTATTTGAACACAACCAAAATTAGGACTTATTTGACAAAACTTGACGAAAATTGGGACCAAAAAGTATTTTAACCTATTAAATAAAATTAAACTCCCATATATAATGTACTAAAAAGTAGTGTCATACATGATTCAACATAAAACCAAAATGAAATCAGTTCCAAATACATATCCAAGTTTTAAAGTCATTATACAATTAAAACCTAACTAACGTTCATATGGACTACCATCAGTAGAACGGTCTACTACATCATCTTCATTGCTAAGAGGATCAGAGGCCCTAACATAAGATTCTTCAACTGAATGTGTTGTAAAATAAGTTTCATATGCTTTTCTTGTTAGCGTATCTTTTCCTTTTGTTGCTCATGATCTTGCATCAACTGCGTCATCTTTTCTTCAAATGTCTTTTCCTTAGATTTCAATTCACCATTTAATTTCTGACTAATTTCACACATTTCTTCTATTTGATGAATCATTGGAGCTTGGCTAGAACTAGAATAAGCCTAGAAACCATAATAGAACAACCCATCCATGTACTCGAAACAAACATAAGAAGGTAATGCTCAAACAATCACAAACAAACGAAACCCGAACTTAGCAATACAAGATTATAACATTAATCAAAACCTTCCAAAACTAAAAGAGAAACAAATTATACAAATGCATCCAATAATTTATATCCTATAACTACAAGGGCTACCTTCAACAATACACTCCACACTAGACAAAAGTTTATATCAAATGGATCCAAAGAAAATAATATACTTATCAAATGAAATCCCACAATTTATTAACATGCCAAGATTAATGCCATCCTCTAATTTTAGTGCCTTATTGATATTAAAACTCTTTTCCGCAATGAAATACATCCAATTATGAGAAAATCTTTCACATCAAAAGATATTTAATAGAAACTCCAGATAAAGAACGATAATCTACTCACACTCAATCATGATATTAATCAAAGCCGAAAGGAACAAGCACAAACCAACCAGTTATTACATTTATATGACCACTTTGCTTGGAATAAACAAATAAACTCTTCAATTTAAACAAGTACACATTCTTTGATATCCAAAACTCAATTTTAAACATATGAAACCTTTTCCTCGTTAGAACAATTTTCCTTGTCAATATTTTATAAATTGCACAATTCCCAATCAATTCCAGTTTTGCATCAAGAAAAATACTTCAGAATATCAATACGTGGTGGAATTGCAAGCCTAAAACAAAATAAAAGGAAATAAGACCATAATACTCACACTTAATCACAACATTAGAACCTCAAATCTCGTTCAAATCCCAAAAAGAATAATTAAATCCCAAAATCATAAAATATGCATCTAGGTTATACAATTTTTCAATAAGAGTAACTCAAATGCATTAATTCACAATGAAGCAACGAAAATATAACCTAACCAACCAAAATACTAAATTACTCACCATACAAGATTCGAGCAATAACATAGGACATCAGAACAATCTGAATCCGATGTTTAAATTTAAATACGTGCTAGGGCAAACCATAACCAAGTAGATGTCAAAGATGAAGAGCAATAAACAAACCATAGTGGTAGTGTAAGAGATATGAGTGATAAACTTACCAAAGATAAGCCCAACAATGGTGAAAAGGTGAAATCAAGAAAGATAACGATCGTAGTAAGGAGGAATTCGGAATTTGACAGTGAGAAAAAAGATGAATAATACAATGTGGTGTGGTGAGGAGGAAGACGATGGTGTCGTGTGGTGTGGTGAGGAAGAAGCTGGTCGTGAGAAGAGAGAGAAGTATTTTTTTTTATTTAAATTATTTAGTCCCAAAGGAAGAGAATCTTACAATTTTGTTAACTTTTTAAGTTTACTTCTTAATCTATGTTTTTAGTTCTGAAAAGAGAGGAAATTAAAAACAATTGGGGTAATTCGAACATTATAAATATGGTGAAAATAAATAGTTATTTATTAAAAAATTGAAAAAAATATAATAATATAATAATTTTAAATATTTGAAATATATTACAATTTAAATATAATAATATTATTTGAATAATTTTGATTTAGAATATACATCTAATTAAATATATATTCTTTCATGATTATAATTACTACAAATATAGTTATAATTAAATTATAAGGATATAAAATATTAGTTTCTAATTTTATTCTTCTTACTAACCAAAATTTTGTTATTAGAATAAATTAATAGTAATTAAGAAAATAGTTTCTAATTATGTTTTAATTAAATAGTAAAAAAAATTAATTTCAGCCAAAATACAAATGTAAATAATTTAATTAATTAAAATTTATATTAAACAAATAATGTTTTAACTAAAAAAATATTTAATGATTAATTACCATATTAAATATATTTTATAAAATAATACTTATTTTGGTCGTTAAATTGTTGACTAAACCATTATATATTAAATAATGTTTTAGCGATTGAAATATATTTTGTGACTAATTATCATATTAAATATATTTTATAAAATAAAATTTATTTCGGTCGCTAAATCAGTGACTAAAGAAAATCACAACACACAAAAAATTATCTTTTTGTGAACAATGATGACATATTAATGACATTAATAGGACAAAAAAGAAAAAATAATGGTCACCATAAAGACATATTAATAAGTCTTATTTTTGTGCGTGGATAAAAGAGTATTTTGATCTTTACTAGAGTTGTCAAAACGGGTAACTCGGTTCGACCCGGCTCAACCCACCACGGATTGATAATTTAGTGAGTCAATCCAACCCGACTCACTTTTTAGCGAGCCAAAAAAATTCGAACCCAGCCCGACTCACCACGGGTTGGCGGGTTAAACGGGTTGGCTCACGGGTTCACTTAATTAAAAAAATATAATTTTTTATTCCTCTTAAGTCAAAACTAAAATATAATTCTAATTAAAATCTAAATAAACTTTAATACAATCTAAATACAAACCAAAATAAAAAAAAATACAAATTATTTATGTGTTGGCTAAAAAAACAACCTAACACAACCCAAATGTAAAGCCCAACTTATTAAAAAACACTTGTGTGACCCTTTTATCTGCGGGTTGGTGAGTCGGGGATGAGTCGGATTCTAGATGAGCAGGGTCAAAAATCAACCCGTATTGAAATTTGTAAAAAAAATTTAACCCAATCCAACCCGAACCCGTGGTGAGCCGGATTGGCTCGCGGGTTCCAACCCATTTTGATAGCTCTAATCTTTACACACCCTTGATAAGTTGCATGAATAAAAAAAGTAGAATCCTAAACCCTAAATTTTTTCAAAAATTTCTTACTCAATCAAAGCATGTGCTTTCTTTTTTAAAATCCAGATTCTGAATTAAAAAAATTCAATTTCATAAAGACAATTTTAGATAAGTTCAAGTCAAAAACATATTTTTTGAAAATCCACACTCGTGCCAATAGTTCAATTATAAATATTTTTGTTGATGCTGCGAAAACTAATACATATTTTTGAGTATGCCTACAAATTGATTTTATAGATTTGTTATGTTCAAAGTTAGTGAGTGACCTGCTTCACTTATATTTAAGATGAGTAAAATGTAAAATACATGAATTGAATTAAACTATTTTAAAATTGAATTAAACTTTAAAAGTGGTTAAAAAAATTGAATTAGATTATATAATAATTTAAATAAGTTGTATCATAATTTAGTTGAATTAATCAAATTAAAACTACTCTAAATTATTTTTGAAAGGTTTAAACTATCTTAATTATTTGAATTATTATTAATGAACATATTATTGTTGTAGAGCATATTTTACAAATTAGTTTGCACATTTTTATTTAGCAACTATAACTTAGTTTATTTTTTTTTAAATTTCAAATTTTGATCAAATTTAATTAAGGTCAACATCAATTTAACTTAATTGATTTTTTTTTTTTATTATATATATATATATATATATATATATATATATATAATTATAACTTTTCTAATTATAAAAATTGAGATGCTTAAATAAATAAAAGTTATGCGTCCTAATTTATATACAAAAATTTTAATCAAAAACTCACTATATGCAATTATTTATCATTATAACCAATCCCATTTGATACAAGAGAGTGTTTTTATTTATTCAATGAGTGAACAAAATTGAGCTCTGCTCCTTTTATTATTTTATCATTATCTTTCCTTTATCTAATTTTTAATTTATTTATTGAGGGGTAGGTGTAAAATAAAAATAAATAATCTCTAAAATAGTTTTATTAATATAAAATATTATTTGTCTAAAATAACCTCAATGAGCAGTAAGAAAGGAATAGTATGATTCATAGGGACTAGTTTGCAAAAATTGCCGCAAGCTTTCACAGGGTTTGTACTAACTTTTTGCCCTAAAAACCCTTTCTAGGTTTTCCATTCTTTCATCTCTCTCATTTTCACAGGCAGCAGCGGCTTCTTCTTCTTCTCCTCCCTTACTTCTCTGTGACTGTGAACAATGGCGGCATACGCGGCAATGAAGCCCACCAAGCCAGGTTTTGAGGAATCCCAGGAACAGATCCATAAGATAAGGATCACCCTTTCCTCCAAGCATGTCAAAAATCTCGAGAAGGGTATTTCTTCTTCTCCTTTTTCACGCTTTGTTGTTCCTATCCTTGGTTTTATGCTTTAACTTTCGTTTCACTATTTTTTAGTTTGTGGAGACCTTGTTCGCGGTGCAAAGGACAAGCGCCTCAGGGTTAAGGGTCCTGTTAGGATGCCCACTAAGGTTCTTCACATAACTACCAGGAAATCCCCTTGTGGTGAAGGTATTTTCCCACTTTCCTCGCTTGTTATTGTCCCATTTTTTTCTCTGCTTCTTTTACTGTATTCTTTAAGTGATTCAAAGATTTATGTTTTCTTTTGGGTTCTGATGTGATTTAGTTTGGAAGGTCTGGAATGTGCTAAGTGGAAATTGGAGGAGATGGGTTTGAAGGAAAAATGGAATTGTGTTTATAAACATGAATTAGGAGGGCTTGTTCAGTGGTTTTGATTTTAAGAAAGAAGATGAAGTGGGAGGTTTTGAAAAAAACACTTTTTTTTCTTTCAATTTTCATTCTTTGAGTAGTTGAGATGCAGGGAAAATCTTTATGTTATATATGTTTGTTTCTTAATTCCTTCCGGTGAATGATACTCTCTACTTAATCAGAGAGTTCTTCAACAATTTGTGATGTTTATTCTATATGATATTAGTTGATTGTCTGATTCATTTGGTTTGCGAGATTGGCTCTTTTATCTTATCCTTCTATCGATTGTTCTGTGATAGAGTTGGCTGAAACATAGATAGAAGTTCTGTTGGGGTTGAAAGCTTGTTAAGTGGCTATCTTGTATTTCACCGAATGCCTGAATACGTGGCTTTCATATGTTCTATTGTAACGATGATATTCTTGTGTCACGCAACTTGCTGACTTCATTTTTGAAGTATTCTGTTCAGTGTTTAGACTTTCTGAATGTTGTTTATTGTGAAAGGAATGATGTTATCATGTCTTGGTTAATGAAACTGCTTCTTGGTTTTAGGTACCAACACATGGGACAGATTTGAACTTCGTGTGCACAAGAGAGTCATTGACCTCTACAGTTCCCCAGATGTAGTTAAGCAAATTACCTCTATCACGATTGAACCTGGTGTGGAGGTTGAGGTTACCATTGCAGATGCTTGATCTTGATCCAAATTTTAACAGTTATGCTTCCTAGTTTTTCCTTCACTCTTTTTGTATTTTGTAAGTTTTGATTGCTGCACTGAATTGATTTGTTTTCTCTAGTTTTACGGTTGCAGACATTGATGAATACCTGAGAAATGTTATCTTTATACATTCTAGAATCTCACATATATTTGTTTTGATATCATCACAAATCTCAAGTTAATTGTTATTTCTGGTTTGTTACATCAAAGAATTGTTTGAATAGGATGAAGTTAACACAATTGCTACTGAAATGGATCTTTGAAGTAACTAATAGCTGTTTTTGACTCGAATTTCTTATATGAACGTGGATTCCTGAGGAAGCAAATGTGCTCTGCAACCTTGAGATTTAATTGACCTTGACTTTGAACTGTTTTTGCTTAATGTTTGGACAGTTTTATTTCAGAAGTAATTTGGCAAAAATGAAATATTGTTTGGATTATAAAATTAATGTTTTGTTACTAGGAATGTTTGTATTTTAATGAAAAGCATGTCATCATTAAGTGTGGGGACTATAAATATGAAAAACATTGAAGAAACTAACAATATAAAAGTTGTAGATTGCTTATTCTTTTCGAAAGACTAATTTAACTTGTACTCGTTATAATGAAATAATTCCTTAGATAATAAACATTTTAGGGTGTTTTTTTAAATTGCGCATTATTCTTAAGAAGTTCGTGTAATCATAATCCCTATTCATCACAATATGTAAATTTGGGCTACATTTTTGCATTATTTTTAGTTTGCATTTATTGGGGAAATTATAGTGTTAAACTATTAAAAAAGGAATATTATTTGTATTTATCTGTTTCATAATTAAATAATTAGTAGTGTGTGCTGAACCTAATACAGTCAATGTGATTTTATTCTAAACGAAAATATTGTCAAATGTTTTTATTTGGAGTCGTAATTTTTTGTTTTAAATACTTTTTGATTCACACAATATCACTAATAGATTATTTCAAATTAAATATCTGTGCGAAATAATTGTTGACGATTCCTTTTTCTAACTGATAACATTAGATAATAATGTTAAAATATTTCTCTAATAATAACGTAATTATTATATTATAGTTAGTATTAAAATTATTTTAGTATTTTCCCATATAATTTATTTCTCATCATCTAAATTGACAAAAAACTGTAAAGTAATAGACCAGACTTACGATTTGTTTGCATGATTTTTATTGGAATCAACGGTACAAATTGATTTTTATATAATTTTATTATTTCACATTTTTAATTATATTTGTTTTTTTTAAATTAGTGTAAATACTAAATTTCCATCATATATATGAATATATAATAAATATATATTATATATATATATATATATATATATATATATATATATATATATATATATATATATATATATAACAAATGTGGTCTGTTTCATAGAAATCTGAAAATAAAATGTATAATTACGGTCGGATTCGAATAGTAAGAATGAATTTTAGGATACTTTACTAAACCCAAATTTATATTTTAATATTTATAAATTCATAAATATATTGAAAATTTAAATTTTATTTTTTATATTATATTATAATTTAATAATAAGTTATATAAAACCATAGGCCATGCTTATTAAAATTATACATGTCATTATTATATTTATCTTATTCAAAACAATAATAATTCTTTTATTAAAAAATTAAGTTTACTATAAATTCATTATTTAAAAAATCTGACTGAATTAATTCAAAATTTGAATATCTAAATCTAATTAATATGATAAATTAAATAATTTGATATCAATTTTAAATATTAAATTTGAATTATACTATATTAATCAAGTTGGACCCGGCTCAAAATATTCGGTCCTAACCCAGTTTACTTTCGCGCAATAATCGCATGAAAAATAAAAGGGTTAAATATGTTTTTGGTAGGAGTGGTCATAGATTGTATTTTTAATTATCAATCCACATTCATTTTATATCCAAATAATTGGATCAGATTTTCGATCTAAATCCCTTTTTTCAGTAAAATTAGTTTGATTTTTTTTTAAGTTCATATCCAAATATTTCGATCAAGATTTAAATCTAGTCTAAATATTTGGATTAAGTTCAAAATCCAGAATCTATTTAAAAAAAATTAAAATTGAACTTTCTAGAACTTGTATACTTAAGGCCGACACGATACAATTTGGCCTAACCCACAAGTCTAAGCCCTACCCTATGTGGGCTAGGGCTAAAAAAGCCCCGTCCAAGTCGTCAGACCTGGCCAAGTTGACCCGTTTAAGTCGTCGGGCTAGCTCGGACTGTCTGACTCGTCATACCTGCCCAACAAGATTAAGTTGTCGTGCCGACCCGACTTCACACATTCATGTCGTCGGGCCTGCCCAATCCGTACGGGTCGTCTGGCACGGTCCGTCCAAGTCGTTAGGCCGACTCAACTTGTCCGGGTCGTTGGGCCAACTCAACCTATCTAGGTCATCGGGCTTGCTCGGCCCATCAAGATAGTCGACCCTGCCTAGTCCTTATAGGTCGTCGCGCACGACTTGTCTAAGTCGTCGGGCCAGCCCAATCCATTAAGGTCTTCAGGTCCGCTTGGCTCATTCAGGTCATCAGGCCCGCTTTGCTTTTTGGGTTGTCAGGCTCGACCGACTTGTTCGATTTGTTGGGCCCGCCTAGCTCGTTCGTGTCTGTCTTTGGGCCTGCCCGACCTGTTCAAGTTGTTGGACCCGCCCGACACTTCTGGATCGTCCCCTGCCCGGTCCGTACAGGTCGTCGAGCAAGGCCCGTTCGAGTCTGAATTTAGCCTAGTGCATCTCAATCTTTAGCCTAACCTAACTAAAAATTAAAATTGAAAATTAGGATTGGATTTTTTGGATTATCCATATTTGAAAATATTGATTTAGAGAATAGATATCCAATCTATAAAATATATAAAATGTAGATAAAATTGAAATCTAGATCCATTAAAATGGATTTTAAATGGATTGAATTTTTAATAAAATGGATTTTAAATGGATTGGATCAGAGCAAAAGTGGATTGGATCAAGAAAATTAGATTTTTTGCCCACCCCTAGTTTTTGGTCCTTCAACTTTTAGTGAAAATTAGAATTAGTCCCCCTTGGAAACTTTAAACCAATTTAGTCCCTTATATTTAGAAATATGTGGATTTAGTCATTTTAACCAAATTTTATTAAGTTTATTTGACGTTTCAAACACATTTCATTATAGTATTTTAGTTTGTTTACACTGTTTGACACATTTTCGCTTTGATGTTAGTTGAAAAACACGTTTGAAACATCAAATAAACTTAGAAAAAAATTTGATTTAAAGGACTAAATCCACGTATTTCTAAATATAAGGGACTATATTAGTTCAAGATTTTCGAGAGAGACTAATTTCAATTTTCACTAAAAGTTGAAGAACAAAAAACATATTTAATCTATAATAAAATTCCTATCAACCATCTTCTATAACAATCACTGTGTCTCTTAAGTTGTAGAAGCAATAGACTACATTTTTCATTTCAAATTTCATCACAAGTTTTAGTATAACAAAATACCTAGTTTTTTATTAGTATTCTTTAAATCTTAATAGCCAGCACCTGCTTCAAAAGAGAAATACTGACAGTTAAAAAAAAAAAGTATTTTCCAACAGAAAATACAATATAAGAAATTGAAAGTGAAACAAATAGATTAGTGAAATTGTTAACAGTGAGAGGAACATAGACAAAGAGCGAGAGAAGAGAAAGAAAAAAGTACAAAAATTAAGCACATGTAATTTTAATCCCAAAAGAAGACTCATTCACGGTTTTAAGTTATTTTTATTAATTAAATATTTATTAATCTGAGAGGTACCACCTAAAAAGCTTTTATTTTACAATAAAGAGAGTAATTATATTTAGTTTTATTAAACATTTATAATATTATGATTATATTATACTAAACTTAATTAAAAATTATAAATAGTAGTTAAAAATTATAAATTGTTATATTAACAAAATATTTACAAATAAAAAAAACATTTTTATCAGAAAATACTAAAAACAACTAAGAAAAATTGTTTTCTCAAGAACATCTCACATAACATTCCTTATTGTTGAGCATCTTCATCAACACCTATACTATTATATGTTTCCATGACAAATCACGATCGTCAAACACAAACATAACACACAGAAGGCTAAGCTAACATAAAAACACATCACCTACAATTCAAAACTCCAACATATACTTTACTACCACAACATTTATCCACATATTTAACTCAGTTTCCATACACCCAGGAACACCTATACATTAGCAAACATTGTCTCAGCATAAGGTCTCAAACTTGCAAAGTCACAAGTTCATACAAAACCACCATGAGCTCACATAATAAAGCTGTCAACTCACACAAAGCTACCAAATATCTTACTCATGTGAAATTGCCAACGGTTACATTCACACATATTTTCTAGTCTTTCGCTCACTTAGAGCTATCCATTGTTTGCTCACAATGAGTTTTCAACCACTTGTTCCCACAAAGCCTATCAGATATCTCAACCTACACAAGGTTATTAGTTGAGCTACTCACACAAAGTTTACCAATAATTTGTTCACACGGAGTTAAATCCTCCTACTCACATAAACACTTACAAAGTTCAGTAATGCTCACACAGATACTTACATAGTCCACAAGGTACCACTGCTCACACAGGATTGCTCACCCAAAACCCACATTTTGTTGAGACACACAAAATATTATTCACGTAGTCATATCTCACATACACATACAACTAAACTTGACATCAATTGCTTATAACACACATAAACCACAACATTATCTTAAAATAATAATTCATTGTACCCCTATCATTATAATTAGTATTCATCATCTCCCTTAAACACAAAAAAATATTAAAGTACTCCATTCAAAAAAAAAAAATTCCTTCCATTAATACACACTCAACCTTACCACATAATTAACAAATAATATTCCAAACTAATTTTTTCTTTCAAATAACCACATGCAACTTCAGCATATGATAACAACATCATCATAGGTTATCACAAAGTAAGGACAAAATATACCAATCACACTCACATTTTATCATATGGTAGAACCTCAACATAAATCACATACACACCAATGGAAAAAACTAATTAGCTTCATTTACAATATCAACCAATTAGTTCAACAAAACTATTAATAATTCTACTTACCTTATCATAAGCATAATATATCACCAAATCAAAAAATCATCACAACATATCACAATAAAATTAAATAGCTAGCTTCTCTTACAACATCAACCAATCAATTTGACAAAGTTACTAACAATTCTACTCTTGTTATAAGCTTATCATAAGCATAATATATCATTAAATCAAACAATCATCACAACACATAACAATAAAATTAAATAGCGAGCTTCCCTTCCCTAGATACTCAAGTTTCAATCAAACTTTTTCAATTTTCACTCTTAAAGTTCCTCCTTATTATCTTCAAAAATCACTCACATTTCCATTAGACTATAACACTACTTTGATTAAAAAATCACACCACTATCCTAACTTGTCCATTTGTAGTGAATCCCTCGGCTCAAAGAAAACATCTTAAAGATAGATTCTTATATTCATGGGATCTAATTCCGTTTATACATTCCTTATTATAATTATATTCCTTAGGGAATCTGTTTAGTATTTTCTTAATTGAATAGTTATTCATCAAAATCTTATCACTTACAAAATCTTTTTAAATGAAAAAATATTTTAAATTAAATATTTAATAAACCAATTCATCTCTCGGGATATCTCTAAAATAAATTAAACATTTTTAAACTAAATGATCAATGAACCTTTTTATCTCTTGCAATATATATTAAATGGAATAAATTTTTTAATGTTTTTAATTTTCTAGGTTCTTACACATAGGAGAAAAAGAGACATTTGTAACATGGGCATCTCTAAAGTATTAAAGAACAATAAATGACAATTAATATGTGTAACCTTTGTATGTATTATAGCATTATGGTTTCAACAAGGAAGAAGAATGCTGCTACCCAACGATAACAACTACAGAGATTAGAGACAATAGCAAAAAAGAAGAAGACCAAACAATCCAACAACTCTTTCCCTTCTCTCAGATTCCATATAACCCTAATGCATTACAAAATCTCTCATATGTGAATTGGCCCTCCTGACCCTTGCACTTTTGCGTTAGACCACACCCACAATATTGCTTGACATGTGGTCCTGCTCCTTAACAAATTTATTTTTCTCTGTGACAATTTTTTCCTGAATTACCCCTAAGTTATTTTTTTGTGTGACATTACCTCCCCCATTAAAATCAATCTTGTCCTCAAGGTTGAATTCATGATAAGCTTGTTTCCTATAGGATAGCTCTTCCCAAGTAGCATTTTCGATACCAATGCCTGCCCATTGTACCAAAACTTTTGGAATTTGTTGGTCTCCCTTGAGAATAATTATGGACTGCAAGATTAATTGTGTTGTAATATAGGACCAACATCATTAGTGACCAGAGGAAGTGGAATATATGATTGATGATGAACCCCTTGACATGGCTTTAATTGAGAGACATGAAAAATAGGATGAATTTTAGCAGTTGAGGGTAACAACAACTTATATGCAACTGGACCAATGCATTCTGTAATAGAAAAGGGTCCAAAATATCTCATACCCAGCTTCTGGTTTTTTCTCAAAGCAACAGAGTTTTGTCTATAGGGTTGGATTTTAACCAATACTATATCACCTACTTTGAATTCCACATGGCACCTCCTCTTGTTAGCTTTCTTCTTCATATAATGTTGGGCTTTATGTAGATTGGCCTTTAACTTACACAAGGCAACATCTCTTTGTTGCAACAAGTCCTGCAAATTTGGAGAATTAGTGCTATCTACAATGTACTTGTGAATCTTAGGAGGGTCCCGACCATAATTTATCTTGAATGGTGTCATACCCGTACTGAGGTGGTATGAAGTATTAAACCAAAATTTAGCCCAAGGTAATAATTTCAACCACATCTTGGGATTGTCATACACAAAACAATGTAAATACATCTCAAAGCAACGATTGACAACTTCAAATTTCCCGTCAGATTGTGGGTGATATGTAGTGCTCATAACTAGAGTAGTATCGCTTGCCTTGAATAGTTGTTTCCAAAAGTGACTCATAAAACTTTGTCTCTATCAAAGACAATAGACTTGGGAAAGCCATGTAACTTCACGACAATTTTCATAAATAATTCAACCACCTATGTGCTAGTATAATCAGCCTTTAAGGAAGCAAAGCGAGCATACTTTGAAAGTCGATCCACCATTGTCATGATTACAGTAAAACCACTAGAATTGGGTAATCCCATGATGAAATCCATTGTAATATCATCCGATATTTGTTCTAGGATTGGCAACAGTTGTAACAATCCCAAAGGGAGTGTATTGGCTGATTTAGCTTGTTGACAAATAAGGCATTGTTTAACAACGTCAACAATATCTTTATGCATGCCATGCCAATGAAATTTGGTAGTAATCCGAGACATAGTCCTTGTAACACCCGAATGTCCTCCCAGTGGTGAAGAGTGAAAATCATGCAGTATGTTTTTAACCAAGTCATGATTCTTAGGAATAACCAATCTACCATTCCAATACAACAATTCATCATATGTGGAATAGTTGGGGTGAGGAGGGGTACCTTTGAAGCATAACTCACGTATATTTTTTAACTCATTGTCTCCTGCAACTACAACATGTAATAAAGGTAAAATTTTTATGATTGGTTGAGACCATGCCATGAAAAATGATCTAGAAAAATCATTTATAGCCAAATTGTTCTTTCCTGGTTTGTATTCTATAGTAAAGTCATAGCCTAACAACTTATGCAACCAAGATTATTGTTTAGGCATTTGTAATGACTGTTGTGTAAAGCTTTTTAAATTCTTTTTATCTGTTCGAATCACAAACTTATGTCCCACGAGGTAACGTCAGAATTTTGCAATGGCTTACGTGATGGCATATAATTCCTGTATATAGGCGGATTACTTTTGCAGCTTGGGAGTTAATTTCTTCGAAAAGAAAGCCACAGGTTGATTATTCTTGCTAAGAATTGCCCCTATACCGGTCCCTGATGCATCTATTTCCAGAACATAAGCTTTAGAAAAATGTGGAATAGCAAAAACTGGAGCTTGAGTTAAGGTCTTTTTAAGTGTTTCAAACGCTGTAGTTGCCTTATCTTGCCAATTAAAATTGTCTTTTTTGAGTAGATTTGCCAAAGGAGCTGCAATAGATGCATTACTCTTAATGAACTTTCGATAATAACTTGTAAGGCCGAGAAACCCCCTTAATTGCTTAAGGTTCTTAGGAAGAGGCCAAGCTAACACTACTTGAATCTTGGAGGCATCCACAGCTACTCCTTGACCTGAAACTGTGTATCCCAAGTATTCTACTTGAGTAAGACCAAATGAGCATTTAGGTAACTTTACAAGTAATTTATGCTTCCTTAATAATTGCAAGACAACTTCTAAATGTTTTAAATGAGATGACCACGTTGGATTGTATACCAATATATCGTAAAAAAAAAACCAATGATAGATTTTCTCAACATCTTCTGAAAAACTTCATTCATCAAGCATTTGAATGTGGCTAGCACATTTGTAAATCTGAATGACATAACAAGCCATTCGTAGTGTCCATGATGTGTCTGAAATGTTGCTTTATGGCGATCTTCCCTTTTTAATAAAAATGATAACCAAACATAAGATCAAGCTTCGAAAAATACAGTGCTCTATATAACTCATCAATTAACTCGTCAACAGTGGGAATGGGGAAACTATCCTTGATAGTTATGGCATTTAAGGCCCGATAATCGGTACAAAACCGCAAGGTACCATCTTTCTTTTTAACCAACACAATTGGTGACGAAAATGGGCTATTACTAGGTACTATGATTCCTTCTTGTAACATATTGTTGACCATCTTCTCAATTTGTTCTTTTTGACTGTGAGGGTACCGGTATGGTCTCACTTTCACTAGTTCTTGCTCCTTGAATCAAGGGAATAAAATGATCCTTTGATCTACTATAAGGAAGACCTCTAGGTAGAGCAAATACATCCTGATAGGTATGTAGGAGCAATGCTAATTCAGGTTCCATGTTCTTCGGCAATTGTAGCCACTAATCATTCTCACCATCTAGTTGTTGAAATTGTAATGTAAATATTTCAGCAACTGCATGGGTTCTTTGCATCTGACGAAGGTGATTATATTGGGCTAGAGTTGGGAGTTTGGGTTTAACACCATAAAGAGTAATAAAGTTGCCATCCATAAGAAATTTCAATATCATAGTACTATAGTCAAAAATATGAGGACCTAAAGTTACTAGCCACGCTGCCCCAAGAACGAGATCTGCCCCTAAAACGGGTAGTAAATAAATTAGAAATTTTAAAGAGTGCCCTTGGATTTGTACTTGCAATGTGCCAGCCGCGGTTGTAAGAAGTTGTCTGAACTCCCACTATCAAGGAGTATTTGAATTTGCATCCCATTAACATTCCCTTGAAATCGCATAGTACCAATGCCCGAAGCTCCCTTGAGAGAATTAAAAGAAAGGTGATGTTCACGTTCCAATGAGTGGTCTATCTGGTTGTTGGGCTTATCTTGTGGGTCAGGTTGCAAATTCCCTTCCTCTACTTCCTCTGTTTGAAGTATTAAGTATTGTTTATTAGGACACCAATGGCTAGGTGAAAACTTCTCATCAAAAGTAAAGCATAATCCCTTCTCCCTCCTCAACTGCATTTATGTTGGAGAAATATTTTTTAACATTGGCAAACTTGCTTAGGTGTGGGTGGGCTAATGTGCGATGTTAGGGTTGGGTAATAAAGGTGGTAGGCTCGTGGATTTGATTGATTTTGCTAAGTTCAATGACTGGTATTTTGGGTAAGGATTGGTGGTGGTGGCTTTGTGTTTAGGTTGGTATTTCTCTTCAAAAAGTTTAGCCAATGAAACAACATGTAACAATGATATTGGGTTTTAAGCTATAACTTCTCTGCGAATGTCAATCTTAAGGCCACTAATGAAGCAATCAAGTAAGGCATCTGCAGTAATCCTTTGAACCCTATTGGCCAGACCTGTAAAATCTCGATAATAATCTTGAACAAATCCTATTTGCATTAGTTTGAAGAGGGTAGAACGAGGGCACTCATAAGGAGATGGGCTAAATTCCATTTCTAGAGACTGAGTGAATTCAATCCATGACTGAAATGGACTGTTCTTGGCCATCATTTGGAACCATGGAATCACCTCTGCTTCCATATGCACTGCAACAATAATCAGACACTGCTCCTCTGGTGTATTATAGAAAGTAAAAAATTGCTCTGCCTTAAAAATCCATTCTAGCACGTTCGACCCATTGAAACGGGGAAAATCCAACTTAACATTACGAACCTAAAATGGTTGTATAGGTGGGGGTGCACTAGGAATATGTAAAGACGTGACTGCAACTTCCATGCTCTCAAAACGAATAGAATACTCCATATGTCTTACTTCCAATTCTAAAATTCGTTTCACATTTGCTGTCGGGTCCTTTAATCTGGTGTTTTCAGCCATGATTGAGAATAGGCAAGATGAAAGCACCAATATAACATAGGCACCTCTCAAGTATTATTGAAGAATAAATGACAATTAAGATGTGTAACCTCTGTATGTATTATGGCATTATGATTTCAACAAGGAAGAAGAATGCTGCTACCCAACGATAACAACTACAAAGATTAGAGACAATAGCAAAAAAGAAAAGGACCAAACAATCCAACAACCATTTCCCTTCTCTCAGATTTCATATAACCCTAATGCATTACAAAATCTCTCATACGTGAATTGGCCTTCCTGACCCTTGCACTTTTGTGTCTGACCACACCCATAACATTGCTTGACACGTGGTCATGCTTCTTATCATAAATATTCTCTGTGACAATTTTTTCCTGAATTACCCTTGATTTATTTTTCTTTGTGACAACATTTGACTTGGCTTGACACAAGGTCATTATAGAATTTGAAAGCTGAGTTAAATATATTTTTGTCCTTAAATTATTAACTAAAATTATATTTGGTTTCTGTTGCAAAGTATGTACCAATGTTATTGTTACACTTTATAAAGAATATAAAATATTACAACTAATGAACAACATTAGAATCTCCTCTCCTCCTTACAACTCTCTCTCTCCCATCTCTTCAGTGCCATTAGGGGTTCTTAGGTCTTGTTTTCAAAGTGAGGGTAGAGGTGATGTAGGCCCTAAGTACACGTCGTGCATGGCGGTGTGCGAGGGTTTGTCCTTTAAATTCATTAATGTCATTAATCATTCTTTGCAATTCCAAAATTATATTCTTATTGTCCTTTCACACTATCACCCTCAACCCTTTCTCATAGGTCTCACAACACAACAATTTAATGTTCTCACAAATATTTCTCGATTTCTATTTTGGATGTTTGCCTAACCCATTTTTGAAAGTGAGTTTCACTTTCTCGATGATGGGTAGGAAGTGTTGGATCAACGTTTACTATTAACTCAAAAATTATAACTATTAGTCTTGGTATAACTTTTTTTACTCAAGAGTAATAATCCAAGTGTCACGATCTAATTATAACTCGATTCACTTGACCTTCGTCACAAAACAATTAATGGCACTTATACATAGAAGTGGGTTTCTCAAACCATGTGGATGAACAAGAAAAGGAGTGGAACTAAAAGATGGAAAGAAAATATGCACAACGAGAAAGACCTTAAGAAACCCCTACAACCGGAGGCGAACTCGAAATCAGATTCTATAGCCTCGTTGATAAGGAGTGAGAAAAGAGAGTTGCATAGATGAGAAGAAACTCAAACATAGATAGATAACATTTTACATTTCTTTCTTTCAAACAAAATTGGTGCTTACTTTTAAAAAATAAAATACAATTTTATTCAATAATAAAAAAAATCCATATTTAAGGATATGGTGAATACTAAATTACAATGCAATGATGACGTCAAAACCTATGCGACAAGGCAAAAAAACGTTGATGGATGCGATGCCACCACTTGTCTTTTTCCTGTCCACGCGTTACCCTTTGACGTATTTCTCTTCCTTTCTCCAACTCCCCGCTTCCTTTCTTCTTCACACTAACACACTCCACACCCTTTTTCCCAACTCTGGATATGGGAAAGCTCATGCATGCGCTTCAGTACAACAGCTACGGTGGAGGACCCTCTGCCTTAAAGGTTGTCTTTCAACTCTCTCTCTCCGATGGCCATGTTGTTGCATTGTGTTGCTTGGAAATTGTATTGATTCATTGTTAGTCCAAAAAGTATTGCAATGCTTCATCACTTCTTTTCTGTTATAAACTCGTATTGCACTATCTCTTGACCAAATTACACTCACCAAACCATTCACATTGATGTTTCTTGATATTACGGATTGCACGTTGAAGACAACCACTACACAGTAGTGTGCTTTTTTGGGTGGCATGGGGTGTTACTTTAACATTTCAATCTTAGGATTAACATAGCGATAGAAATGAGAGGGATGTCGGCAAATTTGATGAAACCTCATAGAGTATTAGTAATTTAATCTTGTTTCTTTGATATTCGGGTTGGTTTAAATTACTAATCCTCAAGGTTTGTGATTGTGATTTCTGCAGGATGTGAGTGGTGTTAATAGCAGTTAGTTAACAGAGAATTTGGTTACTTGGTTTGGTTTGTTATTATTAAGCTCCTTATAATTAGATATATGATTCTCTATCAACGTTAATATGCTTCTATGAGTTTTACTCTCATTCCTCAAGCTCTCTAGCTATGGAAACCTTCCATTTTATCCCTGCTATGATTTTGAATAACTACCTTAAGGTTTTCGAGCTCTCTGCTACTGCAATTTAAAACTTCCTCTCTCATGTAAACTCCCATTTTTTATTTAGGATAAGAAAAACATTTTGACATGATATCAAGTACCAAATTAGATAAATATCCAGTGGTACTTTTACCTTACCCCACGGCCATGAGATTCTTCCCCAGTGGATTTGTCTTTCAACTGCATTCTAAGGACTTCATCTGTGTGTGCTTAATCTGTTACATGAGAAAAAGTTCAATCTGATGTAGGAAGTGCATTATATATATTTGAATTAATGTGCATAGAAAGCACTATAATGACATAAAATAGAACTAGTAGATCAAGAATGCTGTTCATAACTTTTTATACTTATTTCAGCATGTTGAAGTTCCCTTGCCCACTCCCAGTAAAGATGAGGTTTTGATTAAGTTGGAAGCAGCTAGTCTAAATCCATTTGATTGGAAAGTACAGAAAAAAATGTTGTGGCCACTTTTGCCCTGCAAGTTCCCATATATACCTGGTAGCCTTCTTGTTCTGTTTCTCTTGTTTAGGTGTTTATCTTTATCATAAATTTTAGTATTTTAGAGTTAGGAAGGACTTGTTCTCACTTAAAGAAATCTAAGGCTAGTCCTTACAGTTTTACCTTTTGCAATGTATGACATTGACAACTATATTGAAACATTTACCTGTGCTATACTAGTAAGCTTTATTTTCTATATAAACTTAGAAGCTACCATTTTGTGATTACTGTTGAACTAAAAAATGTGGAATCAATAGCACAACAATGAAGCTGATTTTCTTTAATTACACACTTGATATTTCAGTCTTCCAAATATGGTTTACAGCTTGAGCTTACCAAATCATTTACATTTTTACTTTATCTCATGTATTCCATCTCCTTATGCAATTATTACGTTGAAGATACTGCATTATGTAGGTACTGATATAGCAGGAGAGGTCATAGAGGTTGGTAAGAGTGTACGAAAGTTCAAACCTGGAGACAAAGTTGTAGCCCTTGTCAGTCCATTTGTAAGTTATCACAATCATTATTATATTGTAGCCATTGTCCTCATCAACTAGTGTCAATTTCTTCTAGCTGTAGATAACTTTGAAGAATTTAAAAAGTGATATCGCATACTTTATGATGATATCATCCTAAATCCTCCTTTTACAGCTTTTTCATCTCTGTTCAAATTCAAAACTGATTAACTATAATACACAAGAACTTGATGGAGGTGTTTGCCAAAAGAGTATATATCATCATGACGTGCAAGTAGAATTTAGCAGCATCCGATAAAGATATTATATATCTTCTATTTTTAATTTTATTGATAGAAATATCATATATTTCAAAACCAGAAGATTTATTATATATTTATCATAATCAAGCAGCTTCATCAAAGAAAAGACATGTTTTATAATTCATGAAAGTTTATCATGCTAGAGTGGTGGAGGACTGGCTGAGTATGCTGTTGCTAAGGAAAGCATCACTGCGACAAGACCATCAGAAATCTCAGCATCAGAATCTGCTGGCTTACCCGTAGCAGGTTTAACAGCTCTTCAGGCAATCACCAAATCCATAGGGATCAAACTTGATGGGAGGGGTGAACGAAAAAACATTTTGATCACTGCTGCATCAGGGGGTGTAGGTCACTATGCCATCCAACTGGCAAAGCTAGGAAACACTCATGTGACAGCAACATGTGGTGCTCGCAACATTGAATTGGTGAAAAGCTTAGGGGCTGATGAGGTAGTTGACTATAAGACCCCAGATGGTGCTGCTCTGAAGAGTCCTTCTGGTAAGAAATATGATGCTGTGATTCACTGTGCAGTGGGGTTTCCTTGGTCCACATTTGAGCCTAACTTGACCTTCAATGGAAAGGTTGTAGACATAACTCCAAGCTCTGCTTCAATGTTGACATTTGCTCTCAAGAAACTTACCTTCTCCAAAAAGCAACTTGTGCCTTTGTTTTTGTTACCCAAGGGTGAGGACCTTCAATATCTCATCGATTTGGTCAAGGAAGGAAAGCTTAAAACCGTTGTAGATTCCAAATATCCTCTAACCAAGGCTGAAGATGCTTGGGCCAAGAGTATTGATGGTCATGCAACTGGGAAGATAATTATTGAGTTCTAGATATGCATAAGAATTCTCCATAAACTCAAATATACTGTATGAAATGAATTGATTCAGAAATACCTTTCAGTTTTACTTTGGTATGACATGAAACACTGTAACATAAGATTTGTTTGGCCACTGTAACATAATATTAAAGATATTGTTTTCATTCAGCACTAGCTATAAAAATGAATTCTTTAAACCGGTGTCTAAAATTTACTTGGAATTTGTGTCCAACAACAACAACCACGAAACACCTATAGCATCTAAAAGGCTTCATCAAAACAATTGTTGGTGCAGAACTGTTAACCAAGAAGACAACTTCAAAATCTACAAACAATTACTTAATACAATGAAACATTGTGCACTTGAATCAAACATACGTCTATCATCAAATTACACACAATATATAAATAACCACTCCAAATATACCAATAAATTGTACTGAAAATTTTTATAATTAAGATAGAAAATCTTGACTCAATCATAAGTGTGGGTCCTCCTCGCTTTACCACGATTCTTATTTTTCTTAATACTTACATATTTTATCCATAACAACAATTTATCTTCGGTACAACGCGATTTAAACAAAATTGTCAAACATTCAACTCAAAACTTAGTTATGTCTTTAAACTAGGCTTAAACAATTATTTATACAGGAAAAACACAACAAACTTACTATCATCAAATCATCATAAAGACAAACTAATCTTTGATACGATTTCTTAACCTACTTTTTTTAATCTACTTTTAACCCACTATTTCAATTACCATTAGATGATTTATTTTGATTCTTTTAAGTAATGTGATGTGATGATCTAATGGTAATTAGAATGGTGAATTAAAAGTGGATAAAAAAAAGTGGATTAAAGTATCATTATCCCACGATAAATATAATATTCTAAAAATTTAACTATTAATTATACTACAAATCCATAATACTTGCACATAATACAACCTAAGCATACACTGAATATATATATATATATATATATATATATATATATATATA
>Ga0214543_1003263_pt1 | contig 31611 bp, 15 predicted proteins | sample CNSS2metaG_FD_160094 | JGI IMG/M metagenome (GOLD analysis project Ga0214543, IMG submission 160094) | Root nodule microbial communities from cowpea collected in UCLA plant growth center, Los Angeles, California, USA - CNSS2 | ecosystem: Host-associated > Plants > Roots > Nodule | place: USA... | reverse complement strand
TTATCATAAAATATATGTATATTTTTTTAAAATATATATATATATATATATATATATATATATATATATATATATATATATATATATATATAAAGAAAAAAACTAGTTGTTGCTTAATAAAAATCACCATGTTTTGAATGACTAACTATTGCTTAAACAAAATACACCAACAAGAAAAGTCTAATCTCAGCCTCACTTTCACTAAACTGAAAATCATCGACTTAAAGAGAAAATATAAATAAAATGAAAGAATCTAATCATTAAATTTTTCTAATTTTACCCGGTAATATGTTTCAAAATCTATAAAATATCTTGTGATTGCATAAGAACTGTTATTACTTCATCACATCAAATTTGATATCATCATAACTTGACATTCTATGAAATAAATACCATAAATAATTTAATATATAATATTTCATCATGTTCATTCAATTTTTAATCAATTTAATTGAAACATTTATTCTGAGATGTTTACAACATCAAAATAGAACTATCTCATATGCAGACGAATCAAAGGTAACTCTTAATTAAAAATGACCACTACAAACCTCACATTTTAAATAAATTTGAACTTTCAACTCATTTTAAAACATTCAACATCAACTTAAGATACAAATTCAGATAAACTCCGATGTTAACTAAAATATAATCAATGTATTAGTCCCTTATCTTAATTATCGTGTTGTTTAAGAAATTATTCGAAGAACTAAAAAATCTAGAAAAGTCTTAACTTGTACCTAGGATATATTATTCATATATCAAATATATTAATATGAACCCAATCTATGAACTTAGTCTAGCATAGATTCATATATACAAACAAGAAAAAAGGACTTTGCGATTTGAGGAAAGAGAAAAACTTGCTCTTACTTTTCTTGATTGATCAAAATTGATCGGCATCTGACTAAGGTCTCATTGTTACTCTTGGATCAACAAATATACGATAATTAACTAAAGAAAAACTAAAGAGAAGTAAAAGAGGATTTGAGAAAAATAATTTAGAAAGATAACGAAGTTAAGAAATAAATAATTAAACAATGAAATCTTAATTTATATATTAACATTAAATACAATTTTAACTTCTACTTAAAAAAAAAACACCATCTCTCCTACATCAAGATAGAATCTCATAAAAATTGTATTCACTCTTATATATTATATTATGCTTTTTTTTTGTTATTTTTTTAATGATATGTGTAGCGACCCTAATTAGTAGATATTGTACTATTAATTTCATCATTACATAACTAGTAACATACATTATAATTAGAATACTAATATACAAACATTTACATTGAATATGAAAGTCTTCCAAACAACTTGTTACAAACTAAATTCCAAACTTAAGATTGAGCTACTCCCAACTATAAACATATTTCAAAGTATCTAAATAAGATAAAAAAATTAATATAAGATAAATTGAATTGATAGATCACTATTATCGAATATCCCTTCTAAAATATATGATTAAAACACTATAAAAATAAAAATAAACAATTAAATAGAATAAATAGAAATTTATTCTATTTAAAAATTCAATTGTCGCAAAATTATTCCTCCAAACTCTACCTACTCAACAATGTATCATTTTCTTAAACGAAAGATAATAAAAGAAAAAATTTGAAAAAAAAGAGAAGAGGACAAGAGACTTGTGTATACAAGAGGAGAATAATGGAAGATAACAATGAAAGACGGTCTCTCTCACTCTCTTTTATTCACTTTGTACTTTTTACTCCTATTATTATATTAATATTAAATTATTATTATTTTCTTTCTTCCTACAATACAATATGGATTCCAAAACATCATTTATAAGTGAATTTTCCTTCGACTCTCATAAATATTTCAAAAATATATACAAACTCAATGTTTGAAATTTAAACATCTCATCTCATTAATTATCTATCCAGTAAATTACTCAATAAGATACATGTATTAAAAATTATGAATACTACATAATTTAAAAAATAAATAAGAAATCAAATGACCAAAGAAATCTTTTAGAGAAATTACACCATAAAACCAACATTTAAATTTTTTTGCTTTAAATAAAAAATATAAGTTATGTGAAAAAATGTTTTTTTATTAATAAACCAATTCATATTAATTTAAATATTAAAAATATACACTAAAACATATTTCATGAAAATATTTATTATATATATTGCATAAATAAATAAAATTCCATAATAAAAAAAAAAGTGGGATGATGAAGGATGTGACATGAGAAATGTAAGGTGAAATTGGTGCCTAAAAGACGAAATGAAAGCTGCAGCTGCGTGCATCATACATTCAGTGCTCTCCACATCTGAAAGCAAGATGTGCCTGCCACTGCACTTTTTTACTGTGTTTGGTTCTTGAATACAGATAAATACTTATATAACAGTTATTTTTTAATTATTTCTTTTATAAAATTTATAATAAATATCACTGTAAATTTTGACATTTCAGTGAGCTAATATCCTATAAAACGTATTATTAAAATAAATATATTCAGGTTTGGATTAGATGATAGATTTAAAGGAGTGAAAATAAGAAGATTTAAGAAGAAAGAAAGGTGAAGATGAGATTTTTTGGACTGAGGAGATGATAATAAGAAATGAAGGAAAATAAAAAAAAAGTGTATGAAAGTTTGTGAATAATGTGATTGATTTAATTGATATAATAAATTTGAAAAAAATATTATAAATTAATTTAAATAAATAAAAAATTATAAATTTATTATTATTATTTAAAAATTACAATTTATTATTTATATTACTTTATTCTTTATATTTAAAATTATAAATAAATTATTAACTATTACCTATAATATATTATTTTTTACTTTTCATGCAAATTTCTTCATCTTTGAAAAGTAAGTGTGACACAATTTTCTTTTCATTTTTCATATTTTATTAATATTTTAATTATCATTTTTCTAACTTTTTTTCCTAAACTTTCCATCTTCGACAGTCTGGGTCTGGATCCAAACACAGAGTTAATCTTTCTATTTATTTAAAATGATTAATTTTAATGTTTATTTATTTTTTTAAATTGACATTCATTTTTATTTGAATATTAATATAGAATGTCACAATTATTTTGCGTGTAGTATTTTCATTTGAAGACTAATGTGATAAGAGTTAAAGTATGTTTTTGGTCAATTTCAAAATTTTAGATTAATTTAATTTTTCATCTTTCAAAATAAGTGAATTTAGTCTTTTTAATCAACTTTTGTTAGGTTTATTTGATGTTTGATACACATTTTAAGATTATGTTTAAATTGTTTATATTGTTCGAAAGATGAATGACTAAATTAATCCAAAATTAAAAATTAAACTAATTCTAAAATTTATTGGACAAAAACATATTTATACAATGTACTTCATTGAGTACCCAGTATTCATGTCTACATCAGATTCATTCAGACTAAATTTAAAATCTGTGAAATGCTAAAATTTTAAAATACTTTTATTTATTACTTTATTTGAATAAATCAATTCCAAAGTTTATATTTTAGACCACTTATCGATAAAATAATTTAATTTCCAGATGATACAAAAAATAGATAAAATTACATCAAATACAATCTCTCTCAACAAACGAGTCATATTGTTGACGGCAAATATATTTGTAATTTTAGTTAGAAATATAACTGGATAAAAAAAAAGTGGAGCTAACAAACTTGTATGCTTATATACTCAAATTATTCAACACATTGCATTTTTTCATTCATATTTCATTCTACGCTATTTTTCATATCCAATTAATGAAACAATTTTTGAAACATATTTCATAGGCCACTTAGCAAACCAAAGATTAGGCTTAGGCTATAAAAAAAATAGAGAAGAATAAATATGATTAGCTAAAACTGAATTCTAAATTACTTATATACAAACTATTTGATAATTTTGCATTTTAAATATTATTTTAATTGACTTAAATAACCCTTTATCTTATACTAATTATAATCGGACGAGTCCTGCACAATAAAATTTAAGGAAAAAAAAAAGCATATGGTTGTTTCTTTTAGTTAAAAACATATTTTATAATATATATATATATATATATATATATATATATATATATATATATTAAGTAAGTTAGGGTTTTGAAACATGCCGCGTCAGCAGGGTAAAGGATGAACAGCTGTTCGTGGATTTGAAAGATTCATTAAATTTTGTTTAATCAGATTTCTACTTCATAGACTTTCTTTCAAGAAAACACCAATCAGTTTCATTAAAAATAAAATCAAATATAAAAAATATTATTTAAAGATTATTAATATAAAATTAAATGACATATTTATTATAGTAGATTATTAAAATCAAATCTTAACTAAAATACACCCAAAAATTAAAGTTAAGTATCTACAGAGATTTCTTTTCCACTCCAGCACGTTTTATTTAGCATGGTCCTATGTGTCAATTAAAAAATGTATATAACTATATTCATAATTATTTATTTTACCAAAAGACTTAATTAGTTATTATTCTTTCACTTAAATCTATGCAATTTTTAGCAGGTTTTAGAATCTCACTCTTTAACATATTTTTTATATTGATTAAAATTTGTAAAAATACAAATTAACCAAATATTGAGAACAAATAATACGTAACAACATTATGGTAAAAATATTCAATCAATATAAAAGCAATACATTTAGAAGGTTTGTTAATGAAAAAATATTTTCTAATAATTTTTTTTAATTCACATCCTTATATGTCTCACTATGTATTAAAGATTATTAAATCGCAAAAACACTTGTTAAATAAAAAGAAAGAAATATAAAAGTATATTTTAACAAACAGTAAAACACATGTTTCAAAGAATGAATTAAGAAACACTTTTCAAATGTTAAAAGAATCTATAGCATATAGATTTTAAATGCAAGCAAATTGATTAAAATTATATTTTCTAAATATTTGTTTGTTATTCAATATATCTTGATACTACTTTTTTTTTGCAACTTCTTTTTCTATACCTGCACTGGATAAATATAAACAGTTAGTTGTTATTTAGAAAATATTAACAGTACAATTACATCAGCATTGATTTTAATAACATTTTCGAAAGAAAGATAATTGCAATCAAGTACTATATTTATTAATTTTAGCAATACTAAATATCTTCTGATTAATTAATTAATAAAAAAAGTGTTAAAATCCAAAAGACACGTAAGCTCACATGACGGATAAACTAGTGTGGGCCCCACAAGAGATGACCACGTGTACGATGGCGATGACACTGAAATAAATTAATGGCCACCTCAACAACCACCACACTCGCCCAACCTATCGTATATACGGCGTAGGCATACGCAAGCTTCTGTGTACGACACGTGTATGGTGACGTGGACATAGCCCCTTCTCTCTCCTCTCTTTCTTTTTCACCACCCCTTCATTCTCTCTCTGAAACCCAAGCAAGCTCTTTCCCTCGTTTTTTAAGAGAGAGAAAGTAGATAGAGAACCACCGGAATTGTTTCTCCAAACCTTAATTTCAGGATATTTTCAACCCCCAGAGCCAATTGTTGTTCGTTTTTCGCTTTTTCATTCTGGGATTTACGTTTTCGTTGTTTTGGTTAAGAGTTTGATATCTTAATCCCTTCAGGTATCAGGTACGTGGAATTTGCTGTGATTCTAGCTCAGAAAGATTTGATTTTTATTTTTGGGTTTGAAGTTTTATGATTAGGGAAAAGGTGGTAGAAAATTTATAGAAACAAGAAACGGAAGCATAGCGTGATTTTTGTTTTTTCCAAATATATGTTCTGCTTAATGGAGCAAAAGGATTAGAGTTTTGAATGCCCTGGATCTCGTGTTGTATGAGCTAAATTATTTGAATTTGGTGCCTTCTGTGTTTTGATTCTTGTTTTGAATTTTTTTTTTTTGTGTGAATTTAGTTTTCTTCTATGAAATAGCTGGAAAAAATAACAAGGGAAGAAGTGGTGGTATTTTGGATCAGGGGTTAAGCCTGTAAACTGTAAAGTATGGAGGTTCCGGTAGCAAATTCTAGAGTCTCAATAGTCCTCTCTCACCATGAGAGTGGAAAAATATTTTTGATTTGGAGGGCTTTTTTGTCATTGTGTTCTCAGATTGTCCTTTTGGGTTTTATTTGTTATGTAATGCGTTGGTAGTTTGTGTTCATCGCTTTCTATCCACTGTGGGGTACAAAAAGACATAGTTGACCCTCTACCATTCTCTTATTGACTGAGTATTCATTTTGTCCGTGGTATTTTTTGCAAGAAAAGTGCAGTATTTGTTTGATGCTATCTGTATAATATTTACACCGGCATAATGTCAAACTGCAGTGGTTAATTTTGTAGTATATGTTGTCTGAATGCTAACAAAGTCATTAATAGAGTAAACCAACATTTTCACTGATATTATACTGTTGCTAGATAGAACCTGTTATATGATATTTGAGTCTTTTTTGCAACATTTTCTTACTGACAACAACATAGCTTCTTTGAATGCAGCTGAATAACTTGTTGGGACATATTTGACTCGGTGCTTTTCTTCTGGTGATTGCCTCATGGGAAACAGTGAGGAAGGGAAATCTGTTAAAACTGGAAGTCCTTCTTCACCAGCAACAACTGTAAGCTGAGAACTGGTTTATGTACTATGTGTGAGGACACATTTTATAAAGCGTCTTCCTAAATCCTTATTTCTAACCTTGTTGACAGGATCAGACCAATCAGACAAATCAGCCTAACATTCATGTCTATCCTGATTGGGCTGCCATGCAGGTTACCTACCTCCTGCCATCATTTCCTTTGTGCCTTAATTACACAAGTCTTCATGTCAAACTCATTGTTTTAGCTAAATAGCTTTAATGTAATCTAAAAAATTTAGTAGTTTAAGTTTTGTCCCAATAGAAGATTGTAGCAGTGTAAACTCACTTGATCAATCAACACTTTTAGTCCATGTATTTCTATTTTTAGCTATTCTTAAACCAATGATCTGATGAAACCTATTATTTTTTTCCCACTTGCGAATTGCTAACCATTTTTGCCATATATTAGTATTATGGGCCAAGAGTCAACATTCCTCCATACTTCAACTCGACTGTGGCTTCTGGTCATGCTCCACACCCATTCATGTGGGGTCCGCCACAGGTAGTGCCCCCAAGAAACATTTATTTTGTTTTACCATTACCATTTCTATGCTTTTTTGGATGTTCCTGTTATATATCCTAGATGGAAGGGATGAATAATTTGCCAACTTTTTGTTTCTTCCAGCCTATGATGCCACCTTATGGGCCCCCTTATGCAGCATTTTATCCTCCTGGAGGGGTCTATACTCACCCTGCAGTTGCTATTGTAAGTGTACTTATTTATAAATCTTTACTTTTAAGGGTTAGGAATATGTGAAGACGTGACTCCTTTTTTCCTTGATATTTTCATGTTATTTATATGTGGGTGCATTTCAGCTGTTATTGACCTTTTGATTCTTTGATCTTCTTAATGTAATAACAAACCTTCGTGATTGGAAAATTTTCTATGTACTCATAAATTATATTGGTATAATGTAGGGGACACATTCACACGGCCAGGGAGTTCCATCTCCACCTGCTGTAAGTTTTGATTGTCTCTTAACTGTCTTCTTAGTTCCTAATCTTATGATGATTCCCGAATACTATGAATTATGATGATTTTTACATGGAAAAATGATGCAGGCTGGGACTCCTTCAAGTGTAGATTCACCTACAAAATTATCTGGAAATACTGATCAGGGGTTAATGAAGAAATTGAAAGGATTTGATGGGCTTGCAATGTCAATAGGCAATTGCAATGCAGAGAGTGCTGAGCTTGGAGCTGAAAACAGGCTGTCACAGAGGTTTGTTGATCCAAATTCCTTCTATATGATTATTACCAGAATGAACTCTACTTCCCTCTTCTCCCGTGTAAGAGAATTTTGGTCCAGGACTTATACTAGTTAGTTGATGAGTAACTGAATAATTTTATGATTATATGAACAGTGTGGATACTGAGGGTTCTAGCGATGGAAGTGATGGCAACACTGCAGGGGTGAGAAAACTCTCACTATTAACATATTTTTTCTTGTCCTTGTGCAATAACAGTGTTTCATTTAGAATGATTCTACAAATTGAAGAGTTAATTTTTATGCTATTTGATAATTGTATGTTCAGGCTAATCAAACAAAAATGAAAAGAAGCCGAGAGGAAACATCAACCACTGGTATGACTCTAACAGTCCTATTCACTGTTGCATCTTGATGAATGATTTAGTTGTCTTGGATCACAATTATACTTGGATGGCCTTTTACCGGGATTTCAGTCTAAATACAGTCAAGCTTTTGAGGTCCTTTTGTAAGAAATTGAGAAGAAAATGACACACTTGCATGATATTTAAACATCTTAAACTATTAATTTGAGGAGTTAAGTTGTTTACTTAATATGTGTTTTGATGGTTATATTTTATCACACTGTACAAGCAGATGGAGAAGGGAAAACTGAGACACAAGATGGCCCGATCTCCAAAGAGACTGCATCTTCGAAAATGATTATGCCTGCTACCCCAGCTAGTATTGCAGGAAAGTTTGTTGGTCCTGTAATTTCTTCAGGTATGACCACAGCACTGGAGCTTAGGAACTCTTTGACTGTTCATTCTAAGGAAAATCTCACGAGTGCCCCACAACCTTGTGCAGCTGTGCCTCCTGAAGCTTGGTTACAGGTCTGGTCAGATAATGGTTCATTCTAATGTTTCATATGATGTTTAGTACATAGAGATGCTTGTGAAACATACTAGAATAATTATGTTTCACCCTCAATCTTTTACTGATGGCAAATTATCTCCTGTGTGTATGTTTGGATATCTTAGAATGAGCGTGAGTTGAAACGGGAGAGGAGGAAACAATCTAACCGTGAATCTGCTAGAAGGTCCAGGCTGAGGAAGCAGGTATGAATTATTCTTTTGTTGACTTGCAAATCTTCCATAGTTTTTTATTGTTGCCTGGTAAAAGACATGAATTGCTTGGTTTCTTTCCTATCACATGCTTAATCAGTTCCCTGCATGTAAGCCTCAAAAATTGAAATTGAAAAACTAAATAGGAAAAGGGTTGATCTGACAAGAGAAAAGTTGATGAATAATGCTCATATTTTCTCTGTTTAGGCCGAGACTGAAGAATTGGCACGAAAAGTTGAGATGTTAACTGCTGAAAATGTGTCACTGAAGTCAGAAATAACTAAATTGACTGAAGGTTCTGAGCAGATGAGGATGGAAAATTCTGCATTGAGGGTATTGCTATAATATTTCTTCATACTATTGTGACATTTCATAGTTATTCTGTGATATTGAGTACTTCTTTGATTTTGACTCAGGAAAAACTGATAAACACTCAACTGGGACAAAGGGAAGAGATAATTTTGGACAGCATTGACAGCAAGAGGTCTACACCTGTGAGTACTGAGAACTTGCTATCAAGAGTTAATAATTCCAGTTCTAACGATAGAAGTGCAGACACTGAGAGTGATTTCTGTGAGAACAAACCAAATTCTGGTGCAAAGCTGCATCAACTACTGGATACAAATCCTAGAGCTGATGCTGTTGCTGCTGGGTGAAACCAGTAATTGCACTGGCTTATTTTGTAATTTTGGCATATTACAAGTCCAAAATTACAGCTTGGTGCTAACAACAGTTTTCAGAGGGATGGATCAGCTGAGTTTTACAACCTAAATCCATCTATAGACCAGAACTAATTCTTTGCTTGTCAGTTTCTTAGGACATAAACTCTGTATTTTATTAGAATTGACAGAAATGGATGACAATTTTAAAGAAGTTTGTAAATTGATGAGTATTAGGGAACTAGCTTAGACTTTAAAGATAGGGTTGTCACACTCTGTATAATTGGTTGTGTATTAACTATATTGGTGTGAACTTTCCAATGGTATCTGAGTTGAGGTATTCTCACCTTTTCTTTATTTTGATTTCTATACTTTTGCAAGCAATTTCTCATGTTGTGTGGCTATAATAATTACCTTTTGACATGTCTTTGCAACTAAACTAAACTACCCGGTGTACATTTATTTGGATTGAATTAATTTTAGAGATTATAATCTGAATGATAAAAAACCATTGAATGTTATTATATAAATAACAAATTTATTTGGATTGAAGTAATTTTAGAGATTATAATCTGAATGATAAAAAACCATTGAATGTTATTATATAAATAACAAAAATATACTGACACCCTTAAAAATTTCACTTTATAAATCATTTTAATCATAAAGCTTTAGTAATATAATAATATATATTAATACTTAATTTAAAAAATAAAAAAGTATTATTAAAATATTAATAAGTGTATATAGTAATAATTTTAACCTTGCAGGCCGACTTTATTTGGTTTATGTAATTTGAATAATCATAGAAGATTATAATCTTCACAGAGGAAATGTTTCTCTATAAGAAATAAAGTAGTAGATTAGCTAATTAACTCGTTTTATTAGACTCTATATGAAATTCGAAATTATGCGGTGCATGATTATTCAACATTTTTTTTTTGCAGTTTCGTATTACTTTTTCGCTTAGGTAATACATGATTTCTTTACGTTCAAAAAATCCAAATTTATTTAAAATTAATTTGGTTATAATTAAGGATATGACTTACTGTCCAAACAAACCAATTCATTCTGTTATTAACTTAAATACAGAATGGTATAAATTTATGGTTTTAATTATATTATGAAAATAGTTATTTTAAATAAATCAAACGAAATAGGTTGTTTTAATTACATATTTAAACGTGTTTTATTTGATTTGATTAATTATTACAATTACGTAGAATACTTGGGTGTTTTTTTCTTTTTCTCTTCATGCACTGTTTTGTTCTTCTATCTACAAATATCGAACTTAAGACTATGTTTAAAAGATGTGTACCAATTTAATCTAAGTTATATTTATTTAAGATAATCTTTTATCTAGTATTCACACTTGGATGATAGTGAGTACACGTCACGTGTGGCTACTGTAAATGTCGTTGAATGATTGGAAAAGCCCTCGTGGAACGTTCTACATTTCTAATATTTTCTTCTAGGATCGCCTTATGATTGGGACTGTTATTATTTTCTTTTAAAAATTAAAAAAATAACAAATATGAAATAATGTTTTAGGATGACACACAAATAAACTCTATCCACGGTCAATATTTTAACCTATCTTGATTTTCACGTTATATCTTTACATGAATATTATGTATTTATATTTATTTTAAATTACTAAAATATTTAAATTTATTAAATAATTTATTCTTTTTATAGTTTCAAGTTATTTTCAAAATATATTTGATTAATTTTATTCTTTTATACAATATTCTATCTATCTGTTATTTAATGCTTTTATTTAATATTTATATTATTTGAATTTCATGATGTCTAACATTGAAAAAATAGATATATTTATACCTTAAATATTTAATAATATCATTCTTTTATCTGTAATTTTTATTTTCTATAAAAAAAATTAATTAATATTTGAAAAGAGTGGATAAACGAATATAGATATACGTATATTTGTCCACCAACAAAGATGGGACATAAATTTCATCTACTAACAATTTCCATATTATTTTTTCACTCAAAAAAATACATAACCATACCGAGCAGCGTGATAAAAAAATACATGATAAAAATAGAGTTATCAAAGTGGGTTAGAACTTGTGGGTCAATCTGGCCCACCATGGGTTTATACCGAATTGGGTTGAAATTTTGTTACAAATGTCAATATGGGTCAATTTTTGACCCGATCCACCAAGAATTCGACTCATCCGAGTTGAACCCGTGGTGAGCTGAATTGGCCCACCAACCCATATGGTCACACACATTATGTTGGGTTGTTTTTTTAACCAAACACAATAGTGGGTTGACAAATGGAAACCTAGCTTCAATTCCAAATAGATAGCAATAAAAAAGATGCTTCAAGAGATGAAATGTTGTGAATTTATCCATTTAAGACTCTAATATTATAGTTGGACAAGTGACAAGAATGCTTTGATCTTAGATAGTAATTTGTTTTTTTTTTTGTTTTAATTTTGGTTCGTATTGAAGTTTAACATCATTTTGGATTGTATTCAGATTGTATTGAAGTTTATTTAAATTTTAATCTGAATTATAATTTATGACTTAAGAAAAAAATTATATTATTTAATTAAGTGGACTAGTGAGCAAACCCGTTTAACCCACCAATCCGTGGTGGGTCAGACCAGGTTCAAAATTTTTTAGCTCACTTATAAATAAGTTGGATTAGGTTGACCCACTAAATGGCCAACCCGTGGTGAGTCGAATCAAACAGGCCGGCCGATCCATTTTAACGGCTCTAGATAAAAGGAAACAAAAACGTTGAAAATGATCCCAGATTCAAAAACAATTCACCTTACAAAAATACCCATCAACTAAAAAAATAATGCAATAAAACTTGCAACAAAAAACATAGAAATATGTTAAATCCAATAATAATAGCAACTAACTATCAATAAAAAAATTCAGAAAAAAAAAAGAAGCAAAAGCGTTCAAAGCATTAGCTGACAAGAAAAAATAAAACTACAACAAAACCAACAAAAAAGATGGGGAATGTGAATAAGAATAAAGGGCAGCATGGTAAATTTAACCACAAAAGAGTTGTGGCATAACTAAATAGGGGTATTTTTGAGTTTTCCGTAATTAATTTTCTTAGTATAATAACATTCTAAAATACTAGATTACAGTAGATGACGAAGTCCAAAACCATAAACCCATTTGGGCCTACAAAACCCTAAGCCCACAACAAACCTTACCCACAAGTCTTGTAAGCAAAACGTTGACAAACCTTAGATTGGTTTCACCCTTCCATCAGTCACAGTCGTGGGAAGAGATCCTGCTTCAGAGCAATGGTGCGTATTGGATCCTTCTTCTTTCATCTCCTCAGATACCATGTTATTCCGTGCAGAATATGAACTTCAGTTATACATGTTTTAGTTTGTGATTTGCTTTTATTGTTTGTTATAGATAGGGTTTTTGGGTAATTCTGATTACATTTTTCTGAATTAGATGAGCAATCTCTAGTTTTGAATTTAGTCTCGGCATCAATCCCATAGGTCTCTAGTCCCAGAACAAGACTTCAAAGAAGTAGGTCGTGGAACTGAGTTCCAATTCAATGAATGCGTTTACGTCCTCTCTTCTTAAGTTTTCAATTATGATGGGGTTTTGCACCGTTTTCCATTGTTTCTGATTTTTTCTGAGTTTTTATGTTTTATGCGGTTGGTAAAATAACGGATCTGTTTCAAACCAAGCTCTGCAAAGTGTGTGGATTATCCTATGCCTCTTTTCTGACCTAATTTTTAACTACATTTGTGTGTGTATCAAAGGCGTTTGTTAAGGCTCAGAAATCAAGGGCCTACTTCAAGAGATATCAAGTGAAGTTTAAGAGAAGAAGAGGTGTGTTGCTTGTTTTGCTTCTTTGTTTTTAATGTCTATATTGTTTCTTCCATACATTTTTTTATAATTGTGATCTTATTTTTCGCAGAGGGAAAAACCGATTACCGTGCCAGGATTCGGTTGATTAACCAGGATAAGAACAAGTACAACACCCCAAAGTATCGCTTTGTGGTTCGATTTGTATCCTACTTTCGAGATGGTTTTACGCGTTTAGAATTTATTAATCGTCGTATTTTTATAGTTTTTATAGTGAGACATATTAGGGCATATCATGTGAATAAGTTATTTTACTGGTATATGTTTTGTTATTTGTATAAAACTTGACCTTTTTATTAGACCAACAAGGACGTCATAGCCCAAATAACATCTGCTAGCATTGCTGGCGATATTGTCCTTGCTGCAGCATATGCACATGAGCTGCCACGTTATGGTCTTGAAGTAGGCCTTACAAACTATGCCGCAGGTATTTTCTGCAATACTTTATCTCCCCAACCCTCTTATCATTCGAGTGTTTTGTGCATATATCTCATTCTTTTGGGTTTGTGATCAGCTTATTGCACTGGGCTCTTATTGGCCCGTCGAGTGCTTAAAAAGCTTGAAATGGACGAGGAGTATGAAGGGAATGTTGAGGTATAGGAGTTTGTTATGATTTGTGTTTATATTTGTTTTTACATCTTATTTAGTTGATTTGTTTTACTCTTTAGGCCACTGGCGAGGATTATTCAGTTGAACCAGCTGATACCAGGAGACCATTCCGTGCTCTCCTTGATGTTGGTCTTATCAGGACTACAACAGGAAATCGTGTTTTTGGTGCCCTTAAGGTGACCTATATTTATATGCAATGCTGCTTGGTTTGATTTCTGATTTATTAGTTGACAAATTGAATAATTGTAATCGTTTACAGGGAGCTTTGGATGGGGGTTTGGATATTCCTCACAGTGACAAAAGGTTTGCTGGATTTGACAAGGATAAGAAGGAGCTTGATGCCGATGTTCATCGCAAATATGTCTTTGGTGGACATGTTGCTTCTTATATGAAGGTATAGACAGATTTTATTTAGCATCGTGCTTGTGCAATGTTTTGGCGCAATATTTTATTTTTTATTTTTTTTGCAGAGCTTGATGGAAGATGAGCCAGAAAAATACCAGACACACTTCAGTGAGTATATCAAGCGTGGAATAGAGGCTGATGGTCTGGAGGAGCTCTATAAGAAGGTTCATGCTGCCATTCGTGCAGATCCTACTTTCAAGAAATCTGAGAAAGAGCCACCAAAGGAGCACAAGAGGTAATATACTCTACAAATAATGAAATATGTATATTCAATCAATTTTTTGGATTTGCTAAAGTTTCAGGATTAGCAGTATATTTAGTAATCGTACGTTTTTAATCTAATTTGTGCTTTATTATTTGCTTTGACATTGGAAATGTCTGGTCTGGAGAATGTTTCTGAAAATATTTCCATCTTTGCGTAGGTACAACCTGAAGAAGCTTACTTATGAAGAGAGGAAGGCCAAGTTGGTTGCACGCTTGCAGGCTCTCAACTCTGCTGCTGATAACGATGAAGACGACGATGATGATGAGTGAAACTTCATTAATAGGTGTTTTAACATGCATCTAGATCACAAATTTTGGATATTTTTGGAGTGGAGTTATCCTTATTTATGCCCAATTTCGTTTTCAGCCTGTATTTTTGTGTTAACATTTAATTTTCATGGTTTATCCAAGGTATTTTCTTTAGCAGTATAATCAGCTGTTTACAATTTTCTAAACCTAGACTGTACTATTTTTCGGCCTTCTCAACGTGAGTTTAGAAATTGCGTAAAGATAATGTGCATTCATTGTTTTCAAAGTTTGTTATAATGAATAGCAAAATTATTCTATAATATAAATATTCATAGTAACGGTGGTAGATTTTAAGAAAAAAATTTACGAGATTTCGAAATGTTTAATTATTTTGTTAATCAGTAAGGAAATATATTTTGAGGGGTTTAATTATTCTGTTAATCACTACGGATGTCAGATGAAATTTCGTGTAAATATTACGTTCCTATCTTTCAATTGTTTTCCAATGAAATTTCTATTCTTCATTTGTTCGTTTATTTTATTTTAATTTGATTTGTACGTTTGTTTTATTTTAATTTGAATTCATTTCATAGCTGTTTTTTTTTCTTAATTTGTACGTTTATTTCATTTTAATTTGAATTCAGTTGTTAGCAAAAGTACTATATAGATAGTGTGATGCAGTGTATGAAAATAATTTAACAATTAATCTTAAGGCACGTAAGCTTTAAATATAGCCATCAATATTCAAAATAAAATGAAATATATTTATAATTACCAAGTATTTGCTCAAGTAATTTTAAATTAGTACTACATGCGTATTTAGTCGGTAGGAATATATTTGGTTTTTTTGAAATAATATGTGCAAATTTTAAATCAATGAGATTTTCTTAAATGTTCTTTTTCTCCTTATTCTTGTAAAACAGAAAATTATTAATTAATGTAATTAAGTAGACAAAAAAATTAATTGAAGTTAATTTTATTCTTTAAATGCATAATTTAATTTGATATACTTATAATTACCAAGTAAAAATAAAATGAAATATATTTATAATTACCAAGTATTTGCTCAAGTAATTTTAAATTAGTACTACATGCGTATTTAGTCAGTAGGAATATATTTGGTTTATTTGAAAATAATATGTGCAAATTTTAAATCAATGAGATTTCCTTAAATGTTCTTTTTCTCCTTATTTTTGTAAAACAGAAAATTATTAATTAATGTAATTAAGTAGATAAAAAAATTAATTTAAGTTAATTTTATTCTTTAAATGCATAATTTAATTTGATATACTTATTCTTTATTTAATAAAAATAAGATAATTCTTTAAGTGAGTATTATTGCACTCAATAACGTATTTTAAAATTTGGGTTTTATTGAAAATAGGTATATTTTATTTACGGTTTAAAATTTGATTTTTGTCTCTATATTTTAGGTATATTAAAGTAATGTTGGACCATTATAAAATAATATTTTAATACATTATGAACAGATACTTGATCTCTAAAGATATAATGATATATAAATTTAAAGTTTCACAATTAATATTTATAATATACTTCGACCACTTGAATATAAAAAAAAACCTATGTAATATATTAAACATGAATAACTTAAAATATTATGTTATTTGTACTTTTTAATTCAATAGTCTATTTTTAGAAATGTATTTTTACTTAAAATCATTATGTTTTATAGTTTATTTTTAAATGTTAATTTTAATATTAGGTCATCATTACAAAATTATTTTTTAATATATTTTAAACATGGGTTTTATCGAATTATTTTTAATTTTAACGTTAAACTTTAATATAATTTGAGAAAGCTTATAAAACTCTAGTAAGTCATGAAATTTCTATAAAAAAGTTATTAAACATAAAATAAAATTATTTAAGATTAAAAAAAATATGTTCAGTCTAGTTTTACAAAGAAACAAATTTGCATGTTGGTCAAGATCATGTTAAGTATTAAAGTAACAAACAAATAATGAAGAGCAAAAATAGTTTTAACTATTTATGTTAAATTTTCTTAATTTGTTGTCTCAAAAGTGAATTTCATGTGTATGGTTTGGCAAGTGTTTTTTTAAGTTCACATGTTTTATTTTCATATGTTTGTAGACATGGCACTTAATAATAAGCATAAGTTAGGTCATTTGTGTTATCTTTTGCTTCTATACAACATGATGTTAATTTATACTGATATAAAATAAAATTATGGGTATCACCGGTGCAATTAAGGAACATTACATTTTGTATGATTAATGCTTTGGTCTTGTTTATCTAAATGGAACATGTAATTTATGTTTATATTTTGGCACATATGCACAGCAAGTCGGATGAAGTTGATATAACTTATTGAATGGTTGTAGAGAAAATAGACCGTCATTGTTAAAATCAGCTAAATACACAACTAGCCTAAACAAGTTGGTAAACAAGTTCAAAGGAAGTTAGGTCGTTCTTAATCAAAAGTTCATAGAAAAAAACTATAAATATAGGTCAAATGTATGATTATTGATACATTCATTACACATTTATTACATCATGAAGTGCTTTGACCGATCGAACTTAAATTGATTTTAGCATCGGAACCCCTAGCATATACTCACCACAAAGAGGACAATATTAAAGTTAAAGCACTAGAAAATTGTTTAAGTGAATGTTTAACCATTATCTATGAAAAGCTTTCAAAATAAAAAACTTGCAAATCATGGAATGAAAAGAAAAATAACGTATAAAATAAATATTGGGTTTCAAACGTAAAGGTAGACAAATTTGTAGTAAATTTTATAAATGTAAATGTAAAATCAATTTAAAGATTTGAGGACTTAGTCTTCCTAAAAGAAATATCGCATAGGATAATGATTTGTGAGGGGAAGAGAAGATTCATAATTATGAACGAAAAATAAGGACAACCAATAATAAATTAGAAAAATAGTGTAGTCATATTGGGATCTTTTCTTTTCATTTATGTTTCCAATCACAATAACATCTCGTTATAACATAGGAAGTTAGGAACTATGTTTTTGTAATGGTGGTGTCCTCAGCGTTAAACTTTCTCAGGTGAGTTTTAATTAGAGTTACCATTTTTTCTTTTATAAATATTGATGAAAATGTTGAGAGAACAACTAAAACACTTCACATTATTCAATTTCATAACAATGAATTTTGCTATGTTGAATCAATACATGGATAGATTTTCTTAATTGTAACAACAATTAGAAAGACTATAGTTTATTTGACGCCATCAAATTATAATTAGAAAAGAATACAACAATGTGTTCATTTGGAAGACATGAAAACCTATTATGCATAGGTTTCATAATTATCCATGTTAAACACTTAACAATCTTGAATACCTTATGTCATAATTTGGTTTATTGCTTTGAAATTTTGGATTGAATGATTATACTATTTTTATGAATATATTTTTTTTAACTTAATGTCATGAAATCTAATATTATGCATGAATATCAAAAGTTTGTAAATAAATCTTTTCTTGTTTTGTTTAGGTCTCGTAACTACTTGTTTAGATACTTCATTGTTTTATCATAAATGTGGAATTCATATTGGTTATGGTTATGGTGGAGACTCACATGTTATTTGAGGACTTTATTCTTCAACATCATATAGTCCTTGGAAGAAATTCACTACAACTAATTAGTTATTAGAACCCTCATAAAAAAAATGTATTTGTAAAGTTATCACGAGGTGTATTTTTACAAATAATGATACCTTAATCTTGCACTTTCTAAAGTAAAATTTTGTAATTATTTTTCTTAATTTAGATTATTATGTTGTGTTTGATAGTAGAGGGTTCAAGCAATTAACATAGTACTTTCATGGCATACATGGTACTGGTTTAGGATGTTAAAATGAGAAATAGGCTCATTCAACTAAAAATGGAGGGGTGAATTGGTTAAATTTGATAAAATTAAGTTCTTTCGTTAAAATGAAAATTTTTTGAAAACTTATTGATGTAATATTCAAGTTGGAGATTTAATGGCCATTTTCATATCAAAAAGATTATTAAAAGAGAGGTGATTAACACAAAATTTTGTATACCTATTCGATTCTTTAAGAATTTACATCCTGTTGTATGATAAGCTTAGTGAAAAATGTACCGAAACAATCAATATTAATTCCTATGCAAAGTACTCAAAGATACAAAACTTTTTTATACAAAACATTTCAAGATCCAAAAGAAAATTTATAAGATTTCAAACATAGTTATTATCGATTAGATACTAAACCTATAATCGATTAAGTGAGACATGATGATTTTTACAAGATCACTTATGCAATCGATAAAATACTAGACGACTGAATATAAAAGATTTATTCTACTAGTTTTCTTCTAATAAAATCAATTAGCTACTTAGCCTAATCTATTAATGCGAAAGATGTCTTATTTTTAAGTTATTTTATTTTATTTTATTAAAGTGGTTATCCGATTAAAAGTAGATTATCTAAATGCTTTATCTAATTTAATTTGAGTTATGAAAAATATATTTATCTTTCCATGCCAATAAGAAAAAGGTTCTTTAACAAAGTTTTACAATTATGACTAACAAATACATAGGACGTAATCAATAATATTCCTTCAAATCTTCCTTTATCCTTAAGGGATCTAACTAGGGGTGACAATACGGGCTGATTCCAACAGGCCAGTTCCTTAGCCCGTTATTAAAGGAACGGGTTGGGTCAGAATTTTCAACCCGTGACCCATTCTAATCCAGCCAATCTGGCCCGTCAATAGGTCGGGCTGCATGACGGGCTAGCCGTAGGCTGGCCTGTAACCCCTGTGTGAAAAAAAAAATTAATGAAAGGCTGACTCGTGTGTGATGAAAGGCTGACCCATGTGTGATGAAAGGCTGGCCCGTAAGATAACTTAAGTTTTCTTTTCTTTGGAGTTTCTTTTCTTTTCCCCCAAATCATTTTTCTCCTTCAGGCCAGACGCACACCACCACGCATCACCGGTCCACCACGCATCACTACGCAACACTACAGACCACTACGCACAGGTGACTGGCGACGACGACGACGTGAGCCATGGAAGAAGACGGCGACGGCGTACAGTGACCCACGAAAGACGAACAACGATCATCACGAAGCGAGCAGCGATCAACGCGAACAACGATCTCTCCCACTTCGCATCTAATCTCCGACGGTGGAAGACAACGACGACGACGTGGTGACCCCATTGGTGGCGACATTGACGGCGACGCAGGTTCGTTCCCAATTTTCAATTTTCGATTCCACTTTGTGCCCTAATTTCTGGTTCTGCTACTACCATGGTGATTTTGAATTTTCGATTCCCCTTCCTGCCCTAATTGTTGTGTTCTTCTGCTACTGCCAATGACATTGAATTATTGTTTGTACTGAATCTGATTGGTCTCTGTTTCTGCTATATATTTTTCGATTCCTCAATTCTGCCATTGTTATATGTTTGGTACCTTAGAATTGGGTAGTGGCACTACGTGCATAGACTCAGATGGGAAAATATTGAGAGTTCGTGGTGGCCTCATTCCTGATGATGACTTCTCTATCGAAACACATATATGAATAGAATTCAGCATCATCAATTATAAGTAAATTGTTGAAACACATATATGTATCAATACAAGTAATATATATATATATATATATATATATATATATATATATATATATATATATATATATATATATATGTGTATATATATATGTGTGTATATGTATGTATGTATATATATACATACATACATATATACACATACATATATATATATATATGTATGTGTATATATATATATATATGTATGATCACAGAGAAATTGTGAGAACTGTATGGGAAACTGTCATGCATTATTTTATTTGTAGTTCTGTCAAAAGAAGGAGAAAGCAGAAAGCATCCATGCCCTATGTGCGTATTGGTCTCTGTTTCTGCTATTGGTATTTGTTTTTGCTATTGGTATTGCCATTTTTTTTTTCAAATCACAGGTATACGGGCTGGCCCGTTAGCCCATCACGGGATGGGTCGGGTTGAAGTTTCTGGCCTTTTTTCTCTTAATGGGCTGGCCCGTCCCGGCCTGTTTTCAACGGGCCAAAACGGGCTGGGCTAGCCCGTTTTGACACCCCTAGCCCGCATAAGGCCCGCACAACGCAGGCCGACCCGATCCGACCCGCACATTTTATGCGGGTCACATACTCTGGCCCGCCTGCTTATACGTTGGCCCGCACAGTTTGGACAATTTTTTTTTTACTAAAAAGCATTCTAACCATTTTGAAGCAATCCTGGACATAAAAACAGTGCAGAAAAAACATAAAAACAGTGCAATAACATGATTGTTGGAGTATTATAACAGTGCAATCAACCAAAACCTAGACAAGTGCAATAAACAACATAAAAAACAGTCTATAAAATGAAGTCTTGGAGCATTAAACAAGTGTAACAAACAAGTTCTGGACATCATATGAAGTGCAATAACAACATAAAAGAGTCCATAAAAGTGGTCCTAGAACACGAAAACACCAAACCAACAAAGTTCAAATAAAAAACAGTCCAACATAGAAATCTTCATGGTTGTAGTCTATTGTTCTTCATCTTCCATGCTTATAACATTGGAAGCAACACCGGAGGACCCTTCATTTACCACCACATTTTTGTAACTAATATTTTCTACATCTTCTGCATATATTCAAACCAAAAAAAATAAATAGTAAGTAGGAATGAATCCCACTCTTGCAAAAGTTCATAAACTTTCTTAGACAACTCCAAACTTGTGTGTGTGGGGGGGCATGTGACAAAAGTTAAGAAGTTTGCTATTTAGTTTCCAACTCAAGTCCACAAAATTGGCAGTCAAAGCTATGAATCCCTCAGTGTTAATAGATGTCCACAAATCAGAAGTCAAGCATATCCTACTAGAAATGGAAAGAAGCAGATTTTTAAGAATTAACTTTTCTTTGTCATAGAGTCTCCCAATATCTGCCTTAATAGTGTTTCTACTAACCATAACTGCATAAGGACACAAGTACCTAATCCAATTTATAAGTTCAGGATACTCAACAAATTTATAAGGCAAATTGTGCCTAACAATTAGTTCACACAACAACTGACGGTGTAGTGATTGATCTATTTTCTTTGCCTTCAATTTTCCTTGCATATCTAACATCATTTGACCAATATCTTCAGTTTTGATTTTATCACACTTCATAATATGCCGATTCAAATGTGAAGTTCCATATTTTCTTCCACCACACACAAAAGCTTTGTTGCAACCATTACACTTTGCCTTATCCTTATCCTCCCCAAACTTACTAAAATACCTCCAACAATCAGCTGTGCTAGCCTTATTTCAACTTTTATCAATCTCAATCGTTTCAGACTGTTTTTCGGTATCATCTTCTTCAATTTCATTTTCACAAAGAGGTATGTTAACATCATCCTTATCAGCCAATCTTGTTTCTAAATTAATCTAATTCAATTTCCTGATACAATACACACATTACCAAACCAAATCAGCAGCATCCAACAATTGAGCAAGGGCAAGGGCAACACACAACAACAGCGAAATGAACACACATTTCAAGCAGTAACAATGTAAAGCAACACACACTTCAAACGAACCCAATTCAATTTCAATAGCAAACCACTTGAGCAATAAACACTAATTCAGCATCAATACAAGCTATTGCAGATTCATAGAAAGCAACAAAAATGAAATCGAAGGGAAGACTCAAAACCTGTGTGATTGTTGGTGCGGTGATGATCGTGAATGGCTTGCGGTGCGGTGACCACCGTGAATCGTGAAAGTGGTCGAGGAGAGCCACTACTACGCCGCGGTAGCCGGGAATCAACAAAGGGGTGGAGGTGCTCGTGAATCGTGAAAGGGATGGAGGAGCTTTTGCGTTGCGCTGTGAATCGTGAAAGGGATGGAAGGAGAAGCTCCTGCGCTGCGCCGCGGTGGCCGTGAATCATGAAAGGGATGGAGGGAGAAGCTTCTGCGCTGCGCTGCGGTGGGCGTGACTCGTGAAAGGGTGGAGGGGTGCGCTCCTGTGGCTTGCGGTGCAGTGGTCGTCGTCGATGGGAGGAGACCGTTCGGCGGCAGCGGCGTTGGCTGTGATTGGGTTGGTCAGCGACGTGAATTGGATGGATGCATTGTGCGCTCAAGGAACTGATTGCGTTTTTAGGGCAAAAGAAAGTAAGGAAAGGGGCGGAATGTTTTTGCTTTACGGGGTTTGCTTTGCTTGGTTTCTCACTCTCACTCAGCAACAACAGCACATAAGTGCATGTGCAATAACTTAAGTTTATGCGGGCCGCGGGCCAATCGGTGTGGGCCGCGGGCCGGGCTAGATCGTGTTTGTGGGTTCAATTTCCAGGCTTCTCCCACATAATTTGACATAATTTGTGCGAGCTTGCGGGCAGGTCCGTCAGGTCCGGTTCTAATTGCCACCCTTATATTATATGATCGACATGCACTGGAGTATGTTTTGAAACATTGAGGCTTCCACTTTGAGACTGAAGTGGGACAATGTTGCATTACTTGTTTAATCTAATCAAGTCTTTTTATTTATTAATAAAATAATTTATATTCAAATATATCACAATTTCATTTTAATTTTTTTTTAAACTTTTTCTTTTAGAATGTTAAAATAATTAGTATTAAAAAAAATTTAATCCTATTCTTTTAAAGATTTAAAAAGTTTTGTTCAACTCGTTTATATTTTCACATGGTCACATCGTTAACCATTGCAAATAAGAAATTATTAAATACTCTGAAATTATTAGACTATAATCATCATATTTTTTTGGTGGACAACATCATCTTAGGCTTATTTATAAAACTATATTTAAGTTAACGGTGTTGGTTTTAACTTATAAAGAAATTAAATTTATTGTTTTTTTTTTTTTGGAGAAGATTATCGAAAACGTGTCTTAAATTAATTTGTCTTTAACTTGATGGAATTCAAAGAAATTATTAATTAGTCTTGCGCAAATGTTTAGAGAAACCATTGCAATTGAAGATGGTGGTGATTGAACATGTAACTATCAACGGTACGTAGTGACTCCCAAGTAGTGAGGCTAATTTTAGTGGGTTGATTTCAAGTGATTACTAAATAAATTATAACTTTATTTTTTTAAAGGAATCTATAATTGAATTATAAAAAGTTTTAGACCAAGTAATGTTGAAAGGTTGACATCCGGTAAAAATAATAATTCTGTTAGACTGAAGTACATCCATTTCCAATATATGTTTCTAAGAAAACAAAATAATATTGCAGTCGAATCACGTCAGAATTACAACAAATGAAGGATTTGAGCCGCAATTACTAGAGCTGGACACAGTGGCCAACAGGTTTTTGTTTTTTGTTTCTCAGTGCATTCTAGTTGTTAGGTATTTGAATTTTTCCTATGATTGATTTGGAGTGTCTTGATAGTGTTCGATGAAATGCTTCACTCATAATCGTTCGTTTTCTTAGGCAAAGGCTGTTTGATGGAGGTCATTTTACAGGAAGAGGACGCAGGTAAGTGGGTTTACCGGGGCGAAGGAGCTGCTAATCTTGTTCTTGCATACACCGGATCGTTTCCTACGTTTGTACGTTCCTCAATTCTTTTGTTTTAATTGAAATGTATCATAATGGAAGCTTGATCAATGGTACATTGGTAATGGTATTGATGTTGCAGATTGGGAAAGTGATGCGCATTCGTAAGGCTCCGAGGAGTGGCGCTGAGGTCATGACTATGAGGAGCCCCTCTGCCTTGACTGCGCATGAACGTCTGCTTTGGAAAGACGTTCACGAACTCATTTCATCGCCGGACAATGAGATTGCTAACCAACACTTTGTCCACCACGTTATGAAGCCATTGCTTGGTTCCAAATTTGTTGATGCCGGGGTATGTGTTGAGTTGTGTTGCCCCCCGAATCCCCAACATTCTATTGTGATTGATTTTGTTATTGGTAAATGTACTACTCAGCGATTTTTGATAGTTCGTTAATTAATAAATCATCCATGCCACCTTTGTGTATAGTGCGGAAGATCTTATATGAGATTAATGGTTAGTGATTATGATCTCTGACTCTCACTTATCCTTCGTTACTTTGTTTAGATGCTTGTGGGGGTGACGAGGGAATTTCTTGAATCGATTGAAAAGAAAGTTATCTATCAACGTCCTGCTTGGAGAGTTGATAATGCACTGGTCGACATGCATCGTGATTCTGTGCTTCTCTTGTCTGATCATTCACTCTTCACTCACGGTATTGAGATGCCTTTGAGAACTTGCTTCAGTTCAAAGAATAATTGTTACCCTATGTGCATGTGGAATTCTGGAGTATGTAGTTGCTGTGGACGCTATGTTTCTTTCAGTTAACCTTTTATAGCACTACGCTGAGAAATCATCCATCCAAATGTGCACCATGAAAGCAAGATAGAAGTAAGGGAGGGCAGGTTTCAGGGTTGAACGGGAGATATGCTACTAATCGTTTCAGTATTCTATAGTAATGCTTAGTACACTTCCAACAAGAAAACCACAATCTCTAGTCTCTTTCCTATTTGGTGTTATCCCTTGTAATATTAATTTAGTAAACACATCCAAATTTTCTTATTTCACATCGCTTCTGCTAAACATTTGAAAGTTCTGTTGCAAGCTCTCTGTTTATTTCAGGTAATCTAGGATCGAGCCCCTGCATATCTGTTGAGATAAAGGTACGCTCTCTATAGTGTCATATATTATTATTCTTTGGTGTCAAAATTTCTCCGCCTTCTCAATATTAGACAACAACTTAGTTTAAACTTTAAAATTTTAAATTAAGTATCAAACTTGTTCCTCCTTGCTCTCTCTTTTGCTTGTTGTTAACATTTTAAGTGTTGTTCTGAACAAGTAGCCCAAATGGGGATTTCTTCCTCTTTCAAGATACATATCTGAAGAAACTGCTGTCAAAAGGACCATAACTCGCTTTCAAATGCACCAAGTTCTAAAATTGCAGCAAGGAGAGGTACCCATGCACAAAATTTTGCCTTTATTGGTGATTCTGTTTCTGCGTAGTGCATACTTCTTCCAGTGGTGATATCATGTAGTCTCAGAGTCATTATTTAATCTATTGTTCTGTTGATGGATGTTATTATAATTTCAGTTAAACATACATTATTTTTTTAACCTTTAAATTTTAAACAGTTTTATCCAATATGTTTGCAGATATCTTTGCTAAGTGAATACAATCCACTTGATCTATTCTCTGGATCAAAGGAAATAACTTTTAAAGCTATCAAGGATCTCTTCACTTCACCTCAAAATAATTTCCGTGTATTTATGAACGGCTCTCTCATATTTGGTGGTCTGGGAGGCGGTGCCGAAAATACTAACATTTGTATTGCTAAAGCATTTGAAGATGCACTTGAGTCTGTCATTCAATCTGACGATGGTCTGCGTACAGAGAACTTGCTTACTCTTGTTACTGAGGCTGTGCAAACATCAGGAGTTGTTGATCGGCTTCTAGAGGTTCAGAAGCTTGATAATGTTGACATAGAAGGAGCCATCCATGCATATTATGATGTTAGTCATCAACAGTGCATGGTATGTAGTCAATTGAATGCAGAACAACAGAAAAGGTATACCTCTTTACATTCGGCTTCGTTGGATGAAAGCTTGAGAATTGTAAAGGACTTTCTAGTAGCAGCAACTGCAAAAGACTGCAGCTTTATGATATGTTTTAGACCAAGGAAAGAGGGGGATACTGGATCTGTATGTGATAACGTGTATCTTCAGTCAACTAACCAAACCTTTGAATTCAAGGTAGGCAGCCCTTCACATTTTTATTATTTATTTATTTTTATAAGATAGACAGTGCATTGCATGATTCATTTGAGAATGATGATTTTTTTGTGCAAAATAGAATAAAAAGAGTTTAAATACAGTGAAATGTTGAACCATTCTAGAATGGATCAGTGGTGAATGACAAAGTGATAAAGAAATAAATAATATATTCGAGGAAAATAATAAATATACTAATTCTTTTCAAAAACTAAATGAAAAAACAATTAAATAAAACACTACAATTAAAAAAGAAAGTCTGAATTTCTTATGCCTTACTCATACTCTACCAAATAAAGGATGTCTCTGAAAGAAAAACATCAGATTGAAATATTTTATTTTCAATTGTTTCCAAGAGAAACTCGCTGATCACAGTGAGAAATCAAACAAAAATTACATCCACGGGACTGAAATGTTGTGTTCAACCGTTGTTTTGATATACTGTTTCACCAAAAGCATCCTTATAGAGCATATTACTATTGATAATAAATCACTCAAGAATATTCATAAACTCCAATGAAGTGGAAGAACTAGAATGAGATGGTAATGGAATAATTGAAATAGGAAAAAAGATTTGGGTTTTTTGATTTTAGTTTTTTATTTAATGTTTAGTTTAATCTTTTAAAATTAGTATATTTAGTGTTTAATCCTTAATTTGTAATTTATTTATTTTATTTTAATGTGGCACTTCATAATTTACTGCTCTGGAGTGAGTGGACATCCTATTGTATTTAAACTAAAATAGTTGTTTGGCATAAACTTATCGCAAAAGGTATCTAAAATTACAAAAAAAAAATAGAGGCTATAGAATGATATCTGTAATGCTTTACTGAATTCCTAACAGATGCTAAAGGAAAAAAATCCTTCCAAAGGTTTCCCTGTTACAACTGAGAATGAATTTTCAATGCTAAAAAATCTGAATACTGTCTTTAGTGTCATTTTTTATTGAACGAAAATTTGTGTCTGCTCTCATGAAGTACTAAAACCTAAAGCACATCAGTTCAAAATGGGGCTTTTAATGTGTATGCACAGACCATATCTTGTGAATGACTTGATCACGCTCACGATTTCATGTCTTATGAAGCCAGTTTGAATTTCTGCTTCCCTTAGCCACAATTATAATGATTGTATTATGTTTATCTTTATAAAACAATATGTATGATGCTTGTTACAATTATATTTTCTTTCAAATTCTATTTGATCTATATTAGGTGTATTTCATTGACTTGGATCTGAAGCGAATGAGTAAAATGGAAGAATATTATGAATTAGATAAGAAGATAGTGAGCTGCTACAAAGAAATGTCGAAAATGGACCATGGAAGAGATTTATGAACTTGCAAACATAACAAATTGCGTACCTAGATTTAGCAGTCTCTGTTATATAGGTAATACTTGGGAAGATTGCATTGGTAAGTATTTGCAATTTGTAATTATTATTTATCCTTCAGAAGGTTTTTTGTATGCAAATCTTAAGTTTGGAAACTTATAGTGTGCTTCATATAATGGTTCAATGTGGCTTTACTTTCAATTTCCTTATGATGAACATGTTGAATTGATTTGTGAAAGCTTTTATGTTAATACATATTAGACTCTTGGCTCCTTTATTATTTCTAAAATGTCTATATATATTTTTTCTACACACACGGAGGCACTAGATAAATTATAAATGCATTTGGTCCAGTTCATGTCTGTTTTTATTTGTACATATTGTTGAAACTGGGAAAGTGATATGTCAATATTCTATTCATTGGAAAATTATTGATAGAACTGAAATTTGATTTGTCTTTGTTGTTAAAATATGAATGCACTGGTAAAATGCTGGGTGAAACACTTGTTAGTTGTAGCTGAACTTATGCTTCATTTCCATTTTCTTTACTTGAGTGATACAGGGGCGGTTAGGTTGGCCTCTTTGCTGTAAAATTAACTGGTATACAATTTAACCTGTATTCTTTTTTAGGCTCCAAGTGGAAAGTTGTAGTCTGTGCAGTAATGCACTCCAAGTAATGTTTAATCAGTTATCTTGATGCAAGTACTTGATATGCATAGCGACATCCTTTTCTCAGAATATTGAAACTCAGTTATCTTTTTAATAGAAAGTGTTAGGGAAATTAACAATGCTGTGATTTATTGAAATTGTACTATACCTCTGGCCTTTTTATGGCCTGAAGTAACCAATCTTAGAAGGACACACTAATAAGCACCCAAGCACATGGAGAACTCATCCTAAAAACCTAGCTATTAAAGAGAGAGAACCAAACACTTAAATATTTCATTGAGCATCTCATACTAATCGATGTGAGACTTAGACAATCATATTACAGTCCCTATCAGATGCATGGTGCAATGTGTTTATTGGGTAGGTATCACAGTGTAACATGTTTCGTAATTAAGAGAGGTTACGGTAAACATAACACACGATTGTGTTGTGTGAAATTTCAACAAGTGTAACTGTAATTTACCAAAAGTGCTGTTATGGTCCGCCACGTAGACTTGTCATGCCAGATAATTAGCTCCGTGGTTTGATAATCTTTAGAAGCTGTACAGCTGATTATATTTAGTTATTTAAAGTTCATTTGATCCTCAAATTCTGAGGCAGTGTGTATGCAAGTTCGTAGGAGATTTAGCTTATGAAAAAATTTCGTAGGAGATCTAATACATTGAGAAATAAAAAGTTTTTCCTTATTATTAATCTTTATTGAGGCATTTGTTAATTTGTTCTGATAAACCATCTAGTTTTGGCCGTTAGTTTTTGACCAAAATGTATATATTAAACTTGTAGATTTCAATTACTTTTACTTGTTAAATTAATTTTTCCGGATTTTATTTGTTTCAAATTTTAGATTCAAGTAAAGAAAAAATGTTGTTCTACCTGCTAATTCATTTGATAATTTTTTTCCACAATAATACATTAACACTCAGAACACCTGTTTTTGCTTTGCAAATATCTTATCTCTAACTTTGCAATGTAATGTTGTAAACAGTACTCAGAAAGTCTATGTTATAGACAGTGGTTTCAGCTCAGTTCTGGTTTTTCGTTTGGTCAGCCTAGTTTGGTCGTGGCCTGACTGATGATCTCTGTGTCTACATTGAGCTCACGAGCCATTTCAAGGTTTTCCCTTCTCATTCTTTTCCTTGTTTTTTGTCTCTAATTCCAGTAGTTACAAAGGATTTGTGTTGGTTGGATTACCAGAAGTGGTCATGCTTTCACCAGCATGCTGACACATTCCAATCAAATGACTTTCATAACCAATTTTGACCACAATAATTTTTATTTTAAATTTACTTCATGACATATTTAAATAGCACACTAAAGCACCACTATAGCCGCAGTGCTGCAACTGAACACTACAAGGGTTGCCGTAATGAAGCAGTTTAGAGTAGCGGCTGTAGTGGACCAAATAGGGGCCCCAGTGGCACTATGGGTTGATTCCAAAAAGCCCCTTAAACAAAGACATTAGAGCTTTTTTGGGGGTTATTTTTGTGATCTCAATCCTCAAAAATGAAAATTGCAGCTGTAACAGTTGTGAAAATGGTAAATAAAGCTCGGATTTTGAAGATGATGTTGAAAAAGAAATTTAGGGCTTTTTTGGGGTGCTATTTTTGTTAGTGTTTACTTGTTTGACATCCTTGACATTTTATTGATGATTTGAGCCTTTTTAATTAATTAGAATTTATATGCCTACATACACACCCTTTGTAAATTATATAGAAACTTTCAAAATAGTGGTTACCCACTAGCTTGCTATAGCGTTTTTGGACCCGGGTACACATTGCTATTTGGGATTTGAAACATTGTTTCAAGACTTCATTTTCTTTACAAACTACAACTTTGAAGAGTACTCCTTATGGAATATTGATATATCATAAACCATGGATAGAACCATTTTGCTTTTTGATATTAGAAACTCACCCCATCTTAAATTAAATGTATGCATTTTTGTTTTTCACCGATTACAAGATATGTGTTTTGGGGAGGGCATTTGGGGTATATAGGATGGGTTTGATTGTCATATGTTGTGATTTGTTAATTGTTGAAAATTTGTTTACTGAACCCAGGAATCTGGGTGGAACCGAATAATTGTTGTGAATATTAACTGGAGCTTGTTTTTGTGAATTTAGTTTCTGCATTTTTTTCGCCGGGGAGGGTACATATAGGTCGGACACTATCCGATTATCATTTATTACTGGTTGTTTAGTTCCCTATTAGCATTTCCGCTGCCACTTAAGTTTCCAGCCTAACTTGTACAGTGGAACTTGATGAACAAGACGTATAAAATCTTGATTTTTGTTTCTGCAAGTGCTTTTCTTACATATTAATTATAAACTCCTAAATGGTGTCTAATTTTCATGTCATGGATGGATGGTACCCTACTTTCGCATTGTAGCACTCTTACTATGTGGAAAGTATTTCTTCACTTCTAAAGTCATTTATCCTTAAGGACACGCTCAAGTACTATTTACGATTTGCTTATTTTTGGTTTAGACTTTCTCTGCTTTTGGTTAGAAAGTACCAACATATCTGACGGGCTTATTATGTACTGCAGAAGTCTAGCGTCAGTAGAACTGCTCCGTTCAAGGTGCAGGCAAAAGCAACTTGTAAAAGCATGATTGCGTCCTCAACTTGTACGTAATCATGGTGACTGTGACTGAAGAACCCGATGCAATGAAGATCATCATGATCCGAAAATTAACAGGAGTTGAGTACAAACGTTCTCAGATAAAAGATGATGGATGAGATAAAAGTTGAATTCATGTCAGAGATCCGATGTAATATAGTAGTTACTGTTTCATTATGTAATTAACTCAGTCTAATCGGTGTTGTACCATTATCAATCTTTCTGCCAA
>Ga0214543_1003262_pt1 | contig 31611 bp, 21 predicted proteins | sample CNSS2metaG_FD_160094 | JGI IMG/M metagenome (GOLD analysis project Ga0214543, IMG submission 160094) | Root nodule microbial communities from cowpea collected in UCLA plant growth center, Los Angeles, California, USA - CNSS2 | ecosystem: Host-associated > Plants > Roots > Nodule | place: USA... | reverse complement strand
ATTTTTCGGTTTTGATTATTATTTTTTTTTCAATTTTTGTTATCTGTTCTTATTTTTTTTTAATTTTTCAGTTATCATTTTTTTTAATTTATAATTATTTAATTTTATAATTTTCTACTAACTTAATTGTTTTATTTTAATTATTAATCAAAATTAAAATATATTAATTTAATGTTTATTTTTATTCTATTAATGTTTTTTTATTATTTATTTTTTTAATAAATTTAAACTAAAAAATAATGAAAATAAAAAAAAAAACAAAAAAAAAATGAAAAAGTGAAGTCGTCATGTAGGATGACGACTTCACTTTTTCCAAATGAACAAAACGTTATCCTAGATAACGACATTACCAGTTTAAAGAAAAATAAAGAAACCGGTCTGGGGGAGGACGACTTCATCTTCAATGTCGTCCTCCTTCCTAACGATTTGACCCATTTTTGCAACAAAAAAAAAAGTAACGAACCCATTTATACAAATTTGATTAGAAATTGACCCCAAAATACAAAAAAGCCGAAAAAGAACTTATTTGAATGCTCAAACAAACCCTAGAACAAACTTCTAGGAAAAACTTACTAGTCACAAATAGGTATAATCTTAAACCTATTTTCAAAAGGTTAGAAAAATCTACCTCTAAACCAGTAACCATTCAGGATCTCCAAGCGGAAATCCACAATATCAAAAAAGAGATCAAAGAAATCAAAGAACAACAAACAATTTATAATGCAAAACTATCAAACTTAGAGGAAAATTCTGATCAAGAAGTAATTCCTGAAACAGAATTAGAAAACAAAGAAGAGTTCGGAGACTTTCCCAACAAACCGGTGAGTCTTTTGGATAGAAATATTCTAGACTCATTATTTCTAAACATTAGGCTTCATGGTTTAAACATGAAGGATGGATCTTTTCCTGCAGCATTGCTATATAGAATTCAGTACAAGGTTATGAATACCTGTAACTCTATAGTTCTACTGAAAACTACCGATATGGAAACAACCCTATTTGTCACTGACATGGCCAAACTTAATGTCACAATTCCTAGGCTCATCAAATGGGATGAAGTTGATTTACCCACTTCTTGGTTGTTAGATAGGGCTACCCCTAGTGCTCCAAGGCATACTCTTGAACTTCAGGAAATAAGACAAACTGAGACAAGAAAAGTAGAAATCATCTTTGACAGAAGAAATTCCTTTTCCTCTAGATTTGAGGCTACTAGATCAGAATATAGTTATGCTAGGAGATTCTTCTCAATAGCCTCACAACATACTCATCAGGGTAGTTCTTCCAGAATAATTACTCCTGAAACCAATCTCCAAGGTATAGAAACAATTAATTCCATACCTAGGCCCGTTTACCAACAAAATGAAGATGAAGATCATAGATCTATTCAATCTCCAACCTATTCCTCTCTTAATGAACCATATGATACAATCTAAGTTCGTTATTGATAAAGAATCACTTTGAAATAATTTTTATTCGAAAGAATTACAACCTCAAATAAATTGATTTTTTAAAAATTACCAAGATATTATATATATATATATATATATATATATATATATATATATATATATATATATATATATATATATATATATAATCCACCTTATTGAATTAGTTTACGAAGTTGAATTATAGTTCAATTTCATTACTTAAATACTTGTGTTTGACTGACTTTGATTATAATTTTGTTTCTTATTTTTTTTCTTTACTAATACATCAAACTAGGAGAGAAAAAATTAAAATTAAACATACTCATTTAATTTCAAGTAATTCATTCTGTACAAAAATTTAATAGATTTAAATAAACTTTTGAGGTGGTTACACTTTTAATCTCTTAGAAAGGACAATAGCTCCGTTTAAAGTAAACTATAATGCTAGCATCGGGTTTTCTCAAATTAAACTAAGACCAAACTGCTTTTAAAATTTTACACAAAATTTTCTATTGTACATTAAATATCACTTTTTTTTTCTAACATGTACCTTCGTAAAGTTAGTGAATATAAGTATAATTTATTTGAGAAAGCATCAACGGTGTCATTGTATTAGGGTGTGTTTACTTCAGCATTGAAGAATTAATTTCAACTGAATCGATTCTTCAACGTAAAAGTAAGAATTAATTTTTTAAAATTTTTATTCTTTAATTAATGTTGGAAACCAAACATGTACTAATTCTGTATTAAAAAATCAATTCTAATTAATTTTACGTTAATTTGTCGCATAAACAAGCACTTACTCATCCATTTGTTATTTAGATGATGTTAATTGCATGTGATTTTAATTAAAGTTTTCCAATGTTAAAAATGTTCATCTTCTATGTATACGATGCATAATTGATAATGAGATCTAGAAATAAATATCATGTTTCTAGTATAATACTATTCAAACAAATCGCAAAAGAAAATTGTAGTGTGATAGTTATTTTATTAGAAAATAGAACTCGACAATTTTATTTTTTTGATTGATAATAAATCATGTGGTTAGTATGTTAATCATAAAAAGAAATCAACATCAGCATATTGAGTCCAATCGATTTAGTAAAAGAATTGGGTTAAATATTTTCAGTTTCTGTAATTATATATAAAATTAAAATTTGTCATTTTTTTTAAATTTATATAAAATTCATTTTTATATTTATAAAATGTGTGAATACATCTCTATTTTTTAATGACGTTAATTTTTGCTGAGATGTCTAACGGCTGATGTGGACACGTATCAGTTACGTTCCTAAGATATGTAATCTTAAAAAAGTACTTTTTTTTGGCACTTTTTTGCTTTTGGTTAAATTATTCATTTGGTCCCAATTTTTGTATGTAAATTTGAATTTGGTCCCTCAATTTTTAAAAGTGTTAATTAGATCCCTAATTTTGATAATTTGTTTCAATGAAGCCCCTTCCGTTAAAATGGCAGAAACGACGATAAGAGCACAGTGACGTGGAAATGTTAGACTGAAACGTGTCCTCGTGTCATTTATATTTAAATGCATTGAAAAACAGTTAAGAATTGCAATATATGTGTAATGAATCGTCCATAAACCCCATTATTCATCATTCTGCGTGTGGGAAGCTGAAAATTGAAGAAAAAGTTGGTCTGAGTATAAAGAATGTTGAAGGTTGTGGTGGGAATATGAATGCAGAATACACTACTGCAGTGAGGTCAGTGGTGGCTAAAGAAATGGAGAAATGTATGAAGTCAATTGAACACTCTCTTCTTGAAAGGAAGAAATGAATAGTGTTTTGAGATAATAAGTTTGAACGGGTTGAAAAAATATGAGACTTTGAAACAAAACCTACATATTTTAAGTGATTTACATTTTCTCGGTGATGACAGTGTGTTTGGGGACTCTCATTCCACTACAACCTTTAGGTCATTGCATTAAATTCAAACCTACTCAATTCAATTTCAATGCAAACAAAACTTTTGAAACAAAAGATTATTGTGCATTTATATATTGAAATTAGTTAAGTTAAGAAATTAACCGGTAGAGAAAGGCATGGCTGACCTAGAAGGAAGAGGTGAGGAACCAAGTGCTTCAAGTGGTTTCTTTTGGGTAGCAACAGACTTTTGAAGGGATGACCTTGCAGATATTCTAGAAGCATTTGATGGAATCTGAGAGCTTAGCTGATTAATTTCAAAAGCAGACTTAAGAAATTAAACCGAGATCGCAATTCCACTAAGAACACTCTGATTCCAACTGTTCGAACGCCAACTTTCTAGCAATGTGATCCCACACCCTCACGATTCTTCTGCAAACCCCTCCTTCCTCCAATTTCGGCCACGAACGCAAACCCTATAATAAACCCCAATTTGAAGCCTAACATCCGTCTAACATCTCCACGTCACTGTGCTCTTAATGCCGTTTTTGTCATTTTAACGGAAGGGGCTTCATTAAAACAAATTATCAAAATTAGGGATCTAGTTAACACTTTTAAAAATTAAGGGACCAAATTCAAATTTATATATACAAATTGGGACCAAATGAATAATTTAACCTTTGCTTTTATTTTCCATTTCTTCTTCCCCTGTTCTTCCCTCCTGCACCTCATCCACAACGCGCCGCTCATCTTCGATCTTCGACTTTCTTCTTCCGCGAGATAGAACAAATCAACCCCTATCGCTGCTCCATCTTCGCCTTCACCATCCCAGACCGCCACTGGTCTCCTCCGACGAGTTCCGTTCGACGTTGCCGCCGGAGATACTACCACCGTTCAGCACGCCCAATCAAGGTGGGTTGCCCTCAATGCTGCCGCACGACTTGTCACCACTTCCCATTCCTCCGTTGCCCTAAATCGGAGGGGTATCTTTGTAAAGACTGTGTATCTATAGTTGGCCTTGCAGTTGTGTTCTCTGTTTTCTTTTTGTCTTTGTGTTGTTAGGAAGATGGTGATTACAAGGGTTGATTCTGTGTTGGGTTTTTTTGGTAGGAGAAGAAGGTTGGTGATGGAAGTTCTATGCGTGAGTTGGAGGCACTGAGAATTTTTGTTCTGTAGGTATGATTAAGTGTGGTGAGGTGAGGAAGAGTATAATGATGGGGAGGCACGAATGAAGATCACCTGCATAACCAAATCCAGACACCACACCACACACACCAACGGACATCATCTTCTCCAACCTACTTTCCTTCACAACTCAACCAACACTCTCTTTTCTCACTCTCCTCACCAACAACACTCCAAATTCACTTTCATTCACCATAATCCCAACACACTCACGCATCAGGGATCACAAATCCACACAAAGTAACAAATAAATAACGAAAAAGAGAGGAAGAAAGGAGAAGATGGATGAAGTGCAGGGGTGAAGGCCGAGAAATGGAAAGAAGAGGCGGAAGAAGAAAGGAAAAGTAAAAAGAAAAAGAAAATAAAAAAATGCCAATTTTTTTTTTCTTAAATTACACTTGTGATCCAAGTATTCGACGGTGTCCATATCACGTTTGTGGTAGGGCAACTCATCAAAATGTTAAAAATTGAAAATATATATTTCATAAATATGAAGATAAATTTATATAAATTTTTGAGAGAAGAATGAATTTTAATTTCGTATATAAATATAAAAACTAAAATATATTTAATTTAAATTTTTTTACTAAATGTCATAGTAAAAATGTTTTAAGAGAAGTATTCTTTTTAATTTAATTAAAACATTTTTAATATAAACAATCGAAAACAACAGCCAATAGGCGTACGTACGTATGTTTTTATTTTATTTTATGATACTAAAAAAATAAAAAATAATTTTTATAATTAAATTTATAAAAATATATATAAGAAAGTAAGTACGAAATAAAATAATAGCTACAAATTTATTTTTTAATTACTATGATATATGTAATGTGTGAAATAATTTGGATAATAAGTTATTTTATTAATTATGTGTTCCGATATATCCGAATACCAATAAATCGTGATTGAGTACAGTTTAAATATTTTTCTTTTTCTAGTTCTTTGAGACACTTTTTACGTATAAAATTGTGACAGAGTTTCATACTGTTCTAAAACCATTTAAATATTTCTATCTCCCTCTCTTTGTCCCATAAAAAATACAATTTATTTATTTAAATTTATCATTTTCTAAACGCTTTTACTGTTTTAAATTACTAATTATTATTCAGTTATTTATTTATTTTTAAATGGTATTATTATAACAAACATTATATTTGCTATAACTTAAATCTTGATATAATAATATATTGGATATGCAGTCTTGTATAAAATGATATAGTTATTAACCTGTCAGGATGATAGTTGATTTTTGAAAATCTTCCCCAACCATTTTTAAGTTTATACATGCATTTAGTCTGATTATAGGTTTTTTAAGTGAGGTACGACGATCGAAGTATAAAAGAAAAGATTAGCAGATGCAAAATGTACCATATCTATGTCTTTTAAAAAATCATAAAAATCACATTGAATAAAAGATAAATAAAAAAAATTAAATTATTATTATAATTATAATAACTAAAAATTCTATTTTAAATCTAAATTTATAAATTAAAATACTACTTTTAATATAAATCTCACAAATAAATGATTTAAATTCAAAAAATATATATAAATTAATTAGTTAAATTAAGGAGTTTAGTTTCCATAACAATATTATAAATTAATTAAAAATCAGTGCATTATTTTAGAAGAAAAAGAGAGTATGTGAAGCAAAGAAAAAGTGGAAATATTAGTCGTAATTTGTGGGAAAATGAGAAAGATGCAACAATTGTTGGTGTTTTCATCCATAAGAAGAAGCAGATCTATCTAGTAGCCTCAGACTGAAGCTTCATCGATGATTTCTAACTAATTTGGAAGTGGAAAATGATGAAAGATTAGTTTACCTCCTTTAACTAATACGCAGAGAGAATGGAGAATGGTGAGAAAGAAACAAATGGTGATCCATTATTTCAAAGAGACTCTGAAACGTTGAGTTACTGTACAAACACAAACATAACCACAAACACATGAGCTACAGCTTCCATTGAAAACCAAAGCAAACGATTAGAATTTCAAATCAGAGCAGAAGTTAACTTTACACTGATCGATACCTCCTGACAGATGAATGTACTCCGTTGCTTGAATCGAGTAGAGAGCATGCGATAGAATGCTCACACTCACTACTGCTGCAAGAGATAAGAATGAAAGGACACCCTTTTTCGAACACTCACAATTTGTCTTCTTCCTATTCACGAATTATTATTATTAATACTTATTCTGCATGATTGAAGGATACTATAACTTCCTCTTTTATAGCATTGAAAAGTCTTCGTCGTTTCTTTATTATTGTTGTGTGGTGGGTGCTATTAGAATTGACAATAATCTACCGATTTAACTTTTGTAAACTTAATATTAATTCTTGCAAAATTTGCGTGGTGGAGGAATTAATTTGCATACAGAAAAATAGCTGGTGTGTTTGGACGAGAAATTTAAGAGCGTAAATTTGGAGAATTTAATTTTTTTTTCAAGGAAAATATATGTTTAAACAAGGAAATTCAAATGAAATTCAAATTGAGAGATTTTAAGAAGATATTTCAAATAATTAAAATAGTAAAATTTGAAATTCACTTAAAGAAGAAGAAAATTGCAAATTTTCAAGTTTTGGAATCCTCAATGGTTTGGACAAAAAAAGCTCACAGGTCCAAAAACTTGAGTCGGATTGGGCGAAAGGTTGAGATGAGTCGGTTTGAATCTGATAGTATTTTGAGGTTGTGAAATGAATAGTTGATGAGATAGAGAAAATTGTGGAGATAATAGAATGTGGAAGTTGTAGTTGGAAGGAGTATGTAGTTGTAGTAGTGAGTGATGTGTTAGATGTGGTCTTAGTTTTTGTCATTCATCAAATGATTGAGTACATGGGTATTTATAGACCTATAGAGTATTCTAGAAAGTGCTAGCCACAACTTGTGTGGAATGTTCTAGATTTTTGCCTATGTAGAATGTTCTTGATATTTTCTTCCTATCTTAGGCTTTTCTACTTTGTTCTAGAACTTTAATTACATTTCAATACTTTTATCTTAGGATTTTCTAGATTCTTCTAGAATTTTCATTACACTTTAATACTCCTCCTTGATGCAAATTCAGTAACTCCAAGCATAGCATGTAGTAGTTCAAACCTTGGTCCTTGTAGTGCCTTTGTAAAAATATCTGCAATTTGGTCTTCTGTTGTGCAGTACTCGAGTTGGATCTTCATATTTGTCTCTGGTTCTCTAAAGAAATGATATTTAATTGCTATGTGTTTTGTTCTACTGTGATGTATTGGGTTCTTTGTCATTACGATAACTGATTTATTATCACAGTTGATTGTAATAGGTCCACTTTGTTTTTCTCCCATATCTTTGAATATCTTTCGAAGCCATATAGCTTGACTTGTTGCTTCAGCAGCAACCACGTATTCTGCTTCAGCTGTTGATTGTGCCACAGTTGCTTGCTTCTTTGATGCCCAAGAGAATATTCCCAATCCAAGCGAGAAAGCATAGCCTGAGGTGCTCTTCATGTCATCTATTGATCCTGCCCAATCACTATCGGTGTGGCCAACGATCCTTGATTTAGTCATGGTTTTGTACCATATTCCAAACTCCTTTGTACCTTGTAGATATCTTAAAATTCTTTTCCCTACTCCATAATGAATCTGACTTGGCTTTTGCATGAATCTTGATAGAAGACTTGTAGCATGCATAATGTCTGGTCTTGTGGTTGTGAGATATAAGAGACTTCCAATCAAAATCCTACAGCGTGATGCATCTTCTTCTTGTGTTCCATCATCTTTTTGTAGCTTCTCGTTTACCACCAATGGATTAGTGACAGGTTTACAATCATACATCTTGAACTTCTTCAATAGGGCTTCAATATATTTCTTTTGAGAGATAAATATGCCATCTTCTTGTTGTTTCACCTCTATACCGAGGAAATAGTTCATCAACCCAAGGTCGGTCATCTCAAATGTCTTCATCATGTCTTCTTTAAATTCTTTCATCATCTCCAAATTGTTTCCTGTATAGATAAGATCATCGACATATAAGGAGACAATGAGGTGATACTGACCTTGTGCTTTAATATATAGTGTTGGCTCACTTTTGCTCCTCCTGAATCCTTGATCGATGAAGTATTGATCAATCTTGCTATACCATGCTCGAGGAGCTTGCTTCAAGCCGTATAAGGCTTTTTTTAGTCTTAGTACTTTGCCTTCATTGCCTTTATTGATGAAGCCTTGAGGTTGTTCAACATAAATCTCTTCTTCGAGCACTCCATTTAGGAAGGCTGATTTGACATCTAGTTGATAGATGTTCCATCCTTTGTTTTATATACCCATTTCACTCCAATCATGTCTTTTCCTTGAGGACAATTTACGAGCTCCCAAGTGTTATTCTTCTCAATCATTTTAACCTCTTCTTCCATAGCCTTGACCCATATTTCTTGCTTTGATGCTTCCTCATAGCAGTTAGGCTCAATCATGGCCATATTGCAGGTTTCGTATATGTCTACCAAAGATCTTACTCGTCTTGGAGTGGACTCTAGTGAAGAATCTTCTAATGGAGGTGGAGAAGGCGTACCTGAAGCTTCTGCCTCTTCTTGAATTTCTTCTTGATATTGTTGCACTGGAACTAAAGTGGTGCTTTTAACAACTTTTTCTTCTTCCCAATTCCAAGAAGCATTTTCATCAATTTCAACATCTCGACTAATGACGAGCTTTTTTGTTTGTAGGTTGTAAACTCGATAGCCTTTTGATTGTGTGCTATATCCCAAGAATATTCCTCGTATAGTCTTGTCTTCAAGCTTGTGCCTCCTTTGATCAGGAACATGTATGTAGCAGATAGATCCAAATACTCGTAGGTGTTTGGCTGATGGCTTTCTTCCACTCCAAGCTTCAATAGGAGTCTTGTCTTTGACTGCCTTAGTTGGACATCTGTTTAAAATGTAAACTGCAGTGTAGACTGCTTCAGCCCAAAAAGTGTTAGGCATACCTTTCTCTTTTAGCATTGATCTTGCCATCTCCATGACTGTGCGATTTTTTCTTTCTGATACACCGTTTTGTTGTGGAGTATATGCGACTGTGAGTTGTCTCTCTATGCCTTCATCTTCGCAGAATTTGTCAAACTCGCGAGATGTATACTCCTTTCCACGATCAGTTCTAAGTACTTTTATCTGTTTTCCACTTTGTTTCTCAACAAGGGCCTTGAATTTCTTGAATATTCCAAAGACTTCTGACTTTGCCTTTAAGAAATAGACCCATGTCATTCTAGAGAAGTCATCAATGAAGAGGATGAAATACCTATTGTTGTGATGTGAAGGCGTCCTCATTGGTCCGCAAACATCAGTATGGATCAACTCTAGTAAGTCTTTTCCTCTCCATGCTTTGTCCGTCGAGAATGGTAATCGATGTTGTTTACCAAGGAGACATCCTTCGCATGATTCATTATTCTCCTTTAAGCATGGAAGATCTCTCATCATGTTTTTCTGATATAGAAGCTTTAAGGCATGTGTGTTGAAGTGGCCAAATCTCTTATGCCAAAGCCATGAGTCATCAACTTCTGCCTTCATGGCAATATTAGTTATAGGTTTGAAGCATATGGGAAACCTTCTATTTCTCTTCTCCATTTTTACTTGACCAATTTCTATCTTTCTACTGTCATAAATTTTGCATGCATCTTTCTCAAAGTGAAGAGAATATCCATTATCCATCATTTGGCCAATACTTAAAAGATTCTCTTTAAGATTGGGAACCAGTAAAACATCATTGATGAATTTCGTACCATTCTTTGTCTCCACCATGACAATTCATTTGCCTTGAGACTCCACTGTGGCATCGTTTCCTAGTTGAACTTTGACATTCACAGATTTATCAATCTCTTTGAAGATGCTTTAATCTTTGGCCATGTGATTGCTACATCCACTATCCAAGTACGAACTTTCTCCTCCACTAGGAGGTTCTTGATTGGCATAAAATAAGTGTTGCTCCTGATTATGTTCTTAAGCAAAGTTTGCTTGATGCTTATTTTTATTACGACAATACTTCTCTACGTGGCCAAATTTCTTGCAGTACTGACATTGAGGTTTTCCATGATGCCAATAATATTTCCCCATGTGACTTGTCTTTTTACATATGCCACATGGGGGATATTTTCCTTGACGGGTCATAGGGAAGCTTCTAGAATTTTCTTTATTTCTACAAATTTCTCCTCTACTTTTATTTCCTTCATATTCTTTATTTTGAGACCTTAATTTTAGTTTTGATTGAAAGGAATTTTCGACCAAGTCTTCTTCATGCCTTTTCAATCTTTGTTCATAAGCTTCAAGAGAGCCCATTAGTTGTGTTACTGACAATGTGTCAAAATCTTTTGTTTGTTCAATCATGGTTGCGATTGCATCATATTTTTGGGGAATAGAAATTAAAATTTTCTCAACGATTTTTTTGTCAAGAATAGTTTCCCCATAGGCTCTCATCTGGCTAACTATTTCCTTTATTCTACAATAATAGTATTTAATGGTCTCAGATTCTTTCATTCTTATTAATTCAAACTTTTGTCTTAGAGAATGAAGCTTAACATTGCGTACCTCATCACTTCTTTGAAACTCACCTTGTATTGTGTTCCAAGCTTGCTTTGCACTTGTGGCACTTATTATTCTCGAAAAGATTGTGTCATCAACTGCTTGTTGAAGAGCAAATAAAGCCCTTGAATCATTCTGTTTGTTTTCCTTCAACTCCTTCTTTTGAGCTGCAGTAAGAGTGGAAGTGTCTTCTAGAATAGTGAACCCTCTTCTATAATGTCCCATAAGTCTTGGGAGCAAAAGAATGTCTTCATTTTGACACTCCAAAAATCATAATTTTCTCTTGTGAAAATAGGTACTGGAATTGATGATGTTTGATTGGTAGTGGCCATGGATTGAGAAAATATTTTGGAAGTAGTATAGAATGGAGTTCTAGTTTTCTTTTGAAGTAGTTGAAAAATTTATCTACGCTTAGTAGATGACCGAACGTAGCTCTGGTACCACTGATAGTATTTTGAGGTTGTGAAAGGAGTAGTTGATGAGATAGAGAAAATTGTGGAGATAATAGAATGTGGAAGTTGTAGTTGGAAGGAGTATGTAGTTATAGTAGTGAGTGGTGTGTTAGATGTGGTCTTAGTTTTTGTCATTCATCAAATGATTGAGTACATGGGTATTTATAGACCGATAGAGTATTCTAGAAAGTGCTAGCCACAACTTGTGTGGAATGTTCTAGATTTTTGCCTATGTAGAATGTTCTTGATATTTTCTTCCTATCTTAGGCTTTTCTACTTTGTTCTAGAACTTTCATTACATTTCAATACTTTTATCTTAGGATTTTCTAGATTCTTCTAGAATTTGCATTACACTTTAATAGAGTCGAAGGTCAAGTTGGACCAGACTAGGCTGAATGTCGAGTCATCCGGTCCAAGCTGAATGTCGAGTCAGGTCGGGTCATGCCGAAGGTTAAGTCGGTCTGCCTACGACCGCATGTCTTGCCCGGACCGAGGGTCGAATCGAGACGAAGGTTGAGTTGAGCCAGGCTAAGCCAAAGGTTGAGTAAGTTTGGTTCGGGTCAAAGGTCGAGCCAGTCTAGCCCAGGCAAGTCCAGCCCGGGCCAAAGGTCAATCCGAGCCGAAGGTTAGGTAGGTCGAGGCTAAAGGTCGAGTCAACCTTGGTTGAAGGTCAAGGTAGGTCGGCCTTGGCCAAAAGTCGAGTTGAGTTGGGCTATACATAAGTAGAGATGGCAAATAAACTCGTCCCCTTGGGTATTGTCCGAATTCGTTCCCGTTTTGACGGGGAATCCCTGTATTGAATGAGTATGGGTATGGGTATGGCGAATCCCTGACCTTTTCAACTAGGTATGGGGATGTACATATCCCCGCCATAATACCCGTCCCCGCCATTTTTATGTCTCACATTTGAATATTTCTACTATTTTTTAATATTTTATTTATTGTATATTTTCCTTTCACATGAAAATGTTTAATACTCTCAATTTAAGTGCTTAATAGCATAAACTTTTCATTTACTAGGTAGTATAAAAAAATATTATTTACTTATTATTATTCATTTTTGTTTCATTTGAAGAACTCATTTGTTTCACTAAAACAATTTTCGCTATTTCTCAATCATTGAGTATATATGTTGATATTTGAAAAGTTTCATTAGATCTTTAAGGTATTTTTCATCTTATCATACCCTTAATTATACATTTATTGTTCTTTGTGCCATTTCTTTCAATATTCTATCAAATTGTTTTTAAGACACACATTTGTTAATTTTTTAATATTTTTATTTGTTGTTTATTTTCATCATGTAGAATACTATTTTGGTATATTTTATCTAATTATTTTTTATTTTCTAACTCATTATCAATCATACTGTAATTTTTTTCACTATAATTGTATAAATAACTTTTATTTACTACAATATAAAAATTTAATGTAATTGCCATGAATATTTTTTATCACCATCCAACATATATTGGAGTTCAAAAGATACAATATTTATGTCAAAATTTTATTATTATATTTTTTTTGCGTCATTTTGATCAAGTGATGTAAACAAACATTTAAAATATATTTTAATTTGAATATTTGTTTTCCTTTCATATATTTTTTTTAAAATAGTTTTAAATTTTATCAATTAGGTTTCATTAATGTTTGCAAATTTAATAAATGTTTTGGTTCTCATGAAATTTTGTTTGGTATTCTAATCTAAAATATAAACAATTATAATTTATTTCAAAGTATTTGATATTGAAGAAACAATCATACTCCAAATATTGAATATTTGATAATATTATGTTTCGTTTACCGTAATTTTTTATTATTTTATAAAAATTAATTAAAATTAATATTGAAGTAGTAAAATAATGGGTACGGGTATGGGTACGAGATTATACCTATTACCCGGTGGGGATGGGGATGGGACAAAAGTTTGAAACCTGTTGGACTTAGGTATGGGGATGGGGATGAATTTTTTCTACAGGGATGGGTATGGGATAATGAAACATGTCCCCGCCTCGCGCTATTGCCATCCCTAGACATAAGGTTTAAACCAATCTTCCCTAATTGAATGTTAAGTCGAGTCAACTCTAGCCAAATCGACTAAGGTTGAATGAATTCAAATTGTGTCTAGCTTAAATCGATTGAAATAGTGTCGAGGTCAAATCAATTCGAATCGGCCTAGGTCGAACCAGCTGAGGTCGAATAGGCTCAAGTTGATTTGAGCCAAAAGTCAAGATGAGTCGTACCAAATTGAAGGTAGAGCTAAGTTAAGTTAGACTTAAAGGAAGAGTTAAGTTCGCTATAAAATAGAAATTAAATTGATTTATCCAAACAAGAAAATTGAAATTTAAGATATTTCAATTATTTCATCCAAACTAATTATTTAAGAAATGAAGATGTTTTGACCTGACCCGACCCAAGTCCGTCTGGCAGCATCATTAGGAACAACGACAATGTTCTCGAGGTATTGGCCACTTTGGATCGTGGAGGAAAGAATGAGTATTTAAAGCTTGACCTCGACTCCTAAGTGATGTCAAACTTATTGGATGTATCGGAACAAGCTCCCCAATCGAGGGCAAGGGGAGTTGTCATCATTCCCACGGTGGGCGCCAATGTACCGACCCGACCCAAGTCTCTCTAGCAGCATCGTGATTTTATCCTTAAAAGACGCCTCGGAGGGTGGAGGGAGGAAGGATTATTTAAATTCTCACCACAATATTTTATAGTTTAAACCACACTAAATTACACAACGGCTAAATAAATGTGGCCTAAACATATAATAAACAACATTTTTATAAATGTTGTATAAATATCATGAAAGCTCATTATTATATAACTGTTGCTTTAAACTATGTGGGCAAAACCGTTAAAAATGTGGTCTAAAAATATAAATTAGGTATAAAATCAACCAGAAAAACTGTTGTCTATTGTGAGGATTTTAAGCAACAATTTTAAAAGTATTGTTGTACTAAAAACTGTTGTCTATTACCTATAGTTACACTAACCTATACCACGCCTAAAAAACTGTGGTCTAATTTTTAGACCACGACTTCTATAATGTAGATCACAATTTTATGACGTTGTCTAAAGTAATTTTTGTTGTAGTATGCGTTTGACCTCGACTCCTAAACAATGTGAAACTTATTGGGTGTACCGGAACAAGCTCCCCAGTCGAGGGCAAGGGGAGTTGTTGGCCACATGATGGGCGTTAATGTTCTGACCCGACCCAAGTTCGTCCGACAACATCATTAGGAACAACAACCACGTACCCGAGGTATTGTCAGCTTTCGAGCTTGGAGCTCCGTCATGGTTTTCTCCTTAAAAAGTGCCTTAGAGGGTGAAGGGAGGAAGGAGTATTTAAACTGCGTTTGACCTCGATTCCTAAACAATGTGAGACTTATTAGGTGTACCATAACAAAAAAGAATTTAATTGTAACTAATTCAATTACTAAATATTTCAATTTCTTAAAATTTTTGATATCCCTCGTCGAAACAAAAGGTAAAAGTTTTCTTTAACATAAATTCTACTTACCACAATTTACTTATTTTTCCACTTTGTAGTTGCATCGTTAAATACCAAGAACTTAAAAATCTAGTGTAAAACTGAAAAGTAAAAAATGTCCTTTTTAAATAAGGAGAGAAAATTGAATTTTGTATTCAATTTTATAAAAAAGTAAAATAAAAATAGAAATGGATGATTCCTCTTTTTAGACTGACCATTTAAAGAAATTAGATTGAAGGAAATAAACCATTAATAAAACAAATTGAACTTACATATAACACAACACATTCGAAGAAAAAACTTGTTTAAAGAAAACTACTTTTATAATCATGTTTATTTAAGTTTGATTTTTTAATAAACTAGTATGGGACCCGTGCGTACGCACGAATTTTTTATTTTTTTGTATTATTATTGTAGGTATTTTGTTTAAATATTATATATTATATTGGTTAAAAACTAAATTAAAGTATTGTTATTATTGATTTAATTTATGTGAACTTGTAAATATATTATTTAGATTTTAGTTAATTACGACAATTTACTTTATTATCTAATTATTTAAGACCATTGATTAGGTTCATTATATATTGATATAATCTATAGTTACACATACATAGTTTAAAGTTATACTTGATTTGTATTGAAATATTGATATGATTTCATTTGAGAATAAATCTGAAAGGTGTGGTTTTGGCGGCAAGGTATAATAATCAGGTGTCTTGTAAACTTTTGTTCACTGCATATGTATATATCGTTGTTAAAATAAAATATTGGTATATTGTGAACTTTTGTCCCATGTAAAAGTATTGTACACATATGAATAATCAACTTAAAGAAAAATGGAAAAAATGCAAACATATTGTGAGATGATATGGTCCCTATTAAAAGTTAGAGTAACTAAAATTGATGTTAAAATTTTTAAACAAAAATACATGTAGATATTGTTATCAACGTAGACATTGAATTTATAATAAAAGTTAAACATAATACAATAAATATGAAAGTATTATAGTAATTAATTTTGTTTTTAATATTCAATAAATAATAATAGAGAAAAAAAAGTATATTTATAACAATATATAAAGAGGATGTCCTCTTTTGTGTCTACATTTCGTTATTTCAGTCTTACCCTTAATATTGTTTTAAAAATTATAACATTTTATATATACCAATATATAAAGAGAAGACCAATACATACACACGGCTGTTTTTTGTTTTATTATTTTTTTTTTAATTTTTAAAATAGATTTCATTATTATTATATATTAATAAAAAATTAATTTAAAAATTAATTTTTATCGGATTAATTGTATATAATTATTAATTCATTATTTTAGCATATAATTAATTTAATTAACTATAATAAATTTATTTTAGCGAAATTAATTAAAAGAAATAGTAGAAATAATAAGATTTGATAATAAATATTTAAATATGATATTAACGATATTAACAGTACAATGAAGAATGTGGATTCTAAAATCTATTCATGACGCAAATAATAAGAAAAGCAATTGATTATTTAAAAAAATATTATTAGGAATATATTTAAAAATATCTTTATTGGAAGTTGTGTTTTCATAAGTTGGAATATGCCCAGATTAAGTAATTTAGTAATATGAAAATATTTGCATGGTTTCCTGAGCAGTCATAACTGTGCCATTATCTTGGAATATGTCCATTTGCAATGCAATTGAAACAATTATAATATTGGAATATGAAACCATTTATGAGTCATTTATATAAACCATTTAATAAATATTTATTAAGAAATTGGTAAATGTAAACAATTATAAAAAAGAGAAGATGAAGAAGATTGTTAAAATTTGATTGCTAATGAAGAAGTAGAAAATTGATAAACATTAGAAGTATATATAATATACACAAAGTAGGATAATGATAATTATTGCAAGAGTCACAACTGTACGTCATGATGGTTTGAATTTATTGCATGTCCTTGGAAACTAAAAAATTTCATTAAATATTATATATATAAAAAAATTGATATGACTAACTAATTAAATATATCAAATCAAATATATATTCATAAATATAAAAACACTATATTAAATTAAATTTATACATATTGAAACAGTGACAACTGTATAGCATAACAACAAACATGTGTGTTCTTCATTCTCTTCATGAATCTCAAAGAAAAACCTTCATCAATCAAAGGAGTAGTTACAATAATCTGATTCATTATGTTCTGTTAAAGTAAAGTGTTGAAATATTATGTAATATGGTCCCGTACAAGTAAATACAACATGAAATTGATGTTAACATTTTTAAATAAAAACACGTATATATAGCATTAAAATGAAATGGATATGCACCGTTGTTGTTAAAGTAAAATTTTGGTGTATTGTGTAAGATGGTCTTGTATAAAATATATTATTATATTTCATTATTATAATTATATATATATAATATTTAAATAATATAATAACAATTAAATAATTCATTACTATTGTTTTTTATAATGAATTAATTAAGAGTAGATAGAAGCTAATGTTAAAATTTTAAATAGAAGCACATATAGATATAGAGAGTATAAAAGAAAAAAAAAACATTGAAAAATATTAACATATGAATTTAGAAGAAAAAAAAATGCACATTGAGTTATATTTTATATTGAAATGAAATGCATATCTACATATTGTTGTTAAAATAAAATATAAGAATATTGAAAATTTTGGTCTCGTTGCAAAAATAATGTTCACACAATAATCAACTTAAACAAAAATGCGAACATAATGTAAGATTGATATTAATTTTTTTTAAAGAAAACTAAATGAAGGTATTGTTATCAATGTAGACATTACATTTATAATAATTAATTATTGATGAGTACACACATTTTATTTTATTTTTGTTTAAAATGAAAATATTATGATTATCCAATAATACTTGCATAAAAAGTTGTTTGCATTAAATTATAAAATTGACATAATAATTTATCGGTGATATGTATAATAATTAAGTTGTTAAAAATATAATTATAGTTGATAATGATAATAATTATAATTATAATAATTATAATTCTTAATAATAATAATAATAATTATTATTATTATTATTATTATTATTATATTAGTTATGATATTAATAATATAATAATAATAGAAACAATTATAGTTGATAATAATATTTATCAATCTGAAACGTGTTGGAAAAAATAAAAAATAAAAAGTTGAAAAGGAGCAGAAATCTTGTGGGGAAGGTGAACAAAAAGAGTTCAGGAAAATTACAAATTTCAAAATATAAAATTATTTTTATTTTTAAAGTATAAATATAAAATTATAAATTTTATATTTTAGTTTTACATTATAATTAATAAATGATCACTTTTTAATTCCAATACTTTTTTACAATAATAAATTAATCTTATTATTCAAAAAAAAAAATTGATTAAACTTTATAATAATTTAAATATATTAATAAAACTCAAATTAATTATAATGTGTATGTGTCTTATATAGTCGTATTTAGTATTTGCTATCAATCATCAATATGAAAATTCTAGAAAGTTAAGTAAAAGGATAGAAAATTGAAAGCAAAAAGAAAATAATAATTGAAACTTAAAGACAAAGTAGTATACGTATGAGATATTGCAGATATCGTAATTACCAAGAAAAAACAAATTGTAAAGAAAAACCAAAAAACAGGTGGTGCATACTGCTATTTAAAAAAGTTTAGTAAATTTACAGTCCATCAGGATAGGCATGTTAATATCATTGATATAATTTTTTTTTCTATGCTTTCTAATATTGCACTTTACATGAGATGAGATACATGATAATAAACAAAAACTCGTTTTCTTTTTTTAAGCTCTATAACATAGTGATTATACTTTAGCTCTCAATTCATCGAGCAATTCCCTTTGATGATTCTCATATGTTCACCTGTCAAATGTCAAATTCAACCGCCTTATGGTTAGAAATCGTTTTGAAAGAAAAATCATTTCATTGCTAAAACAATTAATTTCATACATGTCGTATTGTATCCAGCAAGAAGTGTGTCTCCCAATAAATTAGAATTTCATTAATGCATACAAAACATATATAAAAGAAAATAGATATTCTAAAATAATATAATATAAAATAAAATAAAGCAAAACATGGAGCACCTATTAGTTTTTCTGGATGTGTATATGCGGAGGCGGAGCCTCATAGGAGCAGGGAGGGGCCTAGGCTCCCCCCCCCCCGGCCGAATATATTTGATTTTTTTTCAAAATTATATATCCATTTTTTTAATTTTTAAAATTATAAATAATATATTTTAGAAATTGATGATAATTAAATTAGGTCTCTTTATTTATTTTATAAAATAAAATAGTTAATGTTAATAAATAATAAAAAATAGAATATTTAGGTTTAATTAGTCTTCTAGTATCTTTTTTCGTTTAAAAATATCAAATTGTCACTAAACTGAAACTAAAAGAACCGAAAGATCAACTTACATTTTTTGAAACAATAACCAAAAGAGTAATTAAATCATTAATTTATTAAAATATTTTTTATTTTCTTCTGTCATTGCCTTTTAAAATTTTGACAAAATTGTACTCATCTCTCACTATCATATGTTTTTTTGGAAGAAAAATGAAGTTAGACACATACTCATTATGTTTGCTCTCATTTCTCATCTGTTTTGTTTCCTTCATTTCTCAAAGAAAAAATGTAATTCTCTCTTGTCTTACTTGATGATGAAACATTACTTTAATAGTTATTAAAATTATTTTTTAATCTCATGAGCCTTTTGTATACTTACTTTTTATGATTATAAAAGAAAAAAAAATCATGTATTATGTGTTTTTTTATAACCGATTTTTAATTTTGACTTGATTATAATATATTTTTCTTCTAATACTTATGTCTCTCAATATTTTATTAGATTATGATAAATTATTTTTTAATATATTTAAAAAAAAAAAGCATATCGATGAAGAATAAAATAATGAATTTATTTTGTAGAAGTAGTAAAAGGGAAGCTACACGTGAAGATGAAAACAAGTTAAATTATATTTCTTCACATCTTTTAAAGTATTTAAAGCATTATACTAATAATCCAATCTAACGATCCAATCATTTTATAGAAGAGTCATCTTTTAAAGTGTTATACTAATGGTCCAATCAAATGATAAAAAAATTATATTATTCTGCCCCTCCAGAACTCTTGGTCAAGATCTGCCACTGTGTATATGTGTTTTAAAGACTCTTAAAATCGCAATAAATTTGTATTTAATATTGATTATGGAGAAGCGCAATAGTCATATCAACAATTGCAATCTTTAAAAAACAGTGATTTGGGAATGTGAGAAATGTAATGATGATTTCGTGTTGAAAATGTGCAGCAGTTCAAAGAAGTTTCTAGAGTATAAATATAAATAGATACTGGTTTGGGTAGTTGAAATATAATGATTTCGTTGAAAGAAAATCTTGAAAAGCAAAAATGGACTTATTGACTATAGGAATACGAAAAGATCTCCAACCAAATCTTATCATTTTTAAAAATTATGTTAATTTCATTCGATACTTATTTTTTTCATTTAATTAATGAAATCAATTAACAATGAAAATAATGGGCTGAAAATAAATTATATTAAATTAAATATAAAAAAAACTAACAATATACATGATAATGAAGTACATAAATTCAAACCTAAAAATTACAAATAAATTTGTATTTAATATACATGATAATAAATTTGTATTTAATATTAATTATGGAGAAACGCAACAGTCATATCAACAATTGCAATCAATTGCAATCTTTGAAAAACGGTGATTTGGGAATGCGAGAAATGTAATGATGATTTCGTGTTGGAAATGTGCAGTAGTTCAAAGATGTTTCTGGAATATAAATATAAATACATATTGGTTTGGGAAGTTGAAATATAATGATTTCGTTGAAAGAAAATCTTAAGAAGCGAAAATAGACTTATTGACTATAGGAATACGAAAAGATCTCCAACCAAATCTTAACATTCTTAAAAATTATGTTAATTTCATTCAATACTTATTTTTTCATTTAATTAATGAAATCAGTTAACAATGAAAATAATGGGCTGAAAATAAATTATATTAAATTAAATATAAAAAAAACTAGTAATATACATGATAATGAAGTACATATATTCAAACTTAAAAATATTTCTTCGAGGTTATCCACATTTAAATCATGAAGGGTACACAACTTCTTCCAGCCACTTCCTATCTTCACAGATGTTGCTGTTATTAGCAACTTACATTCAACTTCGCCTATAGGTCCATGTAGCATAATACTTGAAAGTTCACTATGACGATAATAACTTGCACAGTCTTTTCTCAAATACTGCAAGATAATAGAAATTTGAGAATATTACTTATTAACAATGAAATTTGATTTTAAAATATTGATTACAAAGATAATAGAAAAAATAAACTAACCAAGTGGCTGGCTTGACATTCATATGTGATCAGTTTCACTTTGAAATGAATTAAACTGGGCATAGTCAGAAGACGACGAAGGCCAATATTTCTGAGGAAGTTGGATTGGATCTGAGATTCTTCTCATGAATCTCAAAGAAAAACATTCATCAAACAGAGGAGTAGTACAAAGAAAAGTAGTTACATATGGTAGAAACATAGAAGATCGGAGAGAAGAAAAAAAGCTTAGACCTTTATGGTGTTCTTCAATTAGTTCATTCGACCATTTCACAGAAAATATACATGGATGTCCTATAAATCATTTATCCATTGAAGAGAAAACAAAACCTTCATCCTTTTTTGTGTTCTTCAATCTGTTCATCAATCTCATAGAAAAATACCAGTCGTCAATTACCAAGAAAAAAAAATGAGTCAAAGAAAAAGAAAAGTTTTTACCTTTTTTGTGTTCTTCATTCTCTTCATGAATCTAAAAAAACCCTTCATTCAGAAAGAAAAGTAGTTACATATTGTAGAAGCAAAAAAGATCGGAGCTAAGAAAAAAAACTTACACATTTTAGGCGTTCTTCAATCAGTTCATTCAACTATCTCGCGAAAAATCTTCATGGATGTCCCATAAATAATTGATCCATCGAAGAGAAGAACAAAAGCTTTGGTCTTTTTTTGTGTTATGCAATTTGTTCATCAATCTCACTGAAAAAACATCATTCATTAGCTACCAAGAAACAAAAAAGAAACCAAATACATACTTGGTAAAACATACAAAAAACCAAGCCCTAAATACCAACGAACGAAACTCAAAAAACACAAATACAAAAAACTCAAACACAAAAACCAAAGAAATGGCATACCTTGAGAAACTGTGGGGACAAAGAAGAAGAAATGCAGAAGAATGGAACAATCCAACTCAACCCATATTTAAATGCAGATGACGAAATCATCCCAAAGTAATTGAGCTAATATGGTCTCAAAACAACTGAGATAGAGAATCCAACCAAAAACTCAAACACACAAACAAAGAAAAAAAATGGCATACCTCAGGAAACTGGGGGAACGAAGAAGAAGGAATGCAAACAACGGAACCACCACACTACTTTATTTAAAATGTGGATCATTTCAAAGTAACTGAGCTCAGTCATTAATGCATGCAACGTCAATCAAATCATGCACAGTACTCCCTCCATCCAACACTCATACAGGCGGGAAAATGGATATTACTTTTATGGCCACACAATTGAACGAAATGGATGGCTTATAATAGGGTTAGATTGGTCAAAAACGGGAATGGAAATAGGCAGATCACGGGTCATCTTAAGAAGAGGGAAAGTTACCAAAAAACCTGAAAATTGGACAGTTGTCAGGAGTTTAAGGTGGGGTATTTGGGTCTTTTCCAGAGGTCATTGTTTTCTTATATTTTAGACATACAAATAAAACATTCACACTGAGTTTGAATGTCTTTAAATCTTCGTGACCCAGACATGGGTCCAGGATTGCATTAGTGTACTTTCAAGGACAATGAATGTTGATAAATCAATGAAACAATAATTGTGCATAAGAACACGAGAGTGAAGTCTAATCCCAAAACTCCTTATTATATTCGTGTCACATGTTTAATCTTCATTTTTAGTTCTGGATCACTATTACTTTGCAACCAAACATCTATATTTCACAAATCTTAAATATACCACGAGTTTTTAGTAAGAAGTTGATAATATCACTATGGATACAACACTTGGTACTATAGTCGAACCAGCATACTTGGTGTTGTGATTGATCCCAAACTAGGACACTGACGACAATTTGTTCACCACGATAAAGAGCTACCTAACCACATCCTTCAAGCGTTGCAACCTCCCATGGTATTTGTTTTCTCGATCTTGAACCATTTTTTCCAACTCCTCCACTGTTGACTCTATTATGGTATCATACCCTATTTTCTTTCCCTAGAGAAACAAGATTAGGCTATTAAATACCAATTGAAAGGCACAATTAGTATTACAGAGAAACGCCAAGACAACTTCTTGGTAAACTTTATTAGGAACATTAATGTTTCTGCCAATGTGGTAGAAACAGGAAGAACAACACACTTGAGGGACTTTCGAGAGGTCCTTTCTCTCCACCAATATCCTATTTCCTTACAATACCCAACAACCTTTTTCCTCCCAACACCTAACTATTTATAATATGAAAAGAAAAAACATCTAAAAGAGGTTTATAATTGTCATTTTGAATTATTATTTTTATCCTTCCTCTTATACACAATGTCAAATATGTCTTGACCCAACCTATCAGTTCCTAACAAATTGGTCTGACTTGCTTGATTCAAAGAGAACCAAATGAAATTTGGAATGTTTAGCCAATAAGGAAGAGTTATGGCAGAGATGAAGACAAAATTGTCTATTAGCAAAGATATCCTATGAGGTATAAAGGAGATTAAAGAACTTCTTCAAGATATTAAGGAAAGAAAGAGGTAAAGATGGGTTTGGATATTGTGAAAGATATTTTACAAGACATGAATGAGATTAAAGAACTTCTTCAAGACAATAAGAAAGGAAAGAAACTTTCAGATGGAGGAGAAAATTAAACAATCGAGAAAATAAAGAGAAGAGAATGCCATTGACAATAATAGATTTAATAAGGGTGAGGAAGAACCACTTTGCCCATGGGTTAAAATGGTGAAGTTTCCCGCATTTGAAGGGAATGACCCCCAAGGTCAGATTGCAAGGACAATGAATGTTTTAGAAGTTAAAAACATCAAAGGATCAACAAAGGTATGTTAGTTTGAAATGGTGATTTAAGCCAAGAAGGGTGGAAGGTGGGTTGAATTGATTGTTTAAAACTTTTTCGAAAGCTTAAAATCCCTTTTGATTGAATCAAGTAGACAACAAAATATGAATGCAAAAGTTGTAGAACAATACACTTTCAATTGGTCAAAAAATAAAACAGTAGACTAATTTGTTCTTGAGCCTATGAATCAGTTGATTAAAATTTCAAATCAGCTAGCTAAAATCCTAGGAAATTATGCAAAATGCAGAATTCGCAGATTTAACTCAAACAACAAACTTTTACACACAAGTATGCAATATCAGATTACACAGACATGTATTAAAGCTCAACAAAGAATGAATTACTTGGTTTTCTTGAGTTTTTGAAGTGATTTAAAGTGAGTGATATGAAGAGAATAAAATGGAACAGTTGTTTTTATACTAGTTCACTCAATGACAAAGCTACATCCAGTTTACTAGGACAACCTAAGTCTTATTTCAACTATATTCAAAACGTTTACAAATCATACACCAAAATTACACTTTTGAACAAAGAAACACACAAGATTTTTTACTCACACAAAAATCTAGCCTAACACTCTGCAAGAATTACACTCACAGACATGGAATCACATCAGGTAAATAACCAGAGGCCCAAGAACTACAAAACCTGATGGTGGCTCTCCTTAGTCAATCATACACGAGTTCTTCAAGCTAATCCCAAGCCAAAATGCCTCCAAGATAAACCAAGATCTTCAATCAACACGTTGCAGCTATGTAATGCAAAGAGAGAAAAAAAGAGTTTTCCAGTTATAAATGACAAGTTTTCGTGCTCAAAAACTCATAATCGTGCCTCTGCTTTCGAAAACACGGCTTATATAGTCTGGTTTAAGTGAAATTAGTCAGTTAGTCAGTTGAATTTTCCATACAATCGATTGATTTCACTTTACTTAAGTGAAATCAGTCAATTGAAAAATAATTTAACTAATTGAATACATTCATACCAGAAACTACATACAACAAGCCTTTTAACTTGTTAAAACCCTTTTTAACAGATTAAAAAGGACACACTAAGACTAACAAGATATCTAACCTATGTCATATAGCCTACAAACATGATCATTACATCTAACACATTAATTAGAGTTTTAATACAATTGAAACACACTACACCATTTTATGGCTTAAGCAACGCTATGATGACAATGATTAAAAAACCATTGCCTTATGTAGGAATAAGCCACGGTTTTTTATTGTTGTCTATAATGTGAGTTTCATTTGCCTCGTATATTAATGATATATGAAAATCGTTGCTTATTTCTTTTAAGCACATATAATAAAATATGGATAACCAAAGGCCATGAATATTAAGGTGTGGACACTTTAGCCCACACTTTTTAAATTGTGGATATTTTAAATAACTTTTATTTTAAGTAGCCTAATATATTTTTTGTACATTATTTATTTTAAATTGTCTCAATCCAAATAAAAAATTAAGATATTTCCACAATAGGTCACACTTATTTTTACTTATATGTATATATAAGCAACAATTTTTAATTATAAACTTTGTAATGTGTTTTATTCTCTTTAAAACAACAAATACAATAAAATCATTGCCTATTTTATTAAAAGCACCATGTTTTTAACCATTAATAGGTCCATGGTTGCAGCGAAAATGAAGTGAAATGGAGGAGTGGATTCAAACTTGGAGGCTCTTGATGCAATGAAGGTGAAATGGAGAGAAAACCTAGAAGAGAAATCTATTCTAGGGAAGGAGGCTAGAGGAGTTCTTGGTAGAAACTAGTCTAGCAAAGAGACTCTAGAGGTAATAGGTGGAGTACTCTCAACACTTAGTCTATTACCAATCCAAAGTAACCAAATACAAGAGTAGAATGACCCCATTTATAGGAATCATGGCTGGCGAAATGAAATGTGAAATGTAGCATGAAATTAAACGGAGATGTAGCTTGGAGAAGAAGCCTAAAGGTAGGTCGTGTGATGCAAAGGAGGAAGGGATCTAATGCCATGTGGCAATCACACTCTCCTTGCATGCACCAAGTAACAAAGGCACACCAAGCCTTGCCTCCAAGCACATTCTCGGCCAAAAGGTTTGAATTGGGCTTTGCATTGGCCCAATTTTGAAACTAAACAACAAAGTACTTAGTATTTTTATTCTAGAACATGGCCTAACATGTGGCCCAAAATAAAAGCTATTCTAATGCTCCAATCATGTGTGCTCTCTTATTTTGATGTCTTCTTTAGCCCATGAGAACAACATGTAAAGCCCATGATGAATTTGATCCTCTTGAGGCAAGCCCATTTAGATCCTTCTAAGCATGCCTCTTGTTATTGAGCCTTTGATTGGGCTTGGATCATTAGGAGCATGTGGGCCTAGCCATGGGCCTATGGTGTCCTCATCATCTCCCCCCCCCCCTTGAGAGGATTTGTCCTCAAATCTGAATGTGTATCATCATCCATAGTACCTACAAAAAGAATCAAATCAGTAATGTTGAATGAAGAATGAACACCATATTCAGCAGGAAGATCCAATTGGTATGCATTATCATTGATCTTTTTGATTATTTTGAATGGACCATCACCACGGAGACTAAGTTTGGACTTCTGCAAATGTGGAAATCTCTCTTTACGTAAATGCAACCAAACTAAGCCACCTTCTTGAAATGTCCAAACTCTCTTGCCTTTATTTTTATATAAGGCAACTTTGTAAACTTGAGTTTGAATTTGGTTTTGGACCTTCTCATGTAATTCCTTAATAAACTTATATTTGGATACCCCTTCTTTATGAACAAATTCAAAAGAAGTAGGAAGATGTATCAAATCCAAAGGTGTGAGAGGGTTAAAACCATAAACAACCTCAAAAGAAGAGAGTTTGGTGGTGCTATGGACCACACAATTATATGCAAATTCTATATGGGAAAGGTACTCATCCCAAGATTTATGATTCCCTCTAAGCACAACCCTCAACAAAGTGGATAGGGATCTATTTACTACTTCCCTTTGCCCATCAGTTTGTGGGTGACAAGTAGTAGGAAAAGATAGCTGGTTCCTAGTTTAGACCATAAGGTCCTTCAAAAATGGCTAAGGAATTTAGTATCCCTACCAGACATAATTGTTTTGTGTAAGCCATGAAGACGAACCACTTCTTTGAAAAATAGCTTTGCTATATTGCTAGCATCATCCACTATGCGGCATGGTATAAAATGTGCCATTTTTGAAAAACGATCCATTACCACAAAGATGAAATCAACACCCCTAGAAGTCCTTGGAAGCCCTAGGACAAAGTCCATGCTTATGTCCTCCCAAGAAGTGCAAGCAATTGGCAAAGGAGTATATAAACCCGCAGGCATTGCACTAAACTTAACATGTAAACAAGTAAGACAACTAGCACAATATCTTTGGATTTCCTTCCTCATATGGGCAAGAAAAATTTTTCTTTAAGCATTGCTATTGTTTTAGCTACCCCAAAGTGTCCCATGAGTCCCCCTTCATGCATTTCCTTGACTAGGAATTTCCTATGTGAACCAAGAGCGAAACAAATACGTCATTCTTTAAAAAGATACCCATTTGACACATAAAAACCTCCTTGGGACTTGGTTTGACAAGCATTATAAATAGAATCAAAGTATGAATCTTGAAGATACAATTCACAAATGTTGTCAAATCCAAGAATTTGAGAACCCAAGGTGGCTAGAAGAGTGTATCTTCTTGAAAGTGCATCAACCACTACATTGGATTTTCCTTTTTTGTACTTAATTACATATGGGAATTGTTCTAAAAAATCCATCCATTTGGCATGCCTTTTATTGAGTTTGTACTGGCTCTTCAAATACTTGAAAGATTCATGATCATTGTGAATAATGAACTCTTTGGAAACAAGATAATGCTCCCAAGTATGAAGTGCACACACAAGGGCATATAACTCTTTGTCATAGGTAGGGTAATTATGAGAAGGCCCATTGAGTTTTTCACTAAAATATACAATTGGATGGTCTTCTCGTAATAAAACTACACTTATGCCAACTCTCGAGGCATCACACTCAAGCTCAAAAGTTTTGTCAAAATTTGGTAGAGCACGAATGGGTGCTTGGGTGAGATTTTCCTTAATCTTATCAAAGGCAGCTTATTGCTTTTCACCCTACACAAAAGGTATATCTTTTTTTAACATGTTCATTTAAGGGTGATGTAAGAGTAGAGAAGTTGGGTAACCTTCTATAGAAGCTAGCAAGCCCATGAAAATTATGGATGTCCCCAACACTCTTTGGAATAGGCCATTCTTGGATGGCTTTGATTTTCTCAGGGTCAACATGAACCCCATTTTTATTGACTGCAAACCCTAAGAAAACAACACTATCTACAGAAAAAGTACACTTATCTATGTTGGCATACAATTGATTGGTCCTAAGAAGAGAAAGAACTACCCTAAGGTGATCTATATGACCATTAAGACTAATGCTATAAACCAAAATATCATCAAAATAAACAATAACAAATATACCTATACAATCACACAAGACATGATTCATTTAATGCATGAATGTACTTGGACCATTGGTTAAGCCAAAAGGCATGACTAACCATTCATAAAGACCAAATTTGGTTTTGAAGGCGATATCTCCTTTTTGAATTCGGATTTGATAGTAACCACTCTTGAGGTCTATTTTGGAAAAGATTTGGGCTCCATGTAATTCATCTAGCATATCATTAAGTATTGGATTGGGTGCCTATACTTGATGGTTATGTTGTTGATGATCATATAATCACAACACATGCGCCATTTACCATCCTTTTTGGGTACCAACAACACAGGCACAACATAAGGACTCAAGCTCTTTTGTACCCACCCTTTTTTTAGAAGCTCATTCACTTGGGATTCAATCTCCTTTGTTTCAATTGGGTTTGTCTTATAGGCAAGTCTATTGGGAAGACTAGCCCCTGGGACAAAATCAATTTGATGCTCAATCCCTCTAAAAGGAGGAAGTCCATAAGGATCATCTTTTGGAAAAAAATATCTTTAAATTCTTGAAGGAGAGCAATAATAGGAGGAAGAAGATTCTTAAGTGAAGATCTAGAGAGACAAGTGAGTATAGCTTGACACAAAAGAAGGTAGGAAGGTTGTTCCTCATGAAGAGTATGGAAAAAAGATTTTTGAGTGAGAAGCACTTCATGAGAAATGACCTTAGGATTAGAGACATTGGACTCTCCTATCTTAGTCTTTGAAACCTCTTTAGAGTTCTTGAAACTCTCTTCCTCTATCCCAACTCTTATTTGAGCTTGATCACTAGCAACTTGGCTAGGAGTTAGAGGGTGAAGGACAAAAGTCTTAGAATGATGGAGGAAGGAGATCTCATTGGTATGGTCATTGTGGATGGTTTTGCGGTCAAATTGCCACGGCCTTCCCAAGAGAATATGGCAAGCTTCCATTGCTATCACATCACACAAAACTTTGTCTTTAAATTTGCCAATGGAAAACTTGATTTCAACTTGATGCCTAACCTTCATATCCCCATCTTCATTAAGCCAATGAAGTTTGTAAGGTTTGGGATGGGGTATCAATACTAGGTTCAACTTCTCAACCAACCTAGTGCTACAACAATTGAAGCACGACCCACTATCAATGATAAGAGAGAAAGTGTTGTTTAAAACATCACTCCTTGTGTGGAAAATGTTTTCTCTTTGATCATTGAGAGAAAGGCTAGGTTGATTGTTAATCATAAGAAGATTACCTTCTTTGGCAAAAGAATGTTCTTTGGAAGCACTAGAATGAGAACTCTCGGAGTCACTTGAAGAAGTAGACTCTTCTTGACTATTATAGAGGTATTTTCCCTTTAGCACAATGGTGCGCTTTGTAGGACATTGGGCAGCTACATGACCTCGACCTAGACATTTGAAACATTTGATTTCACTAGCTCTTTTGGTGGAGGATTCACCTTTTTCACTAACCTTTGTAGGGGTTCTATGAGTGGTCTCTTTTTCCTTCGTAAAATCTTTCTTAGAATCTTTTGGAAAATCATTTTTAGGAAAAGAGATAGAAGAATCCTTGCAAGAAGGTCTTCTTGAAAGTTGACGCTCCACCTTGATGCACATTTGCACTAGGTCATTCAAACCTTAGTATGGGAGCAATTCAACTCTATATTAGTCCTGTGATAGAAAATTATTCATTAAATAAATAAGTTCACTCGACTCTTTTTGTGAAAAGATTAAATTAAATTTTCAAATTGAAATAAAATTGATACAAGATACAATCTAAGATAAATAATTAATGTTTCAAATCGAGATTATTAGAGTCTCACCATGAAAAAGGAACAATTAGATTCTATAGTTCCACCATAAGAAAGGAACAATTAGATTTTATAGTCTCACTATGAGAAAGGAACGATTAGATTTAGAGTCTCACGTGAAACAAGAACAATCTGTATTTCTTAGACCTGACGTAAACAATTATATAGTGTTACAAAAAAAATTGAAAAAAGAGAAAGAGAAAAGTTAATACCATAGGTAGACAAATTAGGTTCTACTCTCAAGACATTTGATTAAGAATTTGAGTTGAAACTTCAATATATTTCTGTGTATACTCTGGCGTAAGCATGTCAATTAAAAACTAATGCAGTTTTTAAAGGAGATGAAAACTATGGAAAGAGAAATTGCATACAATTATACCACAAAGAATCTCACAAATTTTGAAAACTAACTCCCTAAAAATCTGACTAAAAATCTGATATTACATTAATATTCTAAATTTTAATAAAACTAACTGTCAATTTTCTAATACCGTCAAATAAAAATTTCTAATAGCGCCAAATAAAAGTGCTTATAATTTTTTGTTTAGTAATCGAACTTTCATAATAAAATCCTTATATATTAAACAAAAAATTTTATATTTAAATTTTTTTAAACTGTTTGATTTTATATGATAAAAAATTTAGGTTAAATTATTCATTTGGTCCCTATTTTCGTATGAAAATTTGAATTTGATCCCGCAATTTTAAAAAGTGTTAAATAGGTCCCTAATTTTGATAATTTGTTTCAATAAAGCCCCTTCCGTTAAAACAGCAGAAACGACGTTAAGAGCACAGTGACGTGGAAATATTAGACTGAAACGTGTCATTTATATTTAAATGCATTGAAAAACACTTAAGAATGACTATATATAAGTGTAAGACAAAAAACCGTAAAGAAAAAGATATCATTGTACTGAATTGAATCGTTTTAGGACTATTAAGAAAACTTGGGTTAGCGGAGAAGACTCATAGTCGATGATATACATAATAATATGCATACCTGAAGAAGGGATGACACTAGTGCAGGAAGGGCCTTTGGCAGCGGTTGTTTTTAATATTCTGCACCGGTTCGGGAACCGAAGCATATTGGGGCGAGGCCAAAAGGTCATAGCTTTTGGCCTCGGTTAAGAACCGAAGCCAT
>Ga0214543_1003258_pt1 | contig 31642 bp, 12 predicted proteins | sample CNSS2metaG_FD_160094 | JGI IMG/M metagenome (GOLD analysis project Ga0214543, IMG submission 160094) | Root nodule microbial communities from cowpea collected in UCLA plant growth center, Los Angeles, California, USA - CNSS2 | ecosystem: Host-associated > Plants > Roots > Nodule | place: USA... | reverse complement strand
AGATTATTTAATAAATTATAAATAGTTTAGTAATTTAAGCGGGGACGGGTATTTGGGCGGGTATATATATATCCCCATCCCCATCCCCATCCCCAGTTGAAAATTTCGGGTATTACCCATACCCATATCCATACCCAGTCAAAGCGGGGATTCCCCGTCAAAACGGGGACGGGTTCGGGTGATACCCACGGGCACGGGTTTATTTGCCATCTCTAGTTGCGTTGGTGAAATTGAAATATCAAACATATGTTGACTGGGTTTGTCACTTTTTGGTGAAAATTCACATTAAATTTCAGTTACTGAATCTATTGCTATGCATTATGGATTTACGTAGAGGAATCATATCCTGATTATGCATAAAATTGATTTTTACTATTAAATTGTCCCTGCCTTTTTCTTAATTCATCAACCTGAATTTAAAAAAGAGTATACAATAAATTTTCATTGAACTTCGGATCCCAGTACGGAGGAATAGTTTATATATTTAAAATGAATGAAGTTTAAGTGCATGAAAGAAAAAATTGTATAACTGGAAAGATTAAATAAAAATTGAAATTGAATATAAATTTATGTTGATTTTGATTATATATAAGTTATTTTGTGATGCAAAAGATATATAATATATAGGAAACGAAGCACCTGCTAGAGAACATGAGAAAAAGAGAGTTCTTGACCAATTACTTGGTGAGAGGCAAGCAACTTGTAGAGGGACCAGTCCTTGATGGCTAGCCATTCCTCAAGGGTTTTGGAGCACTCAAAACAATCCACACTCAAAACAATTTCTGAGCAGTTCCCTAAACCACACTTTCAGTCGTTTAGGTTCTTAAAACTAAATTATTCAATAGTTCAATTCAATTTTTATTTCAAATAGTTCAGTAAATTTAGTTTAATATAGTACAATTAATTGATAATTTGGAGCAGTTCAATTAATTCTGCCCAACCCTAGAATTATGTCATCCTTGATTTTTCAATGTGAAAAGAAATACATAGAAGTAGAAGTGATGTTAATCCTTTTCAGTTTCTCCAAAAAAATTAGAAAAAGTCCGAATAGTGTTCTATAACTACATAAATCTTAATTTTATATTATGAATGAAAATACGTATGAGTGAGGTTAATCTTTTTTTATTCTTTTGTATAGTCTTTTCTTATTAATTTTGGGAAAAATAAACATTTAGAAAAACCACATTCATTTTGCATACTTAATTAAATACATCGTCTTCGGACGAGCGTTGTAGGTGTTAATACATTCCTTATACGTAACTGACTCTGAGACCCAATATGGTTTCACTAACCACGTTCTTTACAATTTTTATTTTGTAATTTTTCATAGTAGACTATGGTGGTGACTCCATCTATTTCTTTTATTTATATTTTTCATCGTTCTATCTTGATTTAAATTGTGACATGTATCAGCCTCTCTCTATGTAACATAAATTTAACCTTTTTCTAAATATCAATTTTAAATCTCCTTATGAGATCAATAACTCTTAATAGAATAATGAGAATACACTAAAACCAAGTACAAGTTAGGCTCATTAGGTATACTTAACAATGTAATGTGAACGATATTACTGTGGCTAATCACACACTCACCAATTTTCTTAGATAAGACTATATCTTGATTTTACTTTCTATGCTCAATATTTCTAATCACTTTCTTGAATCACTTTTTTCTGTATTTCTATTTATTGTTTCTTTCTTTTTCTGGTTATTTTGTTGTGCTTCTTTTTTCCTTTACAAATTTCCTCAATTTATATATGTTAAGAAATGTGACAATTAAATGCATCATGATTGTTGATAATTGATTACTCAAAACATCTTTATAGAGTCTATGATATTGTCTTCTCTCTTTGCTTAGTTGAAACATTTTAGTGATAATTGATAATTGATTTCTATAATGTCGTGTTTTCATTTAAGTTTTGTTTCAATACTTTCTTTCTTTGAGATTGATGAATGTTTGGTACAAAACATTTATTCGATAAGTTCTTCCAACGCTCAAGTTTTTCATTACAAAAGGAAACTTTGCAAAATCTATTGAGTTAGAATTAAATTAGTTTATGATCATTAATATAAGTTGTGAATCAAAATACATAAATGATTTCCATACATAGAGATAAAATGACCTTGACATTTATAGTTGTATTACCTCATTACAAAATATGTGCTAATCGCATTATTCTTTCTTTAAAACCACTTTGATCACTAACTCTCTTCAACTTCTTTTAATTTACAAGGATGATGAGTTATGAAAATAGAAAATCAATTAATAATTGAAATAAATAAAAGAAATGTGTTAGATGAAGTATTTTAGATGTCACATGGTCAATCTGATGAGTTGAAGCTCATGTCATATGTCATATGATGAGTTCAAACTTTATATCATTTGACATAAATCATATCGTTTAATCAATATAATTTGTATCATCTATAGTTTGTCTCGTCTATACTTCTATCATTTAATCGTCTAGACATATATCATTTAATTAGTACAACTTGTACTATTTGATCAATGTAAACTTTTATAATCTAATGCATTTATTTTGTATCATATGATCTTATCTATTTAGATTATATCTTCTACTTATTTATTTTCTTGCAATACTTTTTCTTGGGAAGCACATTTTTGTAATGTAAAGCATATAATTATGTACGTAATCACAACATAACAATGTTTTGTTGTAATAAAAACTAAAAATCTTTTGTTCATCAGAGTGATGTATAGTCTAATTGTAACATTTGCCTCCTTGAAGACTTGAGAATTAGCAGTATCATTATTCTTATTACAATCATTCAAAACATGAATTTGCATTATTTCCATTATCCTCTCATATTCAGGCACTATAGATTCCCTTTCAAACAGAGCATAAAAACTATTCTGCAAAGTCATACCAATCAATGACTAATCTTCTTAGGGACTAGAGGGACCACGACCCCCAAAAATTTTTAGAAATATTTTAAATTAATATATTTATATATTTGAAATTTTTAATTTTTTTTAAAAAAAATTTAAATTATATGTAGTGTATATATTAAGAATTGATGGAAATTAAATTAGATATCATTTTAATTATTTTATAACACAACATCTAATGTTAATAAATAAAATAAAGTATTATAAAGAATAAAAATATTTATTAAGATATTTTTTATTTTATTTCTTATTGTTTTTTAGTTTATCCATATTGTACTCATCTTACACTCTCGCATATATATATTTTTGTTTATGTAGAAAAAAGTAAGTTAGATACAAACTTATTATTTTTACTCTCATTTTTCCTAAGTTTTCTTCCCTTCTTGAAGAAAAAAAGTAAATTTATTCTATTTCAATTGATAGTGAAATATTAGTTTAATAGTTAGCATTATCTATTTAATCTCATGAGCATTTGTATATTCATTTTTTTATGAATATAAAAGAAAAAATAATGTACTGTGTTTTTTCATAATCAGATTTTAATTCTGACTTAATTATCATAAATTTATCTTTTAGTAATTATGTCATTAAATTTCTTTATTTGATTATGCTAAATTATTTTTCAATCTTAAACTAAATTCATTGCAAAATTTGAATTTGGTCCCTCAATTCTTTTTTATCTCAATCTGGTCCCTATTTTGGGAAATTTGATGCAATCAAGTTCTTTCAGTTAGTGGTGTAATAATGGTGTTAAATGGGGTGCCACGTGTCAGTTCCTGGATTTTTTGAATTTTTATTTTGAATTTTTTTATTTTTTTAAATTTTTTTAAATTTTTAATAAAATTAAAAATTTATCACGTGTCAAGCTGACATCGTGCCATGTGGCAGTGATAGTGCCACGTGTCACTATTATACCATGTGTCATTTTCCTATTCTCAATTTGGTCCTAGTATTTTAATTTTTGTCTCAATTTAGTCCCAATTTTTGTAAACAATGTGCAATTTTGTCTCTCTCCAAATTGAAATCAAATTTAATTTTTATATAAATGTGCACAAATATTTCTATCAAAATTGATATTTCAAGTAAATATTTTTAACAAGATTAAGTTTATTTTAATTTATATTTTACATTAAACTTTATTTAAAATTGTCTTAAAGTTGTTAATAGAAAATAATGCTAATAACAAAAAATTTCATAAATTATATTGATATTTTATTACATCATACTTTAATATTGTTTTTTATTTGAATTTATATTTTAAATAATTGCACATTTTTAAAATGTGTAAAATTCAATAATTTCTATACAAATATTTTAGTTGGTATAAAAATAACAATTATATAATTTAAGAAAAATTAACTAGTTTATGTAACAATAAAAAACAAATAAATTTAAAATTTGAAAACAATTTTAAGTAAAATTGAATGTGAAATAAATTTAAATAAACTTAGTTTTATTGAAAATATATAATAAAAATATCCATTTGAATTTAAAAAGCAAATTTAATAAAAATATTTGTATAACATTTTATAATTTTTGTTTCAATTTGGAGGGGGACGAAATTGTATAATTTTTACAAAAATTAGGACTAAATTGAGACAAAAATTAAAATACAAGGACCAAGTTGAGAATGATAAAATGACACATGCCATAATAGTGACATGTGGCACGTGGCACGATGTCAACTTGACACGTGGCAAATTTTTTTTTTTTTTTAAATTTTAAAAAAATTAAAAAAAAATTAAAAATCTAGAAGCTGACACGTGGCACCCCATTTAACACTGTTACTACACCACTAATGGAAATGACTTGCTTGCATCAAATCTCCCAAAATAGGGACCAGATTGAGATAAAAAAATTGAGGGACCAAATTCAAATTTTGCTACGAAAATGGGGACCAGAGGTATAATTTAACCTAATAATAATTTAATTGTTCAACCATAGAAGTCATTTCTTAAGGTTCAAAGAATAATTACAAGTAACGAGTTGAGTTTCATATTTATTCTTTGGAACGTGATCGGGAAAAATGTCTTAAAATATAGGAATATCAAATGTGTGATTTCTTTTGTAGTTACAAATATTTCTTTTATATTTACAATTATATTAAATTATGTCTTAATTTTTATTATATTAGTGACAATAACTAAATATATAAATTTTGAATGTATTATTTTGACTCCCAAAATTATTGGTCAAGATCTACCACTGATGACAATACCTTACAAATTATTAGTTTCTTATTTGTATTTGATTTTGAACCAATCAGTTCATTTATGGAATTTGTCACCATATTCATATCATCGTGTTGCCTCACCGAATGTGTGCAAATTGATTTGCTCCAGCATTTTGCAAATTAGAATCGTGAACCAAAGGTTCATTAAATTGGGAGGAATTTTCTTTAGTTTCATCATAGCATAGTTCTTATCTACATTGACATTTTCACCAGATAAACTTTGTACTACAATATTAACCTACTAATTAGAACGTCTAGGAACATAAACTTATTTAACATTGTTTCCCTCCTTAGCTTTAACACAATCAAATTTATAAGTCCTTTCCCTTCTATAATTTCCAAGAACATGCCCAACAATCTACAAGAAGAATAATAACTGGAAGTTTTTTGTTGGGAAAAAATGCATCATCAATTAAGAACATTATCATCTTTATCCACAAGAATCACCCTATTAACAAAACATTATCATCTTTACCCACAAGAGTCATCTATTAACAAAGAAATAAGATTAACACAACAAGACATAGAGAATAATCATTGTGTCAAATTTGACAACACACAAGAAACACTCTCTGCCCACTCTACTACAAGAAAATAGGAAAAGTCAAACACTAACTCAAAGTGTCTTTGACTTGGGGCAAGGAACATTATGGACTTAAAGCCCATTATATAGTCACTAACACCCACCCCTTAGGTTATTCTAGGCGATGTGGGACTTTTCAATACGTGTTATTTTCATCAACCCAACATTTTCATATTCCAAATCTGCTATAAAGGTATAACTAGGTCTTTCCATTAAAATTTGATTAGTTAATTCAATCAGTATATCAATATCAACCAAAATCTTAACAAAAAAAAAAAAACTATTGATTTATTCATAGTATTATCATCTAAAGTTGAGAGAATACCAACTTCCCTAACAATAGGAAAAAGGTAGACCATATATCCTCACATTGAGCTTTCGTTAGTTTCAACAAAATCTTTATGTCCAAGCAAAAACTCTTAAAACCACAAGATTCAAATTCCAATAACCAATTAACCTCTAATACTCTATGCATGTCCTCAAGAGAGGCAAACTCAAACTCACAAAAACCATTGCCTGAGGGAATAACTTTCCAAGGTCCTAAACACTTTGTTGGATGTCCCGCATCAACTAGAGATAAGACAATTTCATAGTATATAAGTATGTGCAAATGTCACCTTATAAGTAGATTTTGTGGGGTTGGAGTTAAACTTAAAGTTCAATTTGTACCAAAACCATCCTTTATTACATTGCGGAGACAATTGATAAGGGAATATCATAAGAATTTTTTAGAATATGTGCAAAGGTTTCCCTTTGTACAAAAACAGTCATTGAAATACTTCCAAGTAGTATGAAATCTCATAATAACTCGTTAGGAAGAATTTCTTAGAGACGAAAAAAACAAACAAACAATTAGGAATGGTTAAGCGAAACAAAAAAGCTTAACATAGATTCAATCATCCCTAAGAGAAGAAAATAGAAGAACCTGGATTCACTACTAAAAAAACTCATATTTCATGCAAAAATTTTGTTTTGAAAATTTTTTTGTAGGAAATACTTACAAATTTTGTTGTGAAAAAATTTTTGCAACAAATTGCTACCAATTTTCTTGCAAAATATTTTGTATAAAACACTTTTCGCAACAAATTTTGTAGGAAATACTTGTAAATTTTATAATTTCGTAGGAAATGATTACCCACGAAAGAATTATCTGCCAATTGATATTCTTAGAAAAAACGATAGAAAAAAGTCTTTTTATGCAAATTTTCTTAACAAATTTGTAAGAAAGATCCCATGTAATATAAGAATTTCTAGTAGTGATTGACATAACAAAAAACCAATAAAGAGATCTACAAACAAAATTAAAATTAATTAACAAGGAAAAACATAAATAAACACTAAAAAAAAGTAGAGATTTATAAATATAATTAATACAAAAGATCTCAATAATACATTATGTAGAGGGATGGCAAAAATACCCGCGCCCGCGGATATCTGCAGATAAAATTCGCGGCGGATAGTTACTACCCGTGGGTAATTATTATCCGCGGGTAGCGGGTAGCAGGTATTTTAATACCCGCTTATAAACGGGTCGGGTATGGGTATCATACTATCCGTACCCACGGGTATCCGTTACTTAGAAAATATTAAAATTAAAATTTAATTTATATTTTTTTAAGTTAAATTTAATTAAAATTAATAGTATATTTTATTATGTCAAATATAATTAAAATTAAAATTTAATTTAATTTATATTTTGTTTTTATAATTTTATATTAAAAACTTTATAAAATATATTTTTTTTTGAATATTTGCGGGTATCGGGTATCCACAGATACACGCGGGTTTTAAAAATATCCGCTGGTATTTTTTAAGCGGATACCCAGCGAGTAAACAGGCGGATAGCGGACGGATATTTTTTTGGCGAGTCGGGTTGCGGGTAGACACTATCCGTGTCCGACCAGACCCGTTGCCATCCCTATATGTAATCTTATTGCAAAAGTTATTATATTAAATTTTAATTTGTTTTTTATGTATTTTACCATATTTTTTTACAACCTTCTATTCAAATAAAAAATATTATAAAATTCACATTTTTTATTATTTTTTTATATTTATTAAATTAACAAATCATACAAAATTTTATTCCACAATCTAATCTCGCAATTTTACATTTTTTCATAAATGTTCTCTATTAAAAAACCTGTGCTAAAATTGTATTTTCATCTCCTTATTTTCAATTGATGGAGATTCAAAATCTCTCTAAACAATCCAAGTTTACCCGGTATTAGTTATATATCCTTTAGTGAAAGAGGTTCTCAAAGTATCAATTCTTTTTATAAGGCATTAAAGTATAATAATAAATCTTAAGTGTAACAATGATTGCAATATTTATAAGATTTCAATTTGCTTCTAATTCCTGCAATAAATTAGGCCTAGTCAATATTTACTCTATATGAAAATATTTGTTAGTTTCAAATTTCTTGACATTTTTTAACCATCCTTCTTCAGTTTTTATTATTAATTATAATTACTTTATTCTTAAATTTAGAAAGTTTTAACCATCACATTTAAACCAGTCACAATAATTTCAAAGGATTTTAACTATTAAAAATATAAATCCCATTTTATTATTTTACTCTCCGAATAAAATGTGTTTATAATATATTAGAAACATATTACAATCATTCAAAATTAATTTATTACGGAGATATATTCTTTTGTGTCTACATCTCATTTTTTCAATTTTTATCCTTAATTATTATTTTAAAAATTAATTATTTTATAAATAGTTTATCTATTTGTTATTCTAAAAAATTTTACTATCTTTAACCGTTATTTTAAAAACTTATTTTGTATACATATTTTATTTTACTAATTTTATATTTACTAACTATTTTAAAAATTAATTATATATTTTTTATTGATCTTAAATCAAATTTCTTTAAAAAAAATAAAAAATAAGAATATATATAATATTGAAAATAAATTTAGATGAAAAAAAGACAAAATTAATAAATATAATTATTTTATTTATATAAATAAGAAATATACTGCTTAATTAAAGTTGTTACTGTGACATCCCATTTAATAGATAAATCTAATAAATAAAAAGTCACATAATCATACTAAAATAGAGCCAAGGCAGAAGTATATTTGAATTAACTTTTTACAGTCATCCAAAATATACTGAACAAGAACACTACAAGAAATATGGTTATTATCTACGCCAATATTTCGTAGGTAATGTGCATTTTTCGTAGGTAATTTGAATTTATCTACGAATTACCTATGAAGTAAATTTCGTATGTATTTAACTGGTAGATAACTTTATCTATAAAAATGTGCTTCGTAGGTAACTTACCTACAATATTTATCTACGAAATTGGAACGTCCATAATTATCTACGAAAACATTCATCAAAAAATTTGTCATGCAGAATTTGAGTTACCTACGAAATATTTTGTAGGTAAATTATCTACGAAACATTTCGTAGGTAATTCTCTACGAAAAGTTTCATAGGTAATGCAGGTAAATTACCTACGAAGAATTTCGTAGATAACTAAAATATAAAAATAAATAAAAAAATAAAATAAAACATTCTAATATCCTTTCAATATATATATATATATATATATATATATATATATATATAAAGAGAGAATAATTTTATAAATATATCAACAAAATAAATTGGTCTATTTACTTTCAACACTTCAATAAAAATAAAGGTCACATATACATCATTTTATATCAGGCGATCAATTGTCTATTACAAACACATGAATTAAGCTCACTTCATCATCTGGTCTAGTCTTGGTAACTGTAAATCAAGTCAAGTAATCACAAAGTGTCACAAAGTGAACATGATTAAACACTATATAATATATAAGTTTTAAAATAATAATAAAAAACAAGGGTACTGCCATAATGTATCACAGGGATGGAGTGTTCAAACCTGTTATAACTCTTCTCCCCCACAACCTCACTATTTATCTTGTATTCTTTGTCTAATAGTCTAAAACACAACACATTGAAGAGAAGACATACAAGAATATCGAAAAATAGCTTCTACTGTTAAGTATTAAGAACTACTTGGAACTCTGTCATGAGATCCTTGAATTTTTTAGTCAAGGCATTGTGGTTTCAAGGAAGGTTTGGGTTGAATTTATAGGAATATTCAGAATAATAATAATATAAATTGAATTAAAATATATCAATTTTCAATTTTAATTTCTTTAATTTTATAATCCTTGTATAGAACATGCTTTTCACTTTTTTATTTAATATTTTTGTATATACACATCTCATTACCTTTTTGCAAAATGACAGTACTAACGTGTTATATATATATATATATATATATATATATATATATATATATATATATATATATATATGTTATAACAAATATTGGCCAATATATTTTGTCTGCAAAATTAAGGATAATCGATATCTAAAATTCATTAAAGACTCCTTAATTAAAGAAAGAACTTCCACCAACAGATTTTTCTTAAGAACGTAACAACATGGCTATTGATCATATTCTGAACATCATAAGTGGAAATATCAAAATAAAAAAAAAGTGAGAAATGTAACAAACCTGGAATAGAACGATAAAACACATCATTTGAATGATTCAAGTTATGCATAAGGTATGCAGCTTGTCCAGAGTAGGCTAAAAGAAGGCAAGGAAACACTAGGAGAGTAAATGCAATTTGTACAAAAGAGACTGGAAAGTGGGCTAGGTCTGCAAAAAAAGCCTCTGTCCCTAAAATAAATCATCACAAATAACCAAGCTCAAGTCATGTATTCACTTTATTAACAATTCTAAAATGCAAGGAAGAAATCAACAGTTATATATAAAAGGTGAAGATACCAGTTATGCTGAGCAAAATTCCACCAAGGGAAGTCCAACCATCTCTACCTCCTCGTTTTAGATAGCGGTATATATAGTGGTGAAAAATCTTTTAGAACACTGCTACCATATTTACAGATGTTGAAGATGCCTATGCCTCCAATTAAGAGAAACCAAAGAAGGACAATTGGAGCAAAGAGATAACCAACTCTATTTGTACCGTAATGTTGCATGCTGAATAACCCAACTAGTATAACAACAGTAACCAGCATCACTACTTCTACAACTTAGGAAAAAATGAGAAAAAGAATAAACTTTTAAAGACTAAGAACATAAAATGGTTGAATTTGACATAAAATAATATGATTTAGGACTTCAGCATTGATGAACTCAATGTTTGAAAAAATCATTTTGATTGAAATTCAATTATGTTCTATTTGTAGATTGTCATATTATATTTCAATACTAAAGAGAAAACATATATATCCTTCATTGATTTTCACATTATAGATGCATATAATTAACTAAGGTACACATCAAACAAGAGGAACTTTGAACTTGTCACTTTTCCATCTTTTGAACCTACTTTGTGGACAACCTTAACTGCAACATAGCCATTAGCATCATAGTACTTCCAGTGCCTCCAATAACAGCAACATGCGAATCAAACACATCACTCTTGAGCACTCCAAAAAGTCTCAGTGCATCACCCTTCAAGAAACTTGTAGTGATAGCCACCATGTGGCTACTTCCATCCTCAAAACTAACAACATAAACTCCTTCTGCTTTTCCAACATTTTTCACTTCATCTCCATCACTTTCGACCAGATCCTCATCTATGGATGTTACTGATCCATACTCCAACTCTTCAACTGTCAAGAATCCCATCATGCTATGTCGTAAACAGTCTACCAAAAAAACTACCCAAGTTCAACACAGTGATTGATATCAGATAAGCATTAATCTCTAGTCTGATCAAGCTAAGTTAAAAATAGTATCCATCCCAAGACCATCATTTACAAGCAAACACATCTACACCATATTGCACAATGATTAAAGGGATACCAATAAATGTTGCAAATCATCAGTCACATCCAACGCCCCAACACAATCTACAGAGGCAACAAGCTGTATCCCAACAAAACCACATCAGCTTGAAAGCCTCAAAATTAACTCAAACAACCAAAATAATAAAGAAAACGGTTAGCCACCAACATACTTCCCCAAAACGTAAAACCCTAAACCTATCACTTACATTTTTTTCCCAATTCATGGAGGGTTTCTGATTCCTTATTGTGCGCAAAGTTATGGTTTGTGAATGGGGTTTTGCTTTGTGAACATGAACGTCGGGTTGGAGCATGAACCTCAACCTCGTTGGGAGGCGTTGCTGCCACGAAGTCACATTGCCTGGGTCGACGATGAAGGTCGACGTTGCTGCATGGCATGGAGGTTGCTACCAAGCTCTTGTGTCTGCGATAGAGAGTGGAGGTTTTCGGTGACAAAATTTTGAGCGGAGGTGAGGTTTTGAGCGGAGGTGAGGTTTCGAGCAGAGGTGAGGTTTCGATAGTGAGGTTTTTCTCTATAACTTGGAAAAAAAATCGTTTGGGTAATAAAAATATTATATTTTTATTAAAAAATAAAATAATTTTTACATATGAAATATTTTCGTAAATAAAGTCTTTTAAAATAATTTTTATATATATTTTTCATGATATTTTTTATCTACGTCGAATTTCATAGGTAACACTTCGTAGAAAATTTTTCCACCAAAGTGAGTCATGGTTATCTACGAAATTTTCGTACGTAATTTACTTTTCTTTTACTTACGAACTATTACATTATCTACGACTACTCTTCGTAGATAAAATAAAATTATCTACGGAAAATATTTCGTAGATAAATTTTCCTAGATAATAACCAATTTTCTTGTAGTGGAAAACTAAGGCACAAAACACATGCCATAAATAGAATTTAAACACAGATTAGTTTAAACCAGAAATTTGCTCATACAAGATAGCAATACTTAAAAAGGGACTCCATCATAGAGCAAAATTCAACGAGCCTAACTAAACAGTAGCATCTCCATCATCACTACGATCATCGTGAGCTCCCACATCTGCTCACACCAAATATTTGGTAATCATTGCAAAAAGGAAAACACCGCAAGGAAACATAACACAAGCAAAGAAAGGGTAAGCTAATTGCAAAAAGAAAAAGAAAAACACAAATATAAAAAAATATATATATATATATATATATATATATAACACTCAAAAGAATTTCAGAACAACGCACCAATTACACCAAGCTAAACAAAATCAACTAATCCATCACACAAGATGACACTCTAGACTTAATTATCTGGATCTAGACATTGATGTATGATTGGTTATTTTTGCACTTGTGGTGACCTCTAATACCTGTAGAGTCATTGTCAATGAGTTTCACCCTACCACACAAGGTTAGTCCTTTTAACCGTCATAAGAACCTTGGGGTTGTTCTTAAAGACAGGACCTCCTGCCCCTCTCACCACATGACTCATTCGACTCTACATGAGTCTTCTTGAATGAACATTAGAGTATTAAGATAAACCTCCAATACTGACTCCTTACATCAATGAACACACTACTAATTGAATGAAATAGGATTTCCCCCATGAAATCTCCTATATTCTCACATAAGCTTTTGAAAACACATATTAAAAACCATACAACATATGTCTCTCTTGGAAAATAACTAATTCTTATAATTTTTATTCAAATCAACTTAACAACACATTATGCAAACAATTTGGGATTTTAGAAATAAAATTGCAGCTTGTGTAAAGTTCCAAAAATTTTGTATTTATATTCAAATTAAAGATGATTGAATCAAGAACCAAATGCAAAAAGAACCAACTTAATTGAATAACTATAGAGAAATTTATGCACCAAACAAGCAACAAAGGTCAATGTTATCAACAACCAAAACTATAGGGACCTTGCAATAGAAACTTCTCTTACTACAAACCTCTGATTCAAGATCCGACCAGTCAAAGTCAAGAACTATGTGTCAAGGATCCGCTGTTAAAATTTTAGCACGATTCAACAGTTAACAAAGTAGGCACCTTCTTTTTACGAAAAGTGTGCAGTGTAGGAAAACGAGTAGCGCCACACCATATGCTTCTTGGTTGTGAGTTTTGACTTGTTCCACTACACAATTTGGTATCTTGCACTTTTATCTTCTCAAACTCATTTCAAAGTTGTTTATAAATGATACCAAACTGAACAATTGCAACAATCAATATCTCATTCCAATTGCATTGTAAACTACCTAAAATTCTCTAACCCATAGATACCCAAACATGAAATTCATTCCCATTCAATGCAATCATCAATTAAACATACTCAGCACATTCCATAACGAAAATAAGTACAATCTATTTTTGAGAAAAAGAAAGATTTCTAGCTTCCCTTACCTTGAAATATGTTAACCCAACAATAGGTCCTAAAAGAAGAGCACCACAACACGACTACAGCTTACGAAGCTGGAAAACAAAACCAAGGGAGGTGAAAATAAGGCCAAGATAGAGAACAACATAGGACCAAAACTTTGGAACAGAAAAACAGAAGTGGAACAAAGGTTAAGGATTGACTTACGTGGAGGAAGAGTGTTCAATAAGATCGAAGGAGGAAAAATCTTATGTCCTAGCAGAGCTTTTTGCTTCAGAACTATGAGGGAGAAGGGAAACTATTTCTGGAAAGGAGACAAAATGAGAGTGAGTGGCTGGGAGTAGGGATGGCAACGGGGAGGGGCGGGGACGAGTTTCGCCATCCCATACTCATCCATGTAGAAAAAATTCATCCTCATCCTCATACCCAAATCCAACCGGTATCAAAATTCTGTCCCATCCTCATCCCCACCGGGTAATGGGTATAATCTCGTACTCATACCTGTATCCGTTTTCTTACTACTACAATATTAAATTTAATTAATTTTTATAAAATAATAAATAATTATGGTAAAGGAAACATAATATTATCAAATATTCAATATTAGGAGGATGATTGTTTCTTCGATACCAAATACTTTGAAATAAATTAAATTGTTTACATTTTATATTAGAATGCCAAATAAAATTTCATGAGAACCAAAATATTTATTAAATTTGCAAACATTAATGAAACCTACACTAGAACAAAAATTATGTTTTACATCAATTTTTTATGGTCTATTACATCAATTTTAGACCTGATGTAGTAATTAGCGATGTAATAAATTTGGCACTCTTTACATCAGTTATGGAACAACCGATGTAACACATGGTATTAGGAAAAAAAATACAAATATTCCAGTGCTTCAGCTAGCAATCTTAACCTGAAAAGATCCATCAAAATATTCACAACATGAATTCATCTGAAAGCTTTTACAAAGGGCAGTCTTTAGCAGAAGATAATCAAATCAAATTTTTAAATTTTCACTAATATTTTAACTAATAGATATGAAGAACAAAGCAACAATAAATTTCACTCGAAGTCTTTCAACATGGACAACAATCCTTATGGAAAACTAACACTTATGATGAACAAAGCAGCAATGATGTTGAACAAAGTAGCAGCAGCGTCGAATGGAACAACAATGGCATCGAACGGAGCAGCGGCAACGACTGTAGCAGATCCAGCGACAGTGATGACGAATGAGCAGATCCAGTTACGATGAAGACAAACATAGTAGATCTAGCAGCGGCGGCGACGAACATAGCAAATCTAACAGCGGTGAGGACAAGCAAAGCAGATCCAACAACAACGATGATAAACAAAGCAAATCTAGCAACGAAGCAACGAGCAAAACAAATCTAGCAGAAGCGAGGTCGAGTAAAGTAGATCTGGCAACTCCAACGACGAGCGAAGTAAAGGGGAGCACCATTGACATCGAGCAAACCACTATTGGAGTGAGTAGCAACGAGGGTGAGCAGACCAACAATGCCAAACAAAGACTTGAGAGAAAAATGAAAATCCAAAGATAAATATGAAGAGGAAGGAAGTTGCATTGCGGGAGAAGATTGATAATGAGTTAGAAAATAAAAAAGAATTAGATAAAATATATTGAAATAATATTCTACATGATGAAAATAAACAACAAATAAAATTATTAAAAAATTAACAAATGTGTGTCTTAGAAACAATTTGAGAGACTATTGAAAGAAATCGCACAAAAAAGAAGAAGCAAATGTATAATTAAGAGTATGATGATAAGATGAAAAATACCTTAGAGATCTAAGAAAACTTTTCAAATATCAACATATATACTTAATGATTGAGAAATAACGAAAATTGTTTTAGCGAAACAAAAAGAGTTTTTCAAATGAAACAAAAATGAATAATAATAAGTAAAGAATTTTTTTTACATTACCTAGTAAATGAAAGGTTTATGCTATTAAACGCTTAAATTGAGAGCATTAAACATTCTCATATGAAAGGAAAATATAAAATAAACAAAAAGATTAAAACATAATAGAAATATTCATATGTGAGACATAAAGAATTTTTAATTGACATACATAATTTTAACATAATTACATAAAGGTTATGATAAGATGAAAAATATATTGGAGATGTGAATGAGTTTCATGACAAACCAAATAATTAGAAGAAATAAAAAATAGAAGGTATATATATATATATATATATATATATATATATATATATATATATATACTTAATTAATTGTGAATATTTTAATAATTTAAATAGAGATGGAGATATGGCGGGATATGTACATTTCATATTCATTCCCATATCTAATTGAAAAAAGCCAGAGATTCTCCACACCCATACACATACCCATACTCGATCAATGCGGAAATTTTCCGTCAAAATGGAGACGAGTTCGGTCAATAGCCAGGAAAACATACTTATTTACCATACCATCTCTAGCTGGAAAGGGATCTTGAAGACAACTATTGAATTAGTTTTAAAACTTGGTACTAGTCATCTCATAAAATAGAAACAAAAGAAATCAAAAGGGGTTTACAGTTACTTAAAACAATCTAACTATATCTTAGTTTTAAAATATCTTTTTTATTTGAATTATATTAATTAGCAATTTCATTTCTTTAATATTAAATGAACTAAAACTAATAATAAGGCCTATAAATAATTATTAAAAAATAAATTTATAAATAATTTTAGAGAAAGTAAAAACTGTAGGTCGACCAAAAATTATTTAAATGTTGTATTGATAATAATATTTTTAGTAAAAACATTGAAATTTAGCTTTAGTAACTTGTTCCATATTTAATGCTGCAAATAATGTGAGAGATACACGGAATATGGCTCATCATGACAGTTGTGTCTCATTCGCATATCGCACCCTTACCACACAGTGTCGTGCTCGTGCATCAACATTCAACACAGTAATTATTTATTTTATTTATTTTCTTCCAGCTTTTTTTATACCTTCAACTTTTCACTGTTGTATCTACACAATTCCAAATAAAATTCTAACGGTAGTATGATTGGTATTCTACTTTATGAGTTTTCATGATTGAATAGAGATTTTTCGTTATATTGCAATTAATGATTTTAAATTGTAATATTATTAGCTTTTTAAATGTAAATACAATCAATAATTTAGATTATATATATTACAAGCGCACTACAAAATAAAAATTTAGATTATATAAATTATTAGTTTTTTAAATGTCACTTCAATAATATATATCATTATTCAAAAAATTTCTTGTCCTGACGGGTAATTAGTTTAAATCTTTAACTCCGTGAACCATTTATAATGTTTTTCTTTTTAATGATAGAGTTGGAGGTTAATATTCTTAAAGATTAGATATATTGCTTTTTAATTTTTTTTTTGAAAGTAAAGTCCATATTTCTAATTTTTTTTAGAGTAAAATGAGAAATTAGTATTATTAATGATTTAATTAATCAATATTATTGGTAATTAAAGAAATAAGAGTAATGAAATAAGTACACTTACATATATAAAAAAAAAAACAATCTCCAAACTATTTTACTAAGTATGTATAATAAACTCTATTTGTAAGAAGGTTATATATCAGAATTAAGTGTTAAATATGTTTTTAATTTCTAAAATTAAAATTGATTTTTAAAAAATAAAACTTAATTTAGATAAATATTAATTTTTTATTCTAAAATTATTGATCAAAATAGATGAACAAAGAGAATAATAGTAGAATGTTTTGATACATTGAATAGGAAGGGAATAAGAAAAATGAAACGAAAACTAGTGTTATGTTAAGACAACATTTATAAGAAAGAAGAAGAAGAAGAAGAAAGGAAGAGATAAAAGTGTAAGTAATAAAGAAAAGATTGCAAAAGGAACATTGCATTTTCCTTATTGTTATTATTAATATTATCGAAGGATATGAAGTGTTGGAGTTGACTCTGGAGTCACCACATTCCTCTGAACACTTAACTTAGCAGACTATGTTTATAGATTAGGAAGGTCCTCTCCAAGCACTGCAATTCTGTACAGTCACACCAAACTCTACAATTACTATGTTCAGTGGGTGCTACAAAAACAACATATGTAGTACCACTTGCTGGGTCTAATACATAATTAATTAATTAATTACACACCAGCTCCAAATTTTTTTTCCTTCTTCTTATTATTATTAATTATTACTTTCTTTTTGGTCTTCTTTTTTCCTAACAAAGCAGGGGACAAAACTGAAACATTGAAAAACTCCATCAACTAGTGAAAGCCCCCTCCAACCATGCTTGCAGCCTTCGCTTCATCAGCTGGTTTTGGAGTTGGCAGCAACACAATCGCCATTATAGCGCTCAGCGCCGCCGCCGCCGCCCCCACCATGAAAGCCGGCAAGTTGCCGCCGCCAAACAAAGCATCCCAAGGACCACTCAGTGCAGACACCACCATCTGTTTGTACATTCACATGTGTGTGTAAATACATACTCAAATAATTCACTAATAATTTATGCTCGTATTCAAAGAATCTTTCTGCTTCAATCAGAAAAAAAAAATGTCAGTATCTCAATTCTTACCTGTGGTACCACAATTGCCAGATTCAGGACTCCCAATGATAAACCTGAATTAACCAAAATTAATTAGTGAAACCCCATTGAATAAATTAATGGACCAAAGTATGATTATAATATAAATAAATAAAATGATCTAATTGAGACAGGTTTTGAATTGATTTGTACCTTGTCCTGCTCCTGAAGCACTTGAGTATATTGATGCAAGAGCAAACGGAACACTGAAAGTAATCTGAACACATAGAAAATACAGAATTAGTTTTAATTAAGACACATGATTAGTTTAAGGCAAGTAGATCATTTTTAAGCTTTTCATTTGTTCAGCTTTTTCTCGTACTTTGTTTTTTAATGATTCAATAAACCTCGTTTTTAATGTAGCTTCTTTCATTTCGCTGTTACATAAAGAATAAAGGGTATGTTTTCTTGTAACATGTTTTTTTTCAATCTGTGAATGAATTATTATGAACAGTGTCTGCCACAGATTAGGTAATCCCTGCCAAAAATATTAGACTGACAAGAAGTCCAAACCAAAACTCCACCAGTCAAAAGAGTCCACTTTTTTAGACTTTTCAAGATTCTTTATAAGATTAGTGATCAAAAATTACAAACTTGCATTAATTCTTTTCCAAGAAGAAACACTCTTAGATGTTTATCTGTTTGCATTTTTTTAATAAACTTATTTTGTAATAAAAAATAAATAGCCTTAAAAAATATTGTGAGAGAATTTATGTATGTATGACAACTAGGTACGGCCCAACCGCTGTCCAACACCACGCTTGTCCATAATTATTTTTGAATAAATATAAATAAAATGATGTAGGGATTAATATGCATGTGAACAAATATTTAATATGTATGAAAAAAACGATTTTTTTTTAAGATGTAGGGATTAAAACATAAAGTTGAATGAATAATTTAATTACCGAAACGATGGGTTAATGATTTAATCAATTTAGAAAGAAAAGTCGAAATTTGTAAATTTGTAACCCAAAATCAGTAAACCAAACGCAGTCGTTTTTAACACGTCGAGAACAGAGAGAAAACGTTACCGCAAGGGGAACTCCGAGAACGGCGAAGAAAACCATGGACCCAACTGTGACGCCGGTGGAGGGGTGGCCCACGGCGGCGGGGTTCAAGTGGCGCTCGTGCTCCGCCACCTTGGTTATGACGATGGTCATTCCGAAGCCAATCGCGAGAATGAAGTTGACGATGCCCCAAAGCCTCTTCACTCCGCCAACCATTTTCCCCAACGGTTCAACAGCCAGCGACATGAACCCCAAAACGACGGCGTTTAACAGGAGTCCCAGAGACCCCACGCGCACCCCCTTCGCGTAAGCGTCCTCGCCCACCGATCCGCCGTACACCTCGCGACCCATCCAGTCGGTGTCGAAGAGGAAGTAGGGGAACCAGCCGACCCAGTTGATAGCTGTCACCAACATGAGCATCCACATGGGTCTCTTCAGCTCCTTCAACGCTCCGAAGAGCTGAAAGAAACACGAGGGCTGCGCGTCCTCTTGCACCGCCCGTGGCGGCACGGGCTTGTCCTTTACGTAAATGAGAGCCACCGTGGACAAGAACAGTAGCAGCAAGATCGAGAAAAAGAAACAGCTTTTGAGATTGGCGCAGAAAACATCGCAGGCCTTGGTCTCCGTGAAGGGGAAGATCTTGTGCAGAGCACTAAAAGACCCCGCTGCGTATCCCAACACGTTGCCGACCGCCATGAAGAACGAGAAAAACCCATTTGCCATTCTCGTTTTTCTCTGGTCGCCGGCGGCTAAGTCAGCCAGAAAGGCACGGCAAGGACCTTGTAACATGTTGTTAGCGACATCTAGGATCCAAAATCCTATGACGAACACCCCAACGGCCCGAGGACGGGTTTTTTTGGTTATGTCGTCGCCGGCTGCGTACCCTATATCGGCTGCATAACCGATAAGAAACACAGCTATGGCGACAGCCACTGCACCGCCGAGAATAAAGGGGCGTCTGCGACCGAAGCGAGAAGTGCTTCTGTCGCTGTAGTAGCCCACAATGGGCTGCACCACAAGCCCGGAGATGGGGCCGCAGAGCCAGATGAAGGAGGCTGCGGCGTGTGGAACTCCCAAGAGCTGAACGTAAGGGGTGAGCAGAGAGAGCTGAAGAGCCCACCCGAACTGTATGCCCGCGGCTATGGACGCCACCGCAAACATTTTTCGGAGTGGGCTGGCCTCGGCCTGGCTGGCCTCCACACTGAGGGTGGTGATGGAAGGCTTTGTTGGGTCAATGGGTTTGGTCGGAGATGGTGCCTCCATGGTGAAGAAATTTGCTCGAAAGAGAGAAACCTTGTTTGTCTCTCAGCGTGTTTTGTTTTCTCACAAGAGGAAGAACAAGAGAAGATGTGTTGTGTGTGGAAGGAAAGAGGGAGTGTGGGATTTTATAGCGTGGGGAGAAAGGATTCAACTAAATTTAGACAGTGAAATGTAGCTTAATGTGTGTGGATATATTTTTCATAATTCATAATGGATAATTAAGTTTATCCCTTTTTCTGCTCATATGTTATTTTGTACAGAGATACAGAGAGAGAGAGAGAGAGAGAGAGAGAAAGGGTTCAAAGTCCAATGGGTCCTAGTATTCTCAGCTTCTTCCTCGAATTGCTGTGATTTTACTTTTATCTTTTATCTTATCTTATTACCCCTTCGATGCATGAATTTCGGCTCACTGTTACATGAAGAATCTTTAGGTGTAAGAAAAATTCTGCAACATGACTTCTCTGTAATTACACCGCTAAAAAAATAAAAAAGAAGGAAAAAAGTGTAAATATAATATATGGTAGAGTTTAAGAAAATTAAAAAAAAAGTCAAGTAGGTGTATATATTATACAATATCTATATATTAATTAGGGTTCTGCTATATGAGTTAATGGATAGGACAGAGTATAAATAGAGACAGGGGTGCACAGAGCGATCCATGAGTTGATTGAGCAATCTTGTGACTGTTAAAATAAGAGTGGGGTGATTTTAGCAACCAATATAATGAGAGTTTATTACTATTAACAGCAGAGAGAGCTTTGAAAAACGAGGATAAAGACAAAAATAGACCTCCTGGCATGAACACGGACTGGAGGAGGGCTTACGTACAATGCATGATTTTTGTCTTTTACCATGCCATAAGAAAAATAACATAAAAAGAAGAGTTTCAGGTTGTAAGATTGAGTAAAATAATACTAGTTTAATTTTTATATATAAAATAATAAATTAAATACTAATAATGATATGAGGAATCAGGATTCATACACCAGTGGGAAAAGGGAACACCAAAATCGATTCTGATTATTAGCTGTGGCGTGGATGCATGTGAACGACTGTGATTTATGATTTGCTTTTTCAGATATTTTTGGGAAGATAATATAACAGATTAATCTTGAAACAGTAAAATCAATTTATAAGTTTCCACTTAAAAAATACTTTGCATTATACATTTTCGTTTGCTTAAAGCATTTTGATCTTGATCGTGGGACTTTTGATGTTAGAATGGAAATTCATAAAGAATTTTAATAGTCGTATTATAATATAAAATATTAAAAATTATATAATTATAAATATAAAATATTATAGATATTAAAATATTTTAAAAGTTATAAAAATAGGAAAGATATAAGATATATGATAAATATAAAAGATATTTTATTTAAATAAATTTATTATTTTATTTCTATAATATATATATATATATATATATATATATATATATATAACAAAATATAATCGAATATAATATATTTATGATATTTCAATCTTAATTTTTTAATTTTAAAATCGTAATTAATTTTAAAATTGAAAGATAATTTTAAAAATGAAAATATTTTTTAAAACTAATTTAAATAAAAAAATTCATAAATATTCTCAATAATAAGTCATATAATAAATGTTATATTTTATGAAAAAGCAAGTTGTCCTACGGTATTGTACAATGGATTTAGAAGCACAAAATACAAAGACCAAGGTTTATCTGAATGATGGTCAGCACTTGAAGATTATTGTTTTGTTAGAGCAATCGAGACCACATTCTTGCAAAGTATTGCTCCACAATACAAATTTGATGAAAAAGTCATTCAAAACTTGATCCAAAAATTTTTTTTTTTCTCAAATGCAAATTTAAGTGAGATACAAACTTAAATTAATGTGGACTTAAGCAAATATATATTATATTTTATTCGATCGAAAAATGTTTATTGATTTAAAAATTAATAAATAACATAACATAATTTTTGCCCTCCATGCCAACATAATAATATATAACTTTAAATAGCTTCTAGATATTTTTTTATTTATCTAAGGAAATTTTTTCTTCATAAGAAAATTGTAATTTACTTTCCATTAGAAGTTTATGACGAATTAATGTTCAGTACAAATTTAAATTTGTCAGCATATTTCAAGGTGAAGGATCTAAGCAAAAAAATTGTGTAATCTAACCTCAAAACCAAAAACTTTGGGTATATTGATTTAAGACAAACTTCTTAAAAAAGGACAAATGTTATCTTTAACATCTATAAAGTGATAGTAGTAATATCAATCATAGTATCGATGTAGATGTAGATGTAGATGTAGTTTGTAAACATCCAATAGATCCATATAATGTAACACCAAATATAACAAATGATTATTAGAATATATAATAAGTATGAGAGATTTAAAATAGTATAAGTTTTGTAAAACATGTATTAGTATATACTATAGGGGGATGAGTGTTCGTAATTGAACTGATTAAAAATAAAACAAACAGAAAATCGATTTAAAATATTTGATAATGAATTAAAATTGAAATTTTTTAGATTGATGTGGATATTTGTTTTTTCAAAATTTAATGGTCCAAATTGATATATTTTAGAACTAATCCAAACTAAACCGAACTCAAATTTATTATTGTTTTATCTTGTTTTAAGTTTCTAAGAAAAAAGGTCTTAAAAACATTTAGTATTAATTACTTTAGCCTCCAAGAAAAAAAAAGCTTCAGAAATTTCTTTTAGTATTAAATGCTTTAGCTTTTAAAAAACATTTTTTAGTAGTAATTGTTTTAGGCTTCCAAGGAAAAGTGGTCTCAAAAAAATATTTATAGTATTAATTGTTTTAGGTCCCCCAGAAAAAAAGGTCTCATTCTTAAATTTGTTTTATAATTATCTCAAACTCTTGAATTGTCTATGATGTTGCCTTTTATTTTATTTTTCTCATTAGGATAAATGTGTGATTGAGGGAATAATTAAAATATCTAAGGTTCATGTTTATAAATATGAGAGGTGAACATTCACTTGAAGAAAAAAAATTGTTAAAGCAAAATAAAATAGTATTTGAAAAAATAACTCAGAATAAGATGACAACGGATAAGTTGGATACATGTAGTATTTACATACTATTCGCCTCTTTTAAAGAAACTTGTCTCCTGATATGCTAAATGTCCATGAAGAATTACATGTAGATTTATTTTATATATGTGGATATCCATGATTAACCATAAATATTTTTATATTTTATTTTTTAATTATAAATAAAATTATTTAAAAAAAAATATTTAATATGTAAATACGGATAAAAAATAATTTGTAAGTAAACTTTAAATCAAATTACAGTACCAACAAATATTTTTATACATTTTTTAGTTTTAAATAAAATTATTTAAGAACAAATATTTAAAATATAAATTCAGATAAAAAATAATTTTTAAGTAAAATTAAAATCAAATTGCTCAATGAAATATTAATTCAAATAAATTTGATTTTTTAAGAAAAAAAATTAAAATTAATTGCGTCAAAATATACATTTTAAAAAAATAATCTTTTGGAAAATAACTTTAAATTCACAGGTCTAAATAAAAGAATAAAAAAAATGTGAAATCAAAGTTTAAATGATTATTTCATGATTAATATTTCTTTCATTAATACTTTTATTTTGATTGTTTGAATTTAAATAAAAAACTTCAAATAAAATTTATTAATAATCATTAACTGATAATGGATATTCGTGGTTCAGATATCATAATATTAATACCCATCTTATTATCAATCAAGTCATTAAACATCCAAATCCATTATTCGCTCGCAAGTATACATTAAGAATATTCATTTAATCTTCATCACAAATTTTAACTACAAATATCGATAGATACAATTTTTTTTATCCCTCCATGCGCTCAAATGTTAAATCTCAATGATTATTTAATTTTAAGTCACAATATAATTATATATATATATATATATATATATATATATATATATATATATATATATATATATATATATATAACCACATTTTTTTCTTATTTGTCTTTTTTTGAAAATGTAGATATGTCTCGTAATTTCATGTTTTAATTTAGTTCCTTTACTAATAAAAAGAGGAACGAAAGTTAGTATAATATGCAACTGTTTAATATCATACACTATGTTAATGAGAATAAATGCTCTCTTTCTCGATGTTAAATATTAAGAAATAATTATAATTCTATAAAAATTAAATTAGAATACCGAATAGCAATTGGGTAAAAGTCAAATAACTATACAAAGTAGTAAATAATTACAAATAACTAAAATTCTATGATAATAAAGAATATCTATTAATTCTACAATTTGCAAACATTGAGAATTTTCACTTGCGTTCAATATACTACATGTAGACAAAGGAGAAAAATTAGATATGATAAATGAAATTGAAACATTTAGTTATTAAAATATATTATAATTTCATCATTAGATTCGTTTTCAGTCATTACAACATTATTTCTTTAGATTCTTTAATACCTACAAACATGAAATATAGAATAATAAGTGAAAATTCATTAAAAATCACTAACTAACAATAAATATTAATAAACTTGAGTAACTTATCCATATAATTTGAGTACAACAACAGTTTCTAATACATAGCAAAGCCTATATAGTAATATATATGATGAATTCAACTATGATGAGAATTTAATATTTGATCAGCAATGCTTAAAGCATATTCAAAAGCTACAATTACTATCAAAATAGCTAAAACATCCCTTACAATTGAAGTGTTGAATAATTTAATCCATTTACTTTCCATCGTGATAAGATACTAAAGTATGGTGTAATTGGCAAATTTTCATCTTCCAAGTAATAATCCAACTCTGTTTTTATAAATGCATTTCTATTTTTTTCTTTTTGGCCATAAACTCTAAAAAATCACACACATCATCATCTCCTTCCAATCCTCTCATAATGTAGATTTATAAGAAGTTTCATCTTTTTTATTAATATTCAAAACCCAATCATAGCGCACTTGACAAATTCTACCAAGTTCTATATCATAATCAATATCATGCAATTTTATATAAAAAAATATTCTAGCAAGTCCATCTTGTACCTCAAATCCAAAATCGAAGCAATTCCTAATATATCATGAATAATAACACTCCAATAACTTTTAAAATTATATAATATTGTTCTACCATATTTTGAATGGTTGTATTATAAGATTTAATCCAATCATCTATTGCATGCTTAACCTTACAAATCTTTGGAAAAAAGATATCGGTAGTTAGGTAATTGGAACTACAAATATATTTTGTGATGTCATTAAATAGTCATAGTCTTTGACAATTTTTCTTTTTGCAAATTCAAACTGCAAAATCAACTAGCAAAGAAATGTATTAAGCTTCACATTGCTTTAACCAAAAACATATCCTTATCACATATGGAAATGTCAAACATGTTATAAGTGAAATTCCATCTACTTGGGCTTAACTTTTAGTGAAAGAAATTCTCAACGATTTAATTTTTTCCTTAATTTTTTTCATCCTTTTAGGTGTTGTCCAATATTCTACACCTTTTTGAATTTTTCCCACCCTCTTTTCTACAATTGTTAACCCTTATTTCACAATAAAATTAAGGATATGTGTTGAACAATGCATATGAAGCAAAAATCCTTTTTCATAAGGGTGCCCAACTATAAGTTATCCTTAAACTCTAAATCATGTTATCTTTTGTGCTACAATTGTCTAATGTGATAGTGAACAATTCTATATGAATATCTAGTCTAACAAATACTCAACTAATACATTTCAAAGTATAACAATTGTGTGAGGTGTAGGAAAATAAATGAATATATAAATTAAGCAATATTTTATTAGATATAGCCTTTCTAGAGGTACATGAACAAAAATTATTGGAAAACCTATAAATAAAAAAATTATACCTAAAAATAGTATTTTGTAAGGTTTCATTGTTATCAATGTAGTGAGTTAAGATACACATACACCATTTCTTTTGAGTGCTTGTAGTTCATATATTTGATATGTAATTGTCACCATTCCTTCATTTGCATCCATCAACTCCATAATAACTTGTTTTTCTTCTTAATTTTCATAGTTAATGGGGATCTCTTCATCATATTTCCTTAGCCTAAACAAATGCCCTAGTTTATCATTTGCTAGTCCAAGTAATATGTGCAACTACCACCAAAACCCATGTCAAATGACTAAGATATGTTACAAAATTAAGTTAAGGATCTTATCAAATAACTCATTTAGTTCGATGCCTTGGATTGTTTTGTTCAAAATTTCTAAGCTAAACACAGTCGAGGACAAGGTGGAGGTTGTAGAGTTAGGAACAAAGGTTTTCACGATGGATTGCATGGAAGAGGTCGGGGGTAGCAACTAGAAGAATTTGCCCTCCTTCAGCCCAAGAACACATAAAGGGAATCACAACAAAATACTTTTGATATCCAAGGAAGCATTAACACTATTGTTGGAGGACTTGTGGGAGCTGGTAATTCAAAATCGACATAAAGTGATATTGTTGAAGTATCAACTTGGTGAGCCAATTCCTATCTCAATCCTTACCACCTATCTTCTCTATTCACGAGCACTTCAATATTAATGACCCAAAATAAGATGATTCGTTTTTTGTAATCACCACTATAGCCAACTAGCAGGTGCACAAAGTCCTCATTGATTAATGAAGCTCAACTAATGTTCAATTCTAGTCAATCTTTTATAACTTTGATGTCCCATCAACTCTTATTCAATCCTACCTGAATCCATTGTTGGGATCTATGGGGGATAGACTCTATACTTGAGGTTGTGTCGATCTGCTCATGATGTTTAGGACACCTAAACTATATCGGACATTGATAGTTTGGTATATTCTGGTGGATGTGGATACCTTCTATAATGCCCTCATAGAGTGAAGGACTCTTAATATATGAAAGTGATCATGTCCACCCCACATGGCTATCAAATTTTTAGTTGAGGAAGACACCATCAATATTATAAAGGTCGATCCTAAGAGAGCTTATAAATGCTACGCACTCATCCTAAAATCACCCCTTACTTCTTGAAGACCTCTACCACTAACAAAACTATTTAAATATATAAGGTCTTAGAGTTTTGTGAAATCATCAAGGTTCAACAAAAGATCCAAAATGAGCAATGCCTGCTTGTTACGGAGATATCCTCACATCCCTATTTAGCCAACAAGTGAGATCTTGCTCCTTCTGTCAACGAGATCAACCTTTAGGTAGGTCACCAATCAAGTCAATGTACAAAGGTCAAGAATACAATTAATCATCTCCTACAAAGTGAGATAGAAAGGGTATTGGCAAAAATGGTTACCTCTTTGCATGATGCCCAACTAATATGCCAAATATTGATATAGAGTTTCTATGCCACAAGCTTGCCACCCTCCCCCAAGTCAAGCCCATGGCCTAGAGAAAACTAAGATAAAGGATGAAAGATGTGTACCAATTGATGAAGAAGTAGAGAAGCTCTTAGAAGTAAATTTCAACAAAGAGATCATGTGCATAAGATGGTTGAAAACATGGTTTTGGTCAAGAAATCAAATGACAAATGAATTGAGATTGAAACAATATCCAAATTTTTAATTTCGTTACGGGGATGAGGATAAGTATGTAGATATATGTTTCATTCTCATACACACCTTCATTTTAAATTACTGAAACATCTTCAATTATTCCATACTCTATTTTGAAGTCTATGCAATTATAACACTTTCCTTCTTATTTAACATTGAAGAGAAGGAAATGTGTATCTTTTTTACATTGAATTCTCGATAATGTTTTATTTGATGCGATTTTTTAATAGTATTTAATGAATATTAGAGTGTTTGAACTAAAGTATGAGTATATCTATTACTCAACATGGATAAGGATATGACACAAATTTCACACCCATTAATTATCAAGATAAGGATCTGTATATATTTTTACATTAGGGATTCAGACGAGCATAATCAAATTGACACTTATTTTGTTCCATTATCCTTCCAGGGTTAAATTTTCTTAGGTGAGTGTTGGTCCAATAGGTGAATTATGTAAAATTAGCAAAAGAAAAAATAATAAATTTCACAATATCCATTGCATAACATAATGGTTGTAAATGTAACATCCCATTTTGATAGCATAATACTACTAAAATGAAACATTTCATTATGCATATTCAGAAGACAAATAATCTAATGTATATCGTATATTCACCCACATACATTCTCAAGCTACTATATAATAGTTCTATTACAAGACTATACATAACATGATATAACAATGCTTAAGCACCCAGGCAGTTGGTTCCTCAACCATAAAAGGTGCCTCTACACCTACATCTCCATTTGCTCACAACAATAAGATGATCATTGCAAAAAGAAGAATATAACACATAACACACAAACAAACAAGAGAGGATAAGCTAATTTACAAAAAATAATATCATATATTAATGAAACATGTTGTATCATAATACAATGCACTCCTTCTAATCATACAAACATAAACTATATAATCATAGACTCTTCTAAACTCAATTATATGGATACGTGCAATTGAGTCAGACTTGTGAAGCCTTGCACATGTGGTGGAAATAACTACTCTACCAAGCTACCACACAAGGTTAGTTCCTCGCCGGTCATAAGAACCCTAGAGTTGTCCTTACGACAAGACCTCTTGCCACTTTCACCACCTAATCATTCTTCTCTACATAAGTATCAATGATTAGTAGAGCTCATGATAGTTACACAAAAAAGAGTAGTCCTTACCTCAAGGCACACCCTAGTAAATCACACATGATAAGATTCCCTCCTTGGGAAAATCACTATACATCACCATTTCCATCATCATAACATCACATTCAACAACCTACATCATTATCATTCATTCATATACATAAGTATATTGCATAACAATTTATTCAGGGATAAAAATTCAATTAAATATATCTGAATTCCCTCCAAACTCACCAAATATCTTTTAACTCAAAGGAAACATTAAAAATTACATCATGTATTTTCTATTAAGTACATCAAAAATAGTGAACAACATTTCCTTAACCACAAATCTCAAATCAAACATCGCAACGGTCAAATTAAATATGAATATGTCCATGACCTGCTATCAAAATTGTAGCTCGATCCGACGATTAAAAGTGGTAATCACATTTTTCCAAGATGACGCATACCAAAGAAACAAGGTGATGTTCGATGTTGGAAAAGTAGTGTCGGGTGCTACAACCCCTACAACCCACTGATTTAAGAGCGGCTGACAACCCAAAAGTAATGTCCAATGCTCCAAAGTCATTTGCCATTGTCTTAATGGCACTACAACGCCGCACAACAATGTATCTATATCGACAACTTCCCTTTTAGAGTTTTGATTGAGCAATTTGACTCTTCTTAAGTTAATTTGCACTTAGTACACTTTCAAACACTTAAAATTTCATGTTTTTAACTCAAGCTAGGCCACATTACTCAATTAAAGAATCTCACAATGGCATTACGACTAAAAAACAAACCATAAAATTTATGCTTTCAACATATCATAGTACACACGAATAACACACATATAAAACATATTAAATCAAAGTCCATAACACATTTCAACATAGATATATATAACCAACCAAATAGTTCAACTTAAAACAAGTATAATTAGCTTCCCTCACCTATGAAAACAACCCCAAGAACTATAACCTTCTAAAACACTTTCTACTCCACAAGATGTTTTAACTACACATAGAGACATCACAAGAATAATCAGGACCTACCATAAGGATCATTGATCAGTAGAGAGTCATATTGATGATTCAAAAAGCACATGTAAGCAATAAAAGTTTACTTGGAAAAAGAAAAAAAATTGGTCATATGAAAAGGGGGGAAATAACAACTTACTCGATTGATGAAATTGATCGATACAACTTAAATAGCTTGTCACAAGGATTACTCCTACGATCTCAAATCTTCAATCAGACAAACAAAGTGTGAGAACTCTTATAGAGAAATCAAAGAACTCTAGAAAAATAATTTCTAGAGAGATTGTATGTGTTTAAAACAATGAAACTTGTTTATAAAACCTCCTATTTGTATAAATCCTTTTAATATTAAAATAATTGAGTCTCACTATTTTAAAACCACTATCAATTCTAAAATACCATTTTATAGGTCCTCACATTCTCCTCAACAAGAAAAATTTTCGTCCTCGAAAGTTCACTCATTAGGTAGAACATAAGGACATACTCTCCTCATTTTCTCTTATAACAACCACCTAGATTACACGACTTACCGTTCTCAACACCTTAATTAACTGAAAACCTTGCCTTTATGATAAATGATATAGTGTTCAACAATGTAGATTAGTCGAGGCATTACTCCCAAAAGCAACTCTCAACCTCAAATCTACGACTTGATTCGTCCTTTACTCTTGCCCAATTGTTTATGGTTGATATATTGAACTCATCTTGCATATGTTTTTCACTACCTCTTGTAGGGTTTTACCAAAATCTAAAGATAATATTTGGTCTCGATCTAAATATGCTAGTTAGCACTTAACATCACTTTATTCTTTCCTCATGTATAATTTAACCAACTTGATCATACATGACATCTAACTAACTGATAAGAAGTGAACATCCCTAATCAACCTATACACAATCACCCGTATGAGTATGTACATGTTTACGCGTCCCAGTCTTAATGTCCATTTCCACCCTCATCCTCGTTCTCATTTAAATTACTAAAATATTTAGAGTTTGTTAGATAATCTAATTAATATATATATATATATATATATATATATATATATATATATATTTTTTTTTTTTTTCTATTTTTTTT